>JAABUK010004357.1_pt1 | contig 23082 bp, 28 predicted proteins | sample 5559141 | NCBI WGS metagenome assembly JAABUK01 (sample SAMN10711869, study PRJNA513367) | rock metagenome | isolation source: Antarctica rocks | place: Antarctica: Victoria Land, Pudding Butte nord | collected 2016-01-03
GGTATGGAGAAGTGGAAACCGCTACGCGCTTCCCACTTCCCCACACCCCCGACGGCGGCTATCAAGCAACATCGCTAACCGCGCTACACTAACTCTTCACTTGGTACAAAAGACCGGGCAGGCCACAATCAGCTCGCCATTGGCAAAGATTGGCACAACAATCTCCGACTTCGTCTCGAGAGAGCACGATAGATAGTGAGGGTCTTTCGTAACGTCATCGATGATGATCGATTTGCCTGCAGAAGCCGCGGCTCCGCGAATCCCTTGGCCCACTGCTATCCGCACATGTGGCGTCGCGTCCCCGGCAAAAGGGCCGAGCACCAGTGTGCCGGCGTCTTCCGGGTCGAGCATGTAAAAGCCGACCCAGTTGTGGTTTGCAAGCTGCTGAAAAATAGCTCTGACCATACCCTCCAGCAGATCCTTCGTAGAAGGAGCGGCTTCGGCTAAACGAACGAATTGGGCGAGTAGATCCTTCTGGACTATTCCTCGCTGATCATCGGCAGCCACGGATGCCGGTCCGCAACTCGCGCGTCCGTTTGTATCCTTACTTCCGTAGAGCGACCGCAGCCTTCCTGCAGCCTGACACATGTTCTCAAGTGCAGCCACGGTCTCTGGCCAGGCTCGCGTCTTCAAGCCACAATCGGGATTCACCCAGATCTGCTCCGGTTTCAGCACCTGAGCGGCGAGGGTGAGCAAAGCCGACATTTCCTCCGCGGAAGGAACGCGTGGTGAGTGGATGTCGTACACCCCCGGACCGATCCCGTGGTGATAGCCATGGACGCGGAAGACATCGAGTAGCTCCATGCGTGATCGGGCTGTCTCCATCGAGATAACGTCGGCGTCAAGAGCGGCAATAGACGGAAGGATGTCGTCGAACTGGCAGTAGCACATGTGAGTGTGAATCTGTGTCCTGTCGTCAACCGTGCTCGTGGCGAGCTTGAATGCCATCACAGCCCAATCGAGATAGGCCGCCCACTCCGCGTGCCGTAACGGGAGCCCCTCGCGAAGAGCAGGCTCATCCACTTGAATAATGCGGATGCCGGCCTCCTCAAGATCCTTCACCTCGGCTCGTAATGCGAGTGCAATTTGCCAGGCCGTCTGCTGGCGCGGTATATCGTCGCGGACGAACGACCATTGTAGAACCGTGATAGGTCCGGTCAGCATGCCCTTCATCGGTCGGCTAGTGAGCGAACGTGCATAGTTCGTCCACTTGAGAGTCATTGGTTGCAGCCGTACGACATCGCCGTAAATGATGGGTGGCTTGACGCAGCGCGAACCGTAGCTCTGGACCCAGCCATTTTCGGTGAAAACGAATCCGCCAAGGAATTCGGCGAAGTACTCCACCATGTCATTGCGTTCAAATTCGCCGTGAACGAGCACGTCGAGGCCGACCCGTTCCTGCTCACGTACGCAATTGGCGATGGCTTCACGTAGAAAGCTTTCGTACTGCTCCGTCGTCTCGTGTCCCCGTTTATGGGCTGCGCGATGCTTGCGCACCTCCGCGGTCTGCGGGAAGGATCCGATAGTAGTCGTTGGAAACAGCGGCAGCCCGAACTCCTTGCGCTGAATGGCCGTGCGCTGCGAGTATGCGGAAGCTCGGGTGAAATCTATGTCGTGCAAAGCCGAGAGCTGGGCGCGCACTGCCGGGTTGGTGGTCGTCTCCGCAGCCTCACGGTCTGCGGCGGCCGCTGCATTGGCCTTCGCCGCAGGTACATCGGCTTCCCCGAGCGCCACCAACTCGGCTAGCTTCTCTTCGGCGAAACGGAACCACCCTCGGATGCGGAAAGGGAGCTTCGTTTCGCTCCGCAGACCATGCGGCACATGCAGCAGAGAACACGACGGCGCTACGAGAACGCGATCCGCACCAAGCTGCTCAACGGTTTTCTTCAACAGTGCGGAACATTTGGCAAAATTCGAGAGCCAGATATTCCGTCCTTCTACGCAGCCCACACTGAGGATCTGCTCTGGCCTTAATGCTGCCGCGACGGCATCGAGTTGCTCCGGAGCTCGCACAACATCAATGTGCAACCCAGCCGTGCCGAGCTCGACTGCGAGCGGCAAGTTGTCCGCGAGAGCACCGAAATAGGTTGTCAGCATCAAGAGAGTATGCGATTTCACTAGAGCTCGGTACACCGCTCTGTATGCTTCCGCGCCATCGATGGGCAAGTCCGTGGCCAGCATGGGCTCATCGATTTGTACCCACTTTACTCCTTCGGCTGCGAGTTCGTGCAGAACCTGCGTATAAGCCGTGGTTAGCTTCGGCAGGAGAGAAAACCTATCAAATCCATCTACGCCTTTGCCCAGCAGAAGCAGCGTCATAGGCCCGATCAGCACAGGCCTGGTTTCTATGCCTAGTCTGTGCGCTTGACGAACCTCACGCAGCAGCTTTGACGTGTCGACCGAGAACGAAATCTCTGCTGACCACTCTGGGACCAAGTAATGATAATTGGTGTCGAACCACTTCGTCATCTCCATCGCCGTTTGATCTCTGCTGTTCCGCGCCATGGTGAAGTAGCGATCGAGGCTGACAGGACCCCTGCCGAAGCGCTCCGGAGTAGCCCCGACCAAAACCAGAGCGTCGAGCACCTGGTCGTAGAGTGAGAAGTCATTCGATGGGATGAAGTCGATGCCGGCCGCCTGCTGCAGTTTCCAATGCTGTGCGCGCAAGCTTGCGGCGACGTTCAAGAGATCTTCCTTGGAACGTTTGCCGGCCCAGAAGCCCTCTAACGCGAACTTCAGCTCGCGCTGACGCCCCATGCGAGGAAAACCAAGGTTCGCGGTCTTCAGTCTACTGGCAAATGGCGTCGTTACGAAACCTGCAATCATCTCGGCCCTCTCCTAAACCGCGTGAACCGTGGGGCCACGCCGCTAACTCAAATGCGCAATAATGCCCAGGGCTCAACTACTCCTCGTCGAATTTCTCAAGGAGATCATCGCCCCATCGGGTCGTCCCTGTTTGGGTCCAGCCCGAGATCCAGAATCGCCTTCTGTGCGACCGCAACCTCGACTACCCCATCGCCGGGCGAGCTTGGAAAGCGTTGCTGCGGCGATCGACTCTGCATCGACTTCGAAGTGGCGGCGTAGGTGTTCACGGTTGTCGCTGCGACCAAAACCATCAGTGCCAAGGGTGACAAGTCGGTTCGTCAGCCAAGGCGCGAGTTGATCCGGCACAGCTTTCATGTAGTCAGTCGCAGCAATGATCGGGCCATCTGCGCCGGTAAGCGCCACCTGTATATAAGAGGTCTTCATGGGTCCCGACGGGTGAAGCCGATTCCAGCGTTCGACTTCGAGAGCATCGCGCCGCAGTTGGTCGTAGCTGGTAACGCTCCATACATCGGCGTGCACGCTATACTCTCCGGCGAGGATATTTTGAGCACGCAAGACTTCATTGAGGATAGGGCCGCTGCCAAACAGTTGCGCGATGGCTTTGCCTTGCCTAGCCGCTTTAACCTTGTAAAGGCCGCGCACAATACCGTTGGTGATCTCCGGTGCCATCTCAGGCATCGCATAATTTTCGTTGTACATCGTGATGTAATAAAAGACGTTCTCGCCTTCCTGAAACATGCGGCGAATGCCATCTTGGAGGATGACAGCGAGTTCGTAAACATACGCTGGGTCATAGCTGAGACAGTTGGGAACCGTGCTCATAAGGACGTGGCTGTGGCCGTCCTGATGCTGCAGTCCCTCCCCTAGCATCGTCGTCCGCCCAGCCGTGCCGGCCATTAGAAAGCCTTTGCCGCGGGAATCGGCAAACGCCCAAATCAGGTCTCCGACACGTTGAAAACCAAACATCGAGTAGTACATGTAGAACGGAATCGCAGACACGCCGTAGTTCGAATAGGCGGAGCCTGCCGCAGTGAAGGAAGCCATTGCGCCAGCTTCCGTGATGCCTTCTTCGAGGAGTGGACCATCGGGCTCTTCTCGGTAGCAGAGCAACATGTCCGCATCGTGTGGCTTATACTTCTGTCCTTCATTTGCGTAGATGCCGACCTGGCGAACGACCGACTCCAACCCAAAGGTGCGCCCCTCGTCGGGTACGATAGGTACGATTAGCTTGCCTATGTCCGGGTTTTTAATGAGGTGTCGAAGCATGCTCACAAAGCCCATCGTGGTAGAACCAGCACGCCCTTTCGAACTCGCCGTCCACTCTCCTAAAGAATCGAGGCCTGGAGCCTTGAAGTTCAGCTTCGGGACCACTCGACGTGGCATGTAACCGCCGAGATGGCGGCGACGGGCGTGGAGGTAAACGGTTTCGGGACTTTCTCCGGGGGGACGGTATGGCATGCCCTTCCTTGCCAACTCGCTGGGAATGGGGATGTCAAAACGTCTAACGAATGCGGCGAGGGCATCGTCCGTGAGCTTCTTTTCCTGGTGCGTGGCGTTCCGGGCCTCCCCGCTCCCCAACCCGTAGCCCTTGACAGTCTTGGCCAGAATGACCGTTGGACCACCGCGATGCTCGACGGCGCGCTTGTAGGCGGAGAAGACTTTCGCCGGATCATGACCACCGCGATCCAGCCTCCCTATCTGCTCATCGGTAAGGTCGTCAACGAGTTCGAGCAGTTTCGGATACTTGCCGAAGAATTCCTTGCGGACGTAAGCGCCGCCCTTCGCTTTGAACGTCTGGTACTCCCCGTCGACGCACTCTTCCATGCGCCTGAGGAGCAGTCCCGTGGCGTCGCGCTCGAAGAGCGTGTCCCACTCTGAACCCCAGATGACCTTTATGACATTCCAGCCAGCACCGCGGAACACACCTTCGAGCTCATCGATGATGCGTTTGTTGCCGCGCACCGGGCCATCGAGTCGCTGGGGATTGCAGTTGATGACGAAGATTAGATTGTCGAGCTGCTCGCGCGATGCGACGCCGATAGCCCCCCGGGTCTCGACTTCGTCGGTTTCCCCGTCTCCTATGTACGCCCAGATCTTACGCGGAGTCTCTTGGATGAGCTTGCGATGCTCTAAATAGCGCATGAAACGCGCCTGGTAGATCGCATTGAGAGGGCCGATGCCCATCGAAACCGTCGGGAAGCGCCAAAAGTCTGGCATTAGCCATGGGTGAGGATAAGACGAGAGACCAGGGGTGCCACGCAGTTCGTGACGGAAATTGGAGAGGTGCTGGTCGTCCAGACGTCCTTCGAGGTAGGCGCGCGCGTAGACTCCGGGTGAGGCGTGACCCTGAAAGTAGATAAAGTCGCCTGGTTGATCTCCGTAGCTCGCGTGGAAGAAGTGGTTAAAGCCAACCTCGAGCAGTGTGGCGAGCGAGGAATATGTGGAGATGTGGCCGCCAATCCCAGCATCTCTCTTGTTCTGACCATGAACCATCGCCGTCGCGTTCCAGCGAACGAGGCTCTCGATGCGACGCTCAAGTCTGCGGTCTCCCGGACAGGGTATCTCCTCACGCTTGGAGATGGTATTCCTGTATCGCGTGACCAGCCCCCTGGACGTATCGATACCGACTTCACGCGCTCTTCGCTCCAAGGCCGCGAGGATGTCCGATCCTCGCTCCGGACTTGCACTGACCACGACTTCATCGAACGCCTCAATCCACTGTGCAACCTCCATCACGGAACTTTCGTTAGCCGAACTTTCGAGCTTTGCATGCATAGGAGTTCATCCGTAACTTATTCAAGCAGAAGTGGCTCGAAAGAACAGGGTCGATGCGGCATAGGGTCACAGATGAACAGCGTCAGTCGAACGAGATTACCGGGCGACGCATTGGTTCATCGGGGTCGGAAGTGTTCACCCCTAAAGACTGTGAATCAGGTGAAGCGACTCTTCTGGCGTCGTGGTCCTTGGGCCAGCCGAGGTGTGAGGTGGTGCCAGCCGCCTGATCCGGACGCGATATATATCTGGGCCGCGGTCGAGCTGCTCCCACGCTATCTCCCCAGGCCGCGCATCTTCAATCTCCCTGTTCAAGAGGACGGGATTATGGTCATTCATCAGGACGAAGGATTCTCCTAGCGCTAACGCATCAAACCTTGCGAACACGAGAGGGTGGCGTTGCGGTCTCGCAACCTGGCGCAAATCCAGCTCTTCCGAAATCGCCGCAGAGCAGTTCGTTCCGCCTGTGGAGAGAACAAGCAGAACGGAGTCTTCCAGCGCTTCGATTCGATGCGGTAGGCCGCTTTCGATACAGATGACTTCTCCCGAATACAGTTCGTCGGGAAAACATCCAGCATATAAGGTTACGTGCCCAAGAATAGCTTGTAGCGTGACCATACCTTCCGATGCATGTTCAGGAATGCATTGACCTGCGCGCAGGCTTAGCAGCACCATGCGATACCCAGGTTCGTTCATCAAGACCTTAGGACAGAACCTCTCGTCATCGTACTCAAACAGCACATTCAAATTGTGTTTTTGCATCACGAGCACTTTCTCACAACACATTGGGATCACGTTCTCCACTCAGAGTAAGCGGTCGTAAGGAGGCCACGCTATGACTTACGTCATTACTGGCGGAGAACGCTAAGGAAAAGCCAGCCGAAAAGCACGCACAGCGTAGCATGCGAAACGCACGGGTCAGACTCCACGCTAGATGCCACCCGTATGGAGGCCTGCACTTCCTTGCCACCGTTGAAGATAATTACACAGCACGACGGCATTGTTGTGTTCCGAGGCTCGAGCGCCGAATACCAAGGTCACCTTCTTCGTTCTGGCCGTGTCGAGGGCCGGCTTCCAGGCGATCGCATTGCGGTCGAGTCCCGCAAATTACCTCCGCTGGAATTCTTCCCACTTGGCCGGATCGTGGCCAAACCACTTGCGCAGCTTTGTGCTCGGAGCGACGTCCTTTAGCCATTGGTCAATGCACAGTCCGTCCTTAGTTACGCCGCGAGGCCAGACTCTGTCCACCAAGATTACGGACTCCGTCATGTCAGTGGTTGCTCACCTTGGCGGAAGGCGACAAGCTTGCGAATCTGCTCAGGGTCAGTGATGGCGCTCGGACGGAGGCCGAATTTGGTGGTGGGTTCACCGAAGAAAGCTGCATAATAGGCGCGGCATTGCCCAAACGCGTTCACCTGAGCATCGCTGTAGAACAGCGTTCCGCTGGTCGTGTCGTAGCGGTTGGTCTTGAAGTCCTCGATGGTGCGTCTTCTCGCCGAATCGGAATCCGACCCGCCGTAGAAGGCGATGCTGTCCAAGGCCGCACGATGAAGATACTCGGCTGTGAAATCCGGGCCGAGGTAGGCACCGTGGCCGAAGACCGAACCGTATTCCATAAGGCCATTGCCAAGGAATATGCCTTGTCCAGCCATCACGTCAGCACGGCTGAAGAGAGCTTTGCCCCTCGTGTCCTTCACCACCTTGGGAACTGGTGGCTCGTCATTGTAGGTGTAAAAGGTAAGTACACCCATGATGAAAAAGCCGATCACCAGGACAAGCCCTGCTGCCTGAATCCAACCGTTGGCAATCATTCGCGGCCGCTTATCAATCGTCTGCATATGCCGCCTAGAAAAACGAGGGAGCATTTACCGCGGGATTATCGGCTCGTTGGGTCGACGGTCCATGCGGGCGTTAGGATTGGAGAGCTCCAGCCGTACAGTCGAGGATGAGGGCGGCTCTCAGAGGCCGACGCTGCCGATCAGTCTCGTCAGTCTCATAGGTTTGTAGCGGCCCACTCTATCAGATCTCAAGTGTCCGGGTACGAATTCCGCGACCGGGGCATATCCTGATTAAGCCGAGACGCGTTTACGGAGCAAGCTGCCTCGCCCCTGGCACTTGGCGAGAAGCCTTTTCGAGCCAAATCCAAGGTGGTCCTCTCGTCAAGAGCTGCCCACGGTATGATCTTCGCTACCGAGAGTTGAACGTAATTTGGCGTCTGGCCAGTCTTGCGCAGATAAGGAAAGACCTCAACGGAACGTGTCGATCTATAGACGTTGGAGCGATAGCCAGCTCGTAGCAGCGTAGATATGCCGGCGGTTGCAGGAAGCTTGGCGTTTCCGCCCGAGCGAGAGAGTGTCATGATTAGACCATCAGAGCTGAACCCATAATGAGGAAGACACCATGAGTGCCGAAGTGGCTGTGCCGATTGCGATCGTCGTTCTTATCATCTTGATCTGGGTCTTCAATTGCTTGAACATCATGCGCGAGTATGAACGGGCGGTTGTGTTTCGCCTGGGTCGAGTGCTCAAAAATCCCAAGGGTCCCGGGATCGTTGTCATTCTTTGGCCGATCGACAAGATCGTAAAGGTCTCGCTCCGTATCGTCACCTGGGAAGTTCCGCCGCAGGACATCATCACACGCGACAACGTTTCACTGAAGGTGAATGCCGTTGTGTATTTCCGCGTTGTGACCCCCATCCAAGCTATCGTTGAAGTCGAAAACTTTCGATTCGCCGTCGAGCAGGCGGCCCAGACCGGTCTTCGCTCTGTGCTGGGAGAAGTGGAATTGGATGACCTGCTCTCGCAGCGAGAGACGCTGAACGAGAAACTTCAGACAATCTTGGACGAGCACACGGAACCTTGGGGCGTTAAAGTGGCGCGCGTGAACGTAAAGCAGGTGGATTTGCCGCAGGAGATGCAGCGAGCGATTGCTGCACAGGCAGAAGCGGAGCGCGAGCGGAGAGCCAAAATTATCGCCGCAACTGGGGAGTTCCAGGCTTCTGCTAAATTGGCCGAAGCGGCTGCGGTACTGAGCCGCGAGCCTTCCGCCATCACGCTGCGATATCTTCAGACGCTGGTCGAAATCGGAGTTGAGAAGAACACTACCGTTGTCTTTCCGCTACCGCTCGATCTGTTGGGCGGACTAGCAAAACTTCTTTCGGGATCGCACACTGAGTGACTTCCATCCTGTGTAGCCGCACTACCGGAAGTCGGAGGCGTTTGATCAACGATCATTTTCCAAAGCGTCGATCTGTGCCTGAACAGAAATGATCAATTGCTCATAGCTCGCCACCTTAGCAGCGATTCTTTCGATTTCCAATTCCCCCGCTGTATCGGTGACTCGTCTGTCGATCAACAATCGCCGACGGCGAATGTCTTCGCCCAGATCGCGAATGCTCCTTCTCCATCGCTCGATCTCGAGTTGCCACAAGTCCGTATCTGTCATGCGTTTGGAGTGCCCTTCGGTGCTGTCATCCGTAATGAGAGTGCGGCCGTTCTACGATAGGATGCGCCCTGTCTATTCGGTCGCCACAACACCCTCGCCTACGGTGCCTTCATCCTCCCATCAAAAGGTGACATGAACAATGTCGGCGCGAGAACGGATATCAGGACCTTTACTTCTTAACAGCTCGGCCAAGTTTCTGCTCGACTCGGTCTACGGCGCCTTCAATTTCGCCAGTTCGCTTACCGTTATCGTCCAACCTCATCATGGTCAGCACCCGCTCGGAGTTCTTCCGAACCTCGAAGTGACATTGCTTCGCCAAATCCAGCAGCTGGTCCCATGTACCTTCAATCAACGTGCCAAATGCGGTCATTTGGTAGTCGAGGCCGCTATCCTCAATGATCTTGACGAGGTCCGCAATATCCCCACTGATCGAGCGTTCCTTTCCCCGCGGAATTATCGTGAGCTCCAATACCATCACTTTACTCCTTCACTTTGTCGGGTTGATTGAATCATGACTGAACCATTTCCGCAGCTTCGTGCTTGGAGCGACATCTTTGAGCCAACTCTCAATCTTGAGAGTGCTCTTCTTCACTCCCCTGGGCCACAGTCTCTCGACCAGAAACCGTGTGCCATCCTTGTTGCTCTCGCCGTCGTATGCCCGCTCCAGTTGAATCATTCCAGACTCCGTTACGCAGGTTGGCCTGCGGCTGCTATTTCTGCGGTTGCAGGCGGCGTTGGCTTTGCAACATCGCAGAGAGGCTTACGGACCTCTATTTGCCCGTTCTGAACGCGGACCTGGAGACACGGTTGAGGATGGACGGCCGGTCCATCGAGCACTCGACCATCTTCCAGCGCGAACCTGGAGGCATGCCATGGGCAAACAATGCTGTCGCCGACCAGCTTACCTTCCGAAAGCGGTCCGCTGAAATGAGAGCACGTCTCCGCCAGAGCGAAGATCTGGTTCCCACGGCGAACCAGCAGGATTGGCACACCATCGTGTTCGGCACGGGTTGGCTTAGCCTCCGCCAGGTCGGCCTCGGGCATCACAGGGACGAAGTCCGGGGGGAACGCCTCGCCATCAGTCCGATCGACGCCCACCCTGTACTCGTACACCATCTTTCCGCCGAGATGCGCCGCATATGTCATCACTCCGTATCCCAGTCCAGCCAAGATGCGTCCACTCGTCCGCGACTTCCGCTTGCGGAGAACGAGAGAGGTCGCAAAGAGCGCTGTAGCAGTCACATTCAGCAGCCCGTGAATCATCCCGAGACGGCGAGCGGGCGCGTCAGCATCTTGCCAATCGGTCACGCCGGTTACGGCCGCGCCTGCGGCGCCTACCAATCCTATTCCGATGGACGCATCGGCGGCCGTGGCAAACTCGCGCTTGTTACTCATCAAGTCCAGGCCATCAAATACAAGTGCAACAGTCCAGGCACCGATAGGGATGTCCGTGAGTATCACGTGGAGCGGCTCACCAATCCAGGTGCCGTTCAGAAAATTCTTAACTGCTTGCCCTCGTTCACCCCCACTAGCGAAGGCTTTGTGAACGAGCTTCTGTAGACTCTCCTCAATTGGTTTTAACTGCGGTATCCGCGATTCTTCACAATCGAATCCACCAGTAATGTCCGGGGTTGTCGCCATGTTTCCTCCTGATACAAGCCGTCACCAGCCTATCCATGATGAGATGCCCATTTAGGAATTCATGGGCGGAGCGGCTCCCGCTTCGGGCTTTGAACCAGATGTCAAGTTGGAGGCTACCCTCTGGTGAATCTCATCCGTGAGCTTGGCATGTTTTACTGCGCAGTCAACCAGTCAGAACTCCATCGAACACGACTTGCGGGTCACAGCAGACTCTTGAATATGATGCCGCTCACGACCAGCTTCCCACTCTTAGGCGGTGTTACTAAGTGTCATATCCCCAATGCTTCGTCCCCTGGAGCTTTTCGGCGTCTGGCCAAGAGACGGTCAACGCTATGCGGCCAATGCAGCAAACCACTGCCTACACAGGTTCGAGATGTTGGTGAGGTTCAGGCGGGAGCGTAACGTAAATAGAATCTTCCGGCTTTACTTTACCGGAGGTCTTTACGACGGCCATAATGCCGACCTTACGCACGAGTGTGCCGTCCTCCGCTCGATTCACGACTGCGCTTAACAAGCCTGGTTGAAAGCTGTTGATCTGGCCACACGGGCTGCGGAGACCTGTCACCGCGACCACGGCTTCGTTTCCCAACGCCAGGAGCGTTCCCACTGGGAGGGAAAGAAGATCAATCCCCCGCGTGGTCACATTTTCACCCATTTGGCCTGGTAGAACTGAAAATCCGGAACGAGACAGATCTTCGAAGAGTTCTCCCTGGAGCAAGTGGACTTGCCGCAAGTTCGGCCGGGTCGGATCTTTCAGGGCATCCCAGCGATGCTTCACGGTAGTTCCCATGTGTGCATCGCCTTCTACACCTAGCCCCGCGATTAGCCGAATGCTGGGTTTGATCGGCTTGCTGAAGCTGTGTGTCGTATCGCAGCTAACGGACTTCACTACGCCTCGCATGACTGCACTCCCACACTCCCAGATGACTGACAAGCAGAGTTGATAGGGCGAGGAGAGATGCTTTTAGGAGACGGGTATGCCGCTCGTGCTGCCAGATATGCCATATACCGCTTGGCCGTCAGTATACGCGCGACGGTGAAAAAGCAATCTGCTGGTATGGAACTCAACACGTTCTGGCTCGAGTGATACAGCCCCCGTTACTCCTGCCGTTGGACTTAGCAAAGTAGAGGAGTGGCGCAGCGGAGCTGCCGACCAGTCCGGAAAGCTACAGCTGGCCCGGTTGCCATTGCAGCAACGTGTCTTCCGGCAAACCCTTCTTCACGTGTTCGAGGATAGCATCGGTGTACTCGCTCGAAGGAGCGTCAAAAGCAATCTTCACGAAGAGCCTCTCTCTAAACGGCAGGCGCCGGAAACCAGCAAGCCGACTCACGATTCAGAGATGAGATGCCCATTTTTGGCGGAGCGGCTTCCCACTCCGGACGCTGCGCTAGATATCGGGTTGGGTGTCTGGTCTCTCGAACGATGGGCGCCCGATCTCGCCACGGCTTTCCAGGCGCGCGAGTAGCAGATGGAAGTACAGCATCCCGCGCTGCGGCCCGAGCGCATTCATTACGGACTGGGTATCGAACGGGGCTGATCCTGCGACGAGCGCGATGTTGCTTGCCACGCTCGTGTCGTTGGCTGGAAACACATCCAGTCTTCCCAGGCCACGCAGAAGGATCACGGCCGCCGTCCACGGACCGATCCCCTTGATCCGGCGGAGGGCCGCTGCCGCATCCGGGCTTGCGGAGCCTTCCAGGGTTACCTCATCCAGGATGCCGGAGGCGAGTGCTTCGGCCACGCGTCGCAAGGACGCAAGCTTGCCCCCACTGAGCCCAGTTGCACGGAGTAAGTCATCCCTCGCGCCCAGAAAGGCCTCTGGAGACGGAAAGGTTAAACAAGGGGTCGGAAGGCCGGCGGCTTCAACCGATTGCCCAAGCGCAAGGACCATGCGTTGCATAATGGTACTCGCCGCCCGCAGGCTCACCTGCTGAAAAACGATCGCGTTAGCGCACGCTTCCCAAAGGGAAGGGTATCGAGGGGGCTTTACGCCGCGCATTCGGGTGACAAGAGGAGCAAGCCATGGAATGTGCGAAGCCGAAAGATCGAAATCGGTGAGATCGCGATTAGCTCCAAGCATCTGGCACACGAGGGCGAGCACGGAAGAGTCGTGTTCTACATCGCCTTCGATGGTGATCGAGAGACAGGCCTCGTCAGGAACTTGTGTGGCGCGTACGATCACAGGCATTGAGAAGCCGGAGAGGGCGCGGACATATTGCCTCTCTGGCGTGAACCGATCGACAACATTGGTGGAGAGTCGGCGGAGCACGCTTACCGTGAGATCCAGGCGGTACGGCATTTTGAGGGGGATCTTGTGTTCGTGGACCAATCAACACCCGCATTCATGATGGAGTAGCACCGATTCGAGTTAGCACCGCAAGTCGTACGTAGCTAAGTCTAATTCCCGGGTTTTCTTATGCCCCGACGTCAATGACGCGCATCCAAAGATAAAAGAAGTGCACTTCGCGCCTCATGGGTGCGGGTGATCCGCTCAATCCGTTGCTTTGCCACCAGCTCTTTACGGTCGCGGAGCGGAATTGAACGATTTCCGAAATCGCTACACTGGTCATCGGAATGGAACCGCCAACCTGGAGATTAAACAATGAGTACGAAGCATTTTACGGTGGGCAATCACGTCAGGTGGAATTCGGAGGCTGGTCATGTCACCGGCACCATCACAAAGGTGATCACGTCCGAGGTCGAGTTCAAAGGCTACAAGGTTCATGCAAGTAAGGATGAACCGCAGTACGAAATCAAGAGCGACAAAACGGACCACATCGCAATGCACAAGGGCTCAGCACTGACCAGGCTCTGAGGGTGAGGCGTCGACGCGTTCGCTTATGGAAGGTGCATGAGGTCACAACCAAGCTCCCGGCTGCCAACTGCCGACGAAATCCGTGCTGCGGTGGGGTGCCATGTACCCGACCTGATTGCTCCGGGGCTCAAAGTCCTTTTCTGTGGCATCAATCCAGGACTTTACTCCGCAGCTACGAATCATCACTTTGCGCGACCCGGCAACAGATTTTGGCCGGCGCTGCGTCTCGCCGGATTTACGCCAAGAGTATTAACGCCGGGCGAAAGCCAGGATCTCCTAGGGTTAGGCTACGGAATTACGAGCTTGGTAGACCGCGCCACAGCCACAGCTCGTGAATTAGCACCGTCGGAACTGGTGACCGGCAGACGACGGTTGGCTCGTACGGTCCGTAAATACCGCCCACGCTGGGTTGCGGTGCTCGGCGTCCAGGCCTATCGGGTTGCCTTCAGTCAGCCCGGCGCGCAGATCGGTAGGCAGCAAGGTACGCTAGCTGGTGCTCGTGTATGGCTGCTTCCCAGCCCAAGCGGCGCGAATGGAAGCTATCCTCTGGTGGATCTCGCTGGCAAGCTGCGCGAGTTCTGTGACGCAGTCAGCCAGTGAGACCTAGCGGTTTTGACGAACGCTGCTGGACGTAGCTGTCTCGATCAATGGCCCCATGTGTTTCAGGGTCTTGCGAAGTGCAGGCTTGTTATCGCAGGGGTAAAAAAGTCGGCCGCCTTCCGCACGGGCGAAAGGAGTCAAGCTGTGCGGTTTGCGGGATGACCTACCGTCGGGCATCACGAAGATGTCTTCAACCACACCCCCGCGGGCGAGGACGGCATCGCCTATCAAGCGACGATGGCAGCGCCATGGAACGGCCTCGGCACACATGATCGCAACATTCTTCAGCTCATGCTGACTCATCAGCCAGTCAATGTGATCTGCGAACTCCGGTGTCTGCATATAATCCGCATAATTCCGAAAGCTTTCGTTTAGCCAGCCGGAGTTAATGCTGTTCTTGTGCGCGGGACGCCTGCCGCCGAGTCCCTCGCGCCAGACGGTGCGAATGCCTTCTGCATCAAGAGAAGCGAAGAGCTGCTCCTGACCGTACTGCGGATACTTCCGTGAGCCGGGGTAACGGCGTACATCAACCAGAAGTCTGCATCCGTTCTCTTTGAGAGCGCGAAGAAAGGACCCAATCGGGAGCGTCGAATGTCCGATCGTCATCATGTTCGCAGATCAAACAGTGGAACGGTCCCTTTGGTTTCAAAGCCCAGGCTTGTTTGTTCGAGACCTTCCGGGTGTTGCTCACGCCACAGTTCCAACAGAAGAGGCGGCATCTTCGCTAAAACGGCCTTAGTGCGGCCTATTTTGGCATGGCAGCCAGGGCACAACGAGATCATTAAATGCAAAAGCGATTTTCCCGGGACGCGATGATGCACAACGATAGAACGCTTGCGCCGCCCTGAGGCTCCGCATACACGGCAGCAGTACCCATCGCGCTCCAGAACCTTCTCACGGAGGCCGCCGAAATACTCCTCATCTTGCCGCTTCAGTGTGTAGCAGGTGGCACAGAGACCGTGAGCGAGGATCTTCTCGTTCCCGCACCCGCAATACATCGCTCTTTGAATGGTCTTCACTTCCCTGCTCCTTCGGTGTACCGACATAGAGTTTGACGAGCGAGACCTACTGACTTGATCGCTCACCTTGAAATGCTTTATCGCCATTGTCCCTCCCCTCTATTGCTCTGCCACAACCAAAGATCGTCCGGTCCGGGAATAGAGCTTTCCAAACAGCTCCTAAGTGCCATATCCCCGATGCTTCATTGTTTCGAGCTTTTCGGCATCTGGCCAAGCGATAGTCAGCAGAAAAACACACTCCTCAAGAGCCTCCACCTCGTGTTTGATCGACGCACCCAGCATCAATACATTGCCTGTCCACAGGTCATGTGAGATCCCTTGGGTGGTGAAGCGTATCGACCCCTTTATGACGTGCACTGAGATCGTGCCGTCGGCGTGATGCTCCTTCAGGATGGAGCCGCGCTCCATCGAGATCAGCACGATCCTGAAATCTGATTGTTTGAATAAGGTCTTAGCATAGCGCCCCATCGGCCACGGTTTCTTCCACTCGGAATCCGCCATCTCCTGTGTCAGGTCAAACTGCGCAATATTCTTCAGCACGGTTCCGTCATCCGCAAAACCTTCAGTTGTCATGTATCCAACCTCTCTCCTGTGTTCGATGCCATCTCATGCATCCTCAAACCTTAGTTCCAGGCTCAAGGTCCATCCTGGTACGGGTATGGTAACGATTCGGCACAAAATGGGCCCTTTGGTCTTCAACGAGTGAGGCGGTCTGTTCCAGGGGTAGCCATAATCTGGCGGCGCAGCTTTTTTGAACAGCGGCACCGGTGTGGGGTGCTGGCCCCCACGGAGGCATCTGTAATGTAAAGTATGAACGATATGAAGTTTGAAGTCACAATCACGCGCATGGACGAGGGAGTCAGAACGCAGATCAGAGCAGATGCAGGGGAGTTGAACAAAGATTACTCCACTTGGAGTGATGCTCTGATCGAGGCTGAGGAGATCGGACTGATTAATGCGGCGGAGTCGATGGCTGCACAGTTCCTTCCGCCCGGATTTCCATTGCACACAAAAGCGGAAGTTGATCCTTCCACGTTTAGGACTCTAGGTTTCGTCCTGGGAAAGACATCGCCGCCGGAATAGTTCATCTGGTACGCGATAAGTCTCGGTCCAATGCGCCTCTTTACATCCGAGTAATAAAGTACATGCACCGTTCAGTCTTCATCGGTCACTTTCAATCGGGCGGTGTATGGCTTTGCCAACTTGGATACGGCGGGCCGGCGAGCCGGTTGATGGCAAACGCCTGGACGGCTAGCAGCACGACGGCTATCCCAATGATCGGAAGATAGCCGGGCTTTGCAAGTATCCCGAGAGAAACAATCATCGTTGTGGCCCCTGCGGGTGGATGGTTCACATGCAGCAGAACCATGATGGCTCCGGTAAGAGAAAGCGCAAGGGCGGACGCGATGATGCGGGGCAAGTAGACTTCGCCGCTGAATCCTTGAGGGAAGGCGTGCATACCGGTAACGGTATATGCCGCGAATCCGCAAAGGAGACCGATGGCGTGGCCATATACAGCGTTGCGTGGGCTGGCGGATTCGGCGAGTGGCGTGAAAAAGAACAGGTAGGCAGTCGGGCCGAGGGAAGGAAATACAAAGGGACTGCGAGTAATCAAGGACAACAGCGTCAGCGGTGCAATGGTGATGAAGCAATTAAAGAATACGTAAACCGCCCAAACTATCTTTGGCGGTAGGTGAGCAAGCAGCCAGTTGAGCCGTAGCCGGCCTATCAGCCAAAAGACATGCTCCGCTCTCTGATGGTTGGTGGGGAGATTGGGGGCTGTGGGTTTAGTTTCATTGTCTGTGGCTAAATATTCGGAAGCAAGGCGAAATATTCGTCATCTTCATTGATGCCGCCCTCTCCTTCGCCGATCAGCTTCTCCGATTCAAAGAATTCAATGCGTTCAATCCACTTCACCATCTTGTAGCCGAGCTGATTCTCTACTCGCAGCCGTAGCGGCGCGCCATAGACAGCGGGGAGCGGCTCGCCGTTCATGGAGAGCGCCAGAAGGCACTCCGGTTTCATAGCGTTGTAGATGCTCTGGGTGTCGTAGTAGAGATCCCCATAAAGCGAACCTCCGAAAGAATGGAATGCCACGACCTTAGCCGAAGGGAACGGTTTGACGTGCTCGATGAGTTTGCGCATGGAGACACCGCCCCACTGCGCGATGCCCGACCATCCCTGGATGCAGTGGTGCATCGTGATATCTTCTTCCAGCCCGAGAACGCGAAGATCGTCCAGCGAAAGCTCCACAGGATCTCAATCAGGCCCGTTACCTTCAGTTTGTAACTCTTGAAGTCCTTGGCAACGAGCTGCTTCCAATCTTCGCGCACCGGCATCTTGCCGTTAGGCCAGAAGTGCGGGGAAATATCTTCCGCAGTGTAGTGCTCACGCGGGATCAGCTGATCGAGGGTGAGGAGCATGACGGGATGCGTGACGGCCTTTTGCGCGTGCTGTAGCCCACGCGGGAAGAACCAGGAGATATAGTGGGCGGCGACCCAAGACAGCAGTACCACAGCTATTCCATTGAACCCCAGAATCATGCCTGTCTTCCCAAGATCGTCTGTCCCAAGAAGGATATGGTTCATGTTGCGCTGAAAGCCAGTCAGCGCAATCAGTGTGACGTGGACCACGATGAAACCAATAAATCCCACGAGAACAAGAAAGTGAATCGGGCGTGCGCCTTGTCGGCCGCCGAACATTTTCGTATATAGCGGGAGGCGGTTCACGAGGGCCGGTGACATCGCCATACCGGTGAGGATCGCCCATGGAGCCATGACGAACACGGTGGCGAAATAAGCAAGTTGCTGCAAGGCTTTGTAGCCTTAGAAGCCGTTAGGCTCAGGCGGGAAGTGGAAATTGGCATAAAAGAACAAACGTGTTCCATGCCTGCACGAAGACACCCGTCGAAGTTGGCACTAGCCGTTCCCACTGTGTGCTCGTCAACAATCCAATGACGAAGCAGACCCGGTGAGCACAAACCCATAGACCGTGATGAAGTGTCATGAACGTGCTACCCCCACTGTGTGGCGGTAGCCCGGAGTCGAGATAATCGGAGAGAGATAGCGCGCGTCGTCCTTTGCAGTCCAGACGCGGTCCTTTGGTACTTCAAGCGGCGTGAAGCGGATCCACTCCGTGCCCGGAGTGCAATGGTCGTTCCAGTAAAGCCGAGGATGATCCATAAGGATCGAAAGCCCGCTGCGAATAAGAATGAAGAGAAAGAACATGTTCGAGAAATGGCTCCAGCGAATCCAGAAAGGAAAGCCGTGTGGTCCGCTCGGAGCGCCTTCGGCGAAGCTGGCGTGGGAGCAATATATGGCAAACCGAAGATTGTATGTTGCATCCACGCCAGCACCAGCGGCACAAAGACCACAGCCAGAAGCAGCAGAAGCGTTCGAGTGCTGATCCATATGCGAAAACGCCGGTCTTCTGGATAGTGCACCGCTTTATGAGCGGCATCGAAAGTAATCATCAGCGAGCGTCCAGAACCGGTTGAGAAGTACGGGAAAGAGCCGGGGCCTTGTCTGCCCGAGTATAGGCTTCATGGCTTCGTGACACTCGTTTCCACGACAGGCCAAGCCCTTCGAATCGACCGGAAACGCCTAGACTGCTGCTATGGATGGAGAATGTCTGATCGTCGGCGCGGGGCCGACTGGGCTTGTCCTTGCAATAGAACTCCGGCGATTTGGGCTGCTTGTTCGATTGATTGACAAGACGGATCGTCCGGCCCAGTGGTCGCAGGCACTTGTCGTTCTGGCCCGGACGCTGGAACAGCTTGATCGCTATGGATCGCGGATCAGGCAGTGGCTCAAGGACGAAAGATTTTGAAGCCGCAAATCTGGAGTAACGCAAAGCAGATAGCTTCTCTTGATTTCGGGCGAATCCCTAGCCGCTTCCCCTATTTACTCTTCCTGCCCCAGAACGAAACCGAAGAGTTGCTAACAGCTCACCTGCGGTCGCTGGGGGTAGAGATTGAACGTCAAGTTGAACTGATCGGCTTTGAAAATGCAGCCGATGACAATCGAATATGGGCCACAATGCGGCGTCCGGAAGGGCGTGAAGAGCGGGCGAGCTTTCGTTGGATGGCGGGGTGTGACGGAGCACACAGTACCGTTCGGGCCGGGATGGGTGTGGCTTTCGAGGGCACCACGTCAACCCTGCGTTTTCAGTTGGGAGACCTTCGCCTTGTAGGAGACGACCTTCCGGGTGATGAACTCCAGGTTCATCTGCATCGAGGCGGCGACGTGCTGGCAGTGGGTCGGCTGCGAGATGATATCTATCGAGTTGTACTGGCTTTACACGAGCAGCAGGCGAGCGATCAGCAACACTTGCCTGAGCTTGAGGACTTCAACACAGCCTTCGAACGCTGCGGTCTAAACACCAGGGCCGAATCCGCGATATGGATGGCACCGTCCTCGGTTAATCAGAGGAAAGCCGCACAATATCGTCAAGGAAGCGTGTTCCTCGCCGGAGATGCTGCTCATATCCATTCACCTGTCGGTGGTCAGGGAATGAACACCGGCATTCAGGACGCGGCGAACCTGGCGTGGAAGCTTGCCGCTGTCGGGCAGGGCGCAAATGCCCGGTTGATGGATAGCTATAACGAGGAGCGCGGCAAAGTAGGAGAAGAACTGCTGCGTGGCACCGCGCGTGGTCTGAGGCTTGCGACGGCCTCAAATCTTCTCCTTGGGCGGGTGCGCGATTTCCTCATCCACCGTGCGACTCAGTTCCAGATGATTCAGACCGCGATGGGACGAACGATTTCTGAAGTTTCGATCAGCTACCGTGGATCATCTATAGTGCGCACGCAGGGGGTCAATGGACCACTTCGTGCTGGAGACCGTATGCCGGATGTAGTTTGCAAGGAGACGGGCCACACGCTGTTGGCAGCTTTACGCGAACCGAAGCACCTGCTCATTACACTCGATGATTCCTTTCCGGAAATCACAAAAGGTTTAAGACAAGTAGCCACTGTAGCGCTCAACTCCGGTTCGCGCGAATGGACACCTTCTATCGAACGGCTCCTGGGCACCGGACCTAAAATCTACCTGGTTCGCCCAGACGGCTATATCGGCTTCGCCGGTAAAAGCGCCGATGCTTTACGGAAGTATGCCCGTGAGATCGGCCTGCTCTGAAGCTTGGCTAGGATAGACGACCCGGAAACCCTCCACTTGGGCGAAAGGTGTCATGCGGTGGGGTTTGCGGGATGATCTGCCGTCGGGCAGCACGAAGACATCTTCCACGGCACTTCCACGGGCGAGCACAGCGTCACTTATCAAGGAACGGTGGCAGCGCCATGGAACAGCCTCCGCACACATGATTGCAACAGCGCTCAGTTCCTGTTGCCCCATCAGCCAATCAATCTGCTCTGCGAAAGCCGGTGTCTGCATATAGTCCGCATACCCTCGAAAGCTTTCATTTCGCCAGCCCGTGTTGATGCTGTCCTTGTGCGCGGTTCGCCTGCCGCCAAGCTCCTCACGCCACACAGCGCCAATTCCTTCTGCGTTGAGAGAAGCGAAGAGCTGCTCCTGCCCGTACTGCGGATGTTTTCGCGAGCCCGGATATCGGCGTACATCGACCAGAAGTTTGCAGTCGTTCTCCTTGAACGCACGAAGAAATGACCCAGCCGGAAGCGTTGAGTGTCCAATCGTCATCATGATTAAAGATCAAAGAGTGGGACAGTCATTGGAACAGTCCCCTTTGCCTCAAAGCCTAAGCGTGTTTGTTCGTGACCTTTCGGATGTTGCTCACGCCAGAGCTCAAGGAGAGGCACTGTTGCATTAACCGGGAACCGACACCTCCGGGCGCTACGATGGTTCATGTTCAGGCGCCGTCGCTTCCCAGTCGAGATCATCCTGGTCTGTGTTCGTTGGTACTGCAAGTACGGGATTTCGTACCGGGACTTAACGGAGATGATGCAGGAGCGCGGCGTGGAGGTGGATCCATCCACGATCATGCGCTGGGTCCATCGTTATGCCCCCGAGCTGGAGAAGCGAGTGCGGGCTTATCAGCGTTATGGCTCGACGTCCTGGCGAGTGGACGAGACCTATGTCAAGGTTGGCGGCCAGTGGAAGTACCTGTTCCGTGCTGTTGACAAGCACGGTGTACTCATCGATTTCATGCTCTCGGATCGCCGAAACACTCGCGCAGCGAATCGCTTTCTAGCGAAGGCACTGACAGTTATGCGGAACTGGCCACCATCGTCGATCACCACGGATAAGCTCCGCTCGTACCCAGAAGCGATCGAAAGGCTGAAGCGTGACGGCCAGCTGTCGAAGGAGACGACGCACCGAACATCGAAGTACCTGAACAACATCATCGAGGCAGACCATGGGGCATTGAAGCGAGTCATTAAGCCCACACGCGGATTTCAAACTATGCGGACTGCGACGGCGACGATCAAAGGCTTCGAGATCATGCGGATGATTCGGCGCGGACACTGCCTCACGTGCAGCCAGGCGTGTGCAATGAGATCCGCTTTGTGAACCAGCTCTTCCACGTTGCCGCGTGATCACTCGCCCGATCTGGGCGAATCTGCGCTCCAGCTAGTTAATGCAACAGAGCCCCGAATATCAATTACGGTTGACTGCTGAGAAAAGATCGCGAGGTGCACACAGTGTTCCACCAAGTCTCTTTCCTCTTCCATCGACTGCCTCACTCAGTTAAAGTGCTAGAGTTGGTCCAATGAATCCTTGGGGCAGCAATAAGGAGAAAAGGACCAGGGCGAACGATATCGCCTGTCAGATTCGTGTTATTGAGGAGCAGATCAGAAAGGCTGAGGAGCCCTGGAAGCTCAAAATCGCGATGGCCGCAGAGGCTGGAGGGGAGGTCGAACAGAATCTCAGGAATGCCTACTTTGGATCACGATCTGAAGAGTATAGGATTGCGCGCCAAGAAATTGCCTCGTATCGCCTTGCGATCGATTCTCTTAAGGAGGATTCGCTCAGATATTTCGCGGAACAAGTCGGACTAGATATACCTGAAAAGTATCTAACGGATCCGAATGGAGATTATCCGCGGTTTACCTCAGACGGGAAGAACTGGGTGCGTCGGGAAGTCGGTAGACTTCGTCGCGAATGGGTGAAGGATTGGATTGCAGTCATTGCCCCTTTTGCCAGCTTTATCATAAGCGTATTAGCGCTTCTTCTCGCGTTGACCAAGCGATAGGACGAGTCTGAACTTCGGCAGTTTTCAAAGGCCGGCTCAAGTTTGCCTAAATTGATGGTGCGAATCTAACTGCTCGCGGAACCCATCGCGATAAAGGCGCCTTTGGAAACGCCCAGCGCAAACAGTTGGTGAAGCGTGATTCATCCTGGACTCGAAGCGCTCAAAGGCCCTTGGGATAAAGCCGAGTACGCCGCGGGCTATCCTGCACGCTTCACAGGGATACCTGACTCAGAGGAAGCGCATGCCTGTTGGCGCGTCGGCTGGGAAGACGCCGACACTGACTTGCTGGAGTCCGCACGTCATAGACGAACCATCGAAGAGGGCAGGGGAGACAACTACTCCGACACATGGGGCGTCCTTTTCGGCCCAGGCGGGGGGGCCCGGGTAAACGGTGTCGCAATCGACGAGGAGCGCACGGCACTTTGGAAAGAGGGGGCGGATCGAAGCGGCCATAAACCTTGGCGTAGTCGGGGTGGAAGCACTTTGAAGCAAGGCACACAACGAGCGATGCTCTGCCGGTGTGGGAGTCACAAGGTGACCCAAAACCCAAAAACTAATCCGAGTTGAAGTTGAGAGATTTTGCTTGTGATGGTTCTCTGGAAGGACGAGAGGAGAGCCGGTCTATGGGCAAGAAGGGACACAGCGAAGAGAGATTCTGCGGGTCCTGCGGGAGGCAGAGTCTGGGGATACGGTGGTGGAGATCTGCCGCAAGCATGGGATCAGCCAGCAGACGTTTTACCTCTGGAAGAGGAAGTATGCCGGACTGGGACTGAGCGAGTTGCGAGAGCTGCGGCAGC
>JAABUK010004359.1_pt1 | contig 23080 bp, 34 predicted proteins | sample 5559141 | NCBI WGS metagenome assembly JAABUK01 (sample SAMN10711869, study PRJNA513367) | rock metagenome | isolation source: Antarctica rocks | place: Antarctica: Victoria Land, Pudding Butte nord | collected 2016-01-03
GACCTCGACCTATCCGAACTCGCCGACATCGAACCGCCACGCGGATACGGACGCGACTAAACCGCAACGAAGTGGGGAATTTTCGTTCGCCACATTTGGGGAGAATTCATCCGCCGTTGACAATCCGCGACGCGATGGGCGGGGAGGGCGTGCCGCACTGGATGGGCACGTTCCACGGCCTCGGAGCCCGCCAGCTCAGGACCGAGCCGGATGTGGCTGGACTGCGCCAAGGCTTCGACATCCTCGACGCCGACGACAGCCGACGCATCGTCAAACGCGTCATGAAGGGGATGGATCTGCACGGCGGCGACGACGTGCCGAGTTTCGGCCGCGACCCGCTGAAGGCCATGTGCAACCGGTTATCCAAGCTGAAGGACAGCCTCATCACCCCCGAAGAGGCGCCTGCCCACGTCGAGGCGCTGATCGCGCAGCAGCGTGCGGCCGGAACGTTGTCCGATCCGGATGGCTGGCGCACCACTGCGCGGGTCTATGACGCCTATCAGCGCACCTTGCGGGACGCTAATGCGGCGGATTTCGGCGATCTGCTGTTGTGGCCAACGAAGGCCATGCTGCGGGATACCGCCTATCGCGAGCGCTGGTCAGGGCGGTTCGATTGTCTGCTCGCGGACGAGTATCAAGACGTCAACCAGGCGCAGTATACGTGGACACGCTTGTTCGGCGCGAGGCATGGCGAAGTCTTCGTGGTAGGCGACGACGATCAGAGCGTATTTGTTTCCGGGGCGCTGAAATTGCGTTTATACGGCGCTTCTCGCAAGACTTTCCGGGTGCCGTGCAGGTCCGCCTGGAAGAGAATTTCTGCTCGACTGGACATATCCTCGCGGCGGCGAACGCGGTGATCTCGCAAGACCCGAAGCGTCTGGGCAAGACGCTGTTCACCAACAAGCCGCACGGCGACAAGATCGAGGTGCTGGCATTCCGCACCGCTGAGGACGAGGCGCGAGGGCTTGCCGCCGAGATGACCCGGCGCCACGGACAAGGCATCTCCTGGCAGGAGATGGCGATCCTCTACCGAGGCAACGCCCTATCGAGAAACTACGAAGAGGCGCTCATGCACGCCCGTATTCCCTACGTGCTGGTGGGCGATGTCGGCTTCTATCAGCGAGCCGAAATCAAGGACGCGCTGGCCCTGCTGCGCCTGTTGGCAACACCGGACGACGTGCAGGCGGACGAGGCTCTACGGCGCATCATCAACGTGCCAGCACGCGGCTTCGGTCCCAAGGCGATGACGGAACTTGAGCAGGAAGCGGCGTTCCGGCAATCGCCGTTGCTGGCGGCGTTGGAAACGGCCGACCTGCCGCCGAAGGTGCGGAGCGCCGGTCTGGCCTTTGCCGACGCGATCCGCGCCGTCGCGCGGGACGCGTCGGCAACGGTCGCCGATCAGATCTCCTTGCTGCTCGAAGCGACCGGCTATCGGGCTATGCTGCGCAACAGCCGTGCCGAAACCAGCGAAGGTCGGCTGGAGAACTTGCAAGAGTTAATCCTGCTTGCCGGCGGCTTCCACACGGCACGCGAATTGCTGGATCACGCAACGCTCAGCTCCAGTAGCCCCAAGGAAGAGGGCGCGGCCGATCGGGTGAAATTAATGACTCTGCACCGGAGCAAGGGCCTCGAGTTCGGCCACGTTTTCCTGCCGGCTTGGGAGCAGGGGGTGTTTCCGCCAGATTACGGCGTTATGTTGAATTGCAAGTGCGCCGACATACGCACCACCGAACCTCATTTGGTGGGCCAAATTGCCCTGACCCTCAGGACTTGAGCGTCAGGTTTGGGCCACTAGCGGCGGGCCTGATGGGAAGCGACCACAGGCAGTCCGCGAGCGAGACCTTATCAGCCAGATCACTTTGGACTCTCGCACGACGGCGAGCTACATCCGAAATAAAGGCAGGTCGAGCGATCAACAGTCTCGGCGGGAGGGAACGATATGACCATGAAACTGGCTTCAATGATGGTTGTGGCGGTGATGTTGGTCGGAGCGGATCAGCTAAGGGGGCGTCAGCAATCAACTGATCGGCCGGAGCGGCATAACACGCGGATAAGACTCGTTTTTCCAACACGAGCCGATTCGGTTAAATCCTTCCGAGTCCTAAGCTGGGCGGCTCCGGCCGGAGATTCTTATGACGCGTCGGGCGATCTCATCGTCGGAGCGACGACTTCGCAAGCCGGCGACCCGCGACTGAAAGAAGTTGCAAGCTATGTCAACAAGCACGTCAGGCCTTGGATCGGCGACCCGCTCATCGTGTCGACGGTGAATGCGCAGAACGCCGAAAGCAAGAAGTTAACGCAGGTGCAGATCAACACGCTCGATATCGGCTTCCTGAACAGGTCGGATAAGGAGCTCATCAGCTCCAAAATGGGTAACAAGCTCTCTGCGTTTTTGACACAAAAGAAGCAAGACGGAAGCGAGGTCGTCCTGGAGATATTCATTTTCGATAATAGAGGTCTTAATGTTGCGCAAACGGACTTGACTGCGGACTACCTCCAAGGTGACGAGGCGAAGTATTGGAAGAGCTTCGGGGTTGGGCCGGACGCCATGGTGGTCGAGAAGATCGCGCCAGACGGTGGCAAGCCACACATTTCCCAGGCCAGTCTGACGATCAAGGACCTTAGCACCGGCAAGGCGATCGGGGCCATGACGGTCGGTATCGACTACGACCAGTTGGTGAAAGCGAACAAGTAGCGTTCGCTGGACCTTGCCAGCGTTTGACCAGGAACAATCGTGAACGTCGGCTTTGAGGTCGAGAGCGGCCGTTGGACTGGGACGGCCCGGCAGCAATGGGCACGTGCTGTTCCTGTTGATGCCAGCGCCGTCATCCCTCGCCCCCAACACTGTATGTCTTATCCGGCGTTGGCTGGTTGGAAAGCCGGGACACTAAGGGGTCGTCAGCAATCAACTGATCGGCCGGAGCAGCATAACACGAGGATAAGACTCGTTTTTCCAACACGAGCCGATTCGGTTAAATCCTTCCGAGCCCTAAACGATCGGCCGCCTCTGCATCCCCTGTGACTGCGGCCCGCTCGTCTTCGGTCAGATCCAGCCTCTGAAGCATACGGACATACCGATTTCTCTGGCGCGATAGTGTCCGCGAAGTCGGCGGCTGGATCATAGAAGCTGCATCGTGCGCAAGCCATCCGATGCGCGCACATGGCGTAGGCTGGATTTGTACACCAGCCGTGGCCTAGATCGTACCGCAGCACAGGCTCACCCGGCTCCGGACGGCCGTCCACCAGCACGGTGACAGTGCGAAGGGTTTCGGTCAGCTTGGAGCTCTTGTGGAAAGCCGTCATCAACTGTGTCGGCGTGAGCGCAATGTAGTGCTGGCCGGAGGCAAGCCGCCGATGCCCGAGCCAGCGCATCACCTCAAGCGGCGTTAGCCCGGATGTGGAACTATAAAGCTTGGTCGCCATTGTCGCCCGCGCGCGATGGCTCGTGATGGCTCCTCGCGTATCCTCGGGCGGCAGCCCAGCCTTGCGCAGCAAGACCGGAATGAGGACCCGGTTGACAAACCCTTTGCCTATCCGCTGGCCACGATAGCAGAACAAGGGGTGGTTCGGCCGTCCGGTGATAGGGTCCACCAACCGACGTTGTGCCGGCCGCACCTGCTCCCAAGCCTCGATGGCGCGGGCCATCGGCTCCTCGATAGGCTTGACGAATTCGCCGGATGTTTTGCTGACCGGAACTCGCAACATAGCTTGGTCAAAGGCGGGCAGTGTTTCGCCGATGGCGGGGTCGCTCTGCTCCGGGACGTGCTCAATGTAGGTGCAGCCGACTTCGAGGCGCTCGATCTCGTTAGCCCGGCAACCACTAAAAACCCAGGTTGCGGCGACTGCCCGGGCAAGTAGAATCGAGTATTGATAGGTTTTCCGCATCCCCGACAAAAGGGGAAGGTCCTCTCGTCGGAGTGTCAGCGCTGCCGCGCGCAGTTTCATCCAATGCCCGTCATCGATCGGACGCGGATTATATTGCGAGGCCAGAATAATCTGACGCGGGGTGGGGAAGGCACGACTCGGATTGAGCCGTCGCTCGATCCATCCCCACTCCTGGAGTTGGTGAAAGAACACGCGGACCGCCGAAAGCATGCCTTTTTTGGTGTTTGGCGCCATTGGTTCGCCGGCCCGGGCCTCAAGGCGGGGCAAACTATAGAAGTCGCCGATGCAGCTCTGGTCAACCTGGCGAACGTAGGCGAGCGCGAGATCAGACGTCCAATCAGCAGGTGAGACAACGGAGGGATGGTCCCGCGCCAACCAGCGGCCTACCCTCAGCAGGGCCAGAAATTGGTTGTCACGGGTGCATTTGGCGGAGACGGCGGTGTCACGCCAGCGCTCGCACCATCCGATCCACGTCTCGGGAACACCCTCGCGCGACGCGTGGACGCCTTGGGTTGGTAGCACGTAGTGACTGAGTGGTCGCCGCGTGATGCCCAGCTCGGCAAGGCCAAAGCTGACTGTGAAGAGTTTTTTTCGAGGGCCTCGAGAGCGAATCCCTGCAGCATATTTTGTCAAACTTTCATCAGTGATTGAGTCGAGGCTCGGCGAGCCATGTTGAAGCAGCAATTGCGCAACGCACGTGCGCAGCTGCTTCTCGTAACCACCGACGCTAAAGCCAATGCCAGACAGCACATGACGCATCCGCTCAAATTCGCTGTCTAGCACTGAAACCCCGAACAGACGCCTGGCCAACGCGAAAGGCTGCGGTGCGTGGCAGAATTCGTTCTCCGGCGTGGCGACGATGCCATACCCTCGGATCGCAACAACGGTGAACGCTATCTTCTCTTTGTTGCAGAACAAGCGGCGCACTTCCATCCATTCTGCCGTGGTCCACCCTTGAGGAACCTTGCCAAGGTGGAGGGCGCCTCGGACGATCGCCCGCTGCACAGCAAACCGCTCTGTCGGGGCCCGAAATCCGCAGCCCTCCAGTGCAGGACATACCGGGTTCAGCAAGGGTCCGATACCGCGGGCCGTGGCGTTTCGCACTGCGCCGAACGGCAGGTGCGCGACTCGCTCCAAGGCCTCCCGCTCGGGCACTGTTAGCTCGGGGCTGCTCCTCTCGGAACATTCACTGGCAGGCATCATAGCTGCGCGAACCGATCGACCAGTAAAGGCGACGCGCGGCGAAAGGCGAGGGCCATGTCGCGCCCGCTCAGGTGAATGTAGGTCATCGTGCTCTCGAGACTGCGATGACCGGCAAAGCGTGCAAGTTCCTTGATGTCGAGACCAGCGCGAGCAAGATCGGTAAGGCGCAGGTGGCGCAGCGTGTGCGTGCTGAAACCCGGCACAGCCGCCTCACGCGCCAGGGCAGCGGCTAGCAAGCCCCAGGTGTAACCGCCCAGGGGTCTGCCCGCGTTGCGCGGGCTGGCAGAGATGAAGAGGCACGGGCTGCCGGGAGTAAGGCGGCGGCGCTCAATGAGATAGCCGTTCAAGAGGCTGCCGGTGGTAGATGAGTAGATCACCGTGCGCCCATAGCCTCCTTTGGAGTTCTCGGGCCTGACAGCAACCTGGCGGGCAGAAAAGTCGAAATCGTCAAGCCGCAGCGTGACTACTTCGTTGCGCCGCAAAGCACCATCGTACGCCAACATGAACATCAGGATGTCCCGTACGGTGCGAGGCCGCAGTGCTTCTAGCAGGTTCTTCCACTGCTGTTCCGTTGGTAACTTGGGAAGGTGGCGTGGTCTCGGCAGCAAACCACGGCGGATCGGAACTGCCTCGCCCTCGGCGGTCCGGTAGATGTCGCCGCGTGCGACTGGGTTTCGATCCAAATGACCGCAATCAACCAGGTAGTCGGCGTAAGAGCGCAGGCCGGCGAGGCGCTGAGCGACAGTCGCCCGGCTCAGTGTCGTCCCTTTCGCTCCCGGGTGCCGTGAAGGCAGCGCCAACAAATGGCGGAGGAACGCGTGGACCCGGGGCACGTCGAGGCGCATCACCTCCAGGTTGCCGCCAAACTCGATCAAACTTCCAGCGTGCGGCCATAGGCAAGGATAGTGTTACGGCTGAGGCCGCGGACATCGAGGTAGGCGAGGAACGCCGCCGCGAGGGGGTCCAGAGGCGCATCGCGGCAGCAGACCGGCCCATGCTGCCGTGTTACTCCCAACGTCGCCTACCAATCGATCGTGTTGCATCGCGCCCGCCACTCGCTGTCAATGCAAAGTAACGTATGACGCGGACGAAGAACGGAGGCTCGCGTACGTGGCGATCACCAGGGGGATGCGCCGGGTCACGATCTCGCATGTCGAGTTCCGGCGCGGCTATGCGACGCCCTCGCGCTTTCTGGCCGACATCCCTGCGGCGCACCGTTGTCACGGTTGGATCGCCGGTGAGGGGCCAGCCGCCGATTGGCGTGCCCGCCTGCCAAAGGTCGCTGCCCAAGCCGTCGAAAACCGCTTCTAGCCGATGGGCCCGGTCGCCCACTTCGGAGCGCAAAACCGTTTTGAGGAAGGGCTGACATGCTGATGAACGGCGAAACGGCGGACGTCGAGAGTGGGCTGGTTGAGACCGACTATGACGAGGCTGCTTCTGAAAAGTCTTCGGCGATGCTGGCCTACGAAGCTCGGCGTTGTCACGTCTGTGGAGTTCGTCATCCGGCTTTCGGGTTTGGACCGCCGCTCACCCGCCGCGGACAAGAACTGTGGGCCTGTGTCGCTCACCGAGACGAGGTGCATCGCCTGCTCCGCGGGGAGCAACGAGGTTCGATCCAACCAGATCGACAGAAATCCTTGTTCTGAACCGAGCAGGAACCCGACGATGATTGAGGGGAACTGAGGGAGAGCTGCCGCTTGCGCGGCCATCGCCACAAGGGTCGTGCGTGGGCGCACGCCCGGCTTCGCCCTTGTCCCGTCGCCCGCGAAGCGCCGCGCGGGAGAGGTCTTCGAGAAGAAGATCCCAGCAGGAGAGCGGCCATGCGCAACACCAGGACAGCACTTCGAATCTTAGGAGGCGGCATCCTGTTCGCCGTCGTCGTCTACAGCCTACTGGCACTGCCAGGGCTCATCGACGACCGGGCCAGCACCGTCCCAATACAGTCCGCCTTGAGGACGACACGATGAGCGCTGAGTTGGCGGCGGACAGCGACGATGACCCACGGCCAATTCCAACGCTCTACTGGGTCGCCGCCTACCTCATGCGCCGCGTCTTCGCGGGCCACGAGGAGGGCGGTTGGTGGACGGATATCGGCGAGTTGGTCACGGGTCCGGACATCTACTAGCAGCTCGTGGGCTTCCCGGCCGCCTTCCTGACCGAGGACGGCGCCGAAACGCACGCCGATCGGCTGCGCACCCGGTTGCCCGACCTCAATAAGGGCCGCCGTCCGCTGTGCTCCGTGCTGTCCGAGGGAGTCTACGACGTCCTGGTGATCGCAGCGCCGACGCTGCCGTCGACCTATCCAGAGTGCCTGCCCCGCTACGCGTAGCGGCTCAGCGAATCAGCGCCGATGGGCGCACCCAACCGTTACAGGAGGACGAGATGGAAACGACCACCGAAGGCGTTGTCGAAGGCGCGACGCCGGTCGACGAGGCAGCGCGCCAAGACGCGGAATGGACTGCCCGGATGGAAGCGGCGGATCGCGCATGGCAAGCTCACCGCGGTCGAGAGGCAGAACTACTCCCGTTGAACAAAGCGGCCCTGTTCGACGCGCTCGGGGCGGGGGGCGTCGTCTCCGTCGTGATCACCTTCGACGGTTGCGGGGATTCCGGCCAGCTCGAGGAGATCACCGCTTATGCCGCCGACGCTCAGCCGCTAGGCCTGCCGGGCGGAACGATCGCGTTCCAAGAGATCGGCTTCGACGCCGCCGAGCTCTCCGTCACGACGATGACGGTCGGAGACGTGCTGGAAAAGTTCGCTTTCGATCTGCTTGAGGAGACGTATGGCGGTTGGGAGAACAATGACGGCGGCTACGGCGAGTTCACCTTCGACGTCGCCACGCGCTCGATCTGGCTCGACTTCAACGAGCGCTACACCGCGACGAACCACTACTCGCACGAGTTTTGAGGAGGAGCGGCCATGGCGCACAGTTACCATCATGCCGTCTCCTCGGCCCGCAAATGGGGCGGCGTGCCGGAGGACTATTTACTCATTCATAGTTGGATGGACCGGTCTAAAGAGCTGTTGGCCGACTTTCGGCACCGGGCACTGCGGCATCATTCGGAGGGGTGCTGGATGGCGGAGACGATTTTCGGCGTGACGCTGACGAACAGCGCCGGGCGGATCGTGCCGGTGCGGTTCGTCGCCGAGCAGAACGTTACCGAGGATTTGGGCCGTATCCCGTCCTTCGCGGACTGGGCGCGCTGCATCCGGCCCGAACCGTGGATGGGACGGCCCGGACCAATCCCGGCCGACATCGTGGCCATGGGCGATCCCACGCTGGCCGCTCCATGAGCCGGTAATCCTGATCGGTCACCCAACCTCAACGCGTCCGACACTCACCAGACCCGCCGTGCGCGGGTCTTCTCACATTTGGAGCACGGCCATGGCGGACTACTTCACCCTGTTCTCCTGCATCCTCGACGTGGGCTCGGCGGAAAACGCCGCCGCTGCCTTCGGGCTTCGCGATCAGCTCGAGCAGGAGTTAGAGCGCGACGGGGAGGCGGCAATCGGATTCGACCTCGCCATCGAAACGGACCCGGGACCGGGCAGGCTGTGGATCAGCGGCGACGAATACGGCGACCCGGAACACGTCATCAAGTTCGTATTGAAATGCGCCGAGGCGTTCGATCTCAAAGGAAATTGGGGGTTCTGTTGGGCCTACACCTGTTCAAAGCCCTGGACGGACGGCTTCGGCGGAGGTGCGGAGATCATCGATCTCACCAACCGCAAATCCAAGGATTGGGTCGATCTGGCCGAATGGGTGTTGCTGCGCGACGTTGACCACGCAACCGACCCCGAGACGGGCGAGGCAACAGCCTTAAGTCAGGCGGAGACGGCGGAAATGACGCCATGATCCGGCATATGCTGGATTGCTCCAGCGGTCATCCTCGCGCTTGCAGACGAGGGGTGCCCTCAGTCCGAGGCATCATTGCCGGCCGGGACGCTGGTCGCGTTGCCCGGCGTTCCGGCGATGCCGAGGACATGCTGGCCGCCATGCACGCGGCGGGGCTGGTGGTGGCTGTTGCTTGCACCGTCGGAGTGACGTTGGTCGCGCCAGCGCGACACTGACGCGGCCAGACCACGCCCGACACCGATCGCGGCCCGGTTTGGCCGACGAACACGCATCACCGCAGGAGAATATCGTGCGCCAGAAACAGCGAACGACGACTGCCGAGCAGATCGAAGCGAAGATCCGCGCCGCCGGCACCATCGGCAACCTCGAACGGCTGGCGGGCATCGAGCAATCGCCAGACGGACGATACGCGTTCTGGACGACCTACAGCCAGCTCCCAGGCGGGCAATCGCTCGATGCCGGCGTCGCCGAACTCAAGCGGCTCATCCGAGCCCAGACGAACGTCAGCGTGCGAAAGTGATCCCGACTCACGATGAGCCGGATAGGGAAGAGCCGCGTTGCCTGTTCTGCAATGCGCCCGAACGGGTCGAGATCTTCGAGATCTGGAGCGATGGCGCTTTCCAGATCGAGTGCTGCTGCGAGGGGCTCCACGAAACCGTGGTGTTCGAGATGGCCGACGATCCGGCCTGGGCGCGGGAGCTGATGCAGCGCAAAGGGGTCGAGGTCATCACCGGAAGCCGCCTACGGCGGGTCGCCGATGACGGGGGGTGTTCCATGCTGCTGGATTACCAGCTCGAACTGCATCCGATCGCATTCGGGGCCGCCCGCGATTTCGTCGCCCGATATCACCGACACTGTGCCGCGCCGGTCACGTGGCGATTTGGAAAAGCCGTCTGGAACGGACGCGTTATGGTCGGGGTCGTAATGGCCGGAAATCCTGTTGCTCCCGCGCTCAACGGGCGCGGTATCGTCGAGGTGAACCGGCTTTGCATCCGCCGCGACGTGCCTCGTGCGCTGGCCTGGAACGCCGCCTCGATGCTCTATGGCTGGGCCGCCCGCGAGGCCGCGCTACGCGGCTGGAGCAAGATCATCACATACACGAGGAGCGATGAGGCGGGTACGTCATTGGTCGCTTCTGGATGGGAACGAGAAGCCGTGACCCGCGGACGCGGCTGGCACAGCAAGGGGCGCCGGCGCTCCAACACCAACGCGTTCATCGACAAGGTGCGCTGGAGCAAGCAGCTCCGGCCTCGTCGCCAAGCCAAACCAGGAGAGAGCCATGACGTCGCTGCCGTTGGTCCTGTCGATCTCCTTCTTGACCCTCTGTTCCGCGTCAGCCCCAGCGGCGGAGATCGTCTTTTGATGTGATGTCGTGCTGGACAGCGCCGGGATCAGCACGCCTGAAATCATCACGCTCGACAACGAGAAGCTTCCCATCGGCGACCTGTTTTCCGTCGACCGCAAGACCGGCGCTTACGACTGGCCGGACTCTGGCGGCAGGGAAGTCTGCGACGCCGCCTGCAAGGCGCCCGACCTGACGAACTGAACACGCCACGTCCCAGGGTGGACGCCAGAGCCGTGCTCCTATTATGTTCAGGCTATGGGAGGCAAAGACCCGAACCGGCAACCGAAACTCCACAGCCTCCGAGACACGCCGCCAGGCTGGATACGCCTGGCCACCAGTACGCAGTGCCAGCGGCAGGCGATGCTCCCGGTCGATGCGCTCATCCGCAAGCATGGCGACCTGGCCCTCATCGAGTTCTCGCTCTTGGGGTTGGTGTGCAGCCAATGCGGCAATCGCGGTGCGACGGCCAGCATGGTGCGGCTATGCAGCCCCGGCTGCCCCCGCCGCGCGCTCGGTGGCGTGAGCTTCCCCACGACGTAGCCCTGCAATGAAATAGTCTGAGACAGGACCGCATGGCTCAACGGCAGGGGAGAAGACTTACCGCGCCCTCGCCGAACCGCCGCAAGGGTCGCGCGTGAGCGCGCGCCCGGCAAGCCGGCTTCGCCCTTGCCCCGGCCGGCGAGGGCCGCGGTGCGGGAGAGGTGTTCAGCAAACCCGTGAGGGAAGGACACCGCAATGCTCGGCACCAAACGACATTCCAACCGAAGCGACCAGACTCCACGCGACCACTACGCCGAAGTGAGTAACCAGGTCATTGCCGCACTCGAGGCTGGTTGCCCGCCGTGGCGCAGGCCGTGGGACCCGGACAAGGCCGGCAGCGGTCCAAGCATGCCCCGCAACGCGGTGACGGGTCAGCGCTACCGTGGCGTCAACACCGTGGTGCTGGGCATGTCGACCATGGCTTTCAGCAGCGCCGACCCTCGTTGGGCGACCTACAAGCAGGCGGCCGACAAGGGATGGCAGGTGCGCAAGGGCGAGCGCAGCACGACCGCCTATTTCTTCAAGCGCCTCGAGGTGAAGGACGAGAAGGCGGGCGACGGCGAAGACGGCACGAAGCGGATTCCGTTGCTGCGGGCTTTCGCGCTGTTCCACGCCAACCATATCGACGGCATCTCAGGATTTCAGCCGCCAACGCTGGAAGAGGCGCCGTGGCGCGCACCGGAGGCGGCCGAGATCATCGTCGCCAACAGCGAGGCTGTCATCCGCACGGGCGGGGATCGCGCCTTCTACTCGACAAAGACAGATCACATCCAGATGCCGCCGTTGGCAGCATTCGAATCGCCATCCGCCTTCGCGAGCACGATTCTGCATGAACTCGGTCACTGGAGCGGAGCGGAGAAGCGGCTGAACCGCAATCTTCGTAGCAGCTTCGGCTCGCATGACTACGCGAGGGAAGAACTCAGGGTCGAATTGGCTCAGATCATGGTCTGTGCCGAGCTTGGAATACCTGATTGTGACTTCGTGAATAATACCGCCTACCTCGCGTCTTGGCAAGACCGGTTGCGCTCCGACCGCAAGGAAATTTTCCGCGCCGCCGCCGAAGCGCAGCGCATTTCCGACTACCTGCTCGCCTTCCATCCCGCCTACGCCGCGCGAGATGAGAGGCCGCCGGTCGGCGACGACGATGTGGCCTCGACGGTGGACGAGCCGGCGCTCGCGGAGGCAGCATGATGGTCGACGGGCGACAGCTGCCAGAACCGTCAAGGCGGGCCGATTATCTGGCGCAAGCCCTGACCGTCAAAGGCGGCCACTTGTTCATCGGCGGTGGAGGCTGGTTCCTCCATTACGCGGCGGGCGCAACGCTGCGCGGATACGAGCTGTCGGTGATGAAGGTGCGGTGCGTGGAAGCGGGTTTGCCCGTCATCGACATCCTTCGGGGCGACCACAAGCTGCCCATTCCATTGCATTTCGTAAGGCCCATGGTCGCCGTAGGACGCCCGCCGGATCAGCAGCCCTGGTGCTCGTCCTCATACGCCCCGTGGAACACGTCGCTGCGGTCTGTCGAACGGCTGGCGCCGAGGTCATCAACATCGCGGAAGGAATATTACTATGTGGTTAGCGCCGCCCACGCCTGACAAGAAGACATTCGAGATTGCGGCACGTCTGAGCAAACTTGAACAGAATAATGACATCGATATGTTCGGTCCTCAGATTATCGGAATCATGGAAGCTGCAGACGCCGACCGCTTCCGAACTATCGACGAGCGGCCCTGCTACTTCAATGAACTCGACGGGCGGTTCTGGATGCTGCGCCAAGTCCGTAATCATCCCGTGTGGGGACCACGCTTGTCGCGTGCCGTCTCGCTGACGCGCCGGCGAACCGTTCGCAGGACTTCATGACCTACTGAAAGTCGCAAAACAGGAGGTACGAGCCGGAGAGCAGCCATCCCACATCGCCGCTGGGCCGGGGCAAGGATCGGCCGGCGTCATCGTTACCAGCTGAACGGAGGATACATGACCACGCCTACACGCCTGGCCCCTGGCGCTGCGTGCGACGCGACAGCGGCGAATACCACATTCACCACATCGAAGTCACCGAAGCTCACATCGCGAGCATCGTTGGCTGGACTCAACACAGCCTCTCCTCCTCGATGATCCAGGCGAACGCCACACTGATCGAACACGCACCCGACATGGCCGCCGCGCTTCAGGACTTGCTGGGTTGGGAGACCGTCAGCGGCGGCTGGGACGCACCGTGCTGGAGGCGGGCAGAGCGGGTGCTGGAGTACGCCACCGGCGCGCGCTCGGCCGATCCGGTCGGGCCCGTCCGGCCCGCATGCGACATGCTGGGCGACGTGATCCCCGGATCAGGAATGGAGCGAGGAAACCCAGCTCGCCCTGCTGCTCGACTTTCTCGACGCCGAGACGGCGCACGACCCCGTGCTCGCACGTCGGTTGCAAGCTCATCTGCAGGACGCCATCGCGCCCTGACCCCCGGATCGCCCGCTTCGGGCTTGTTCGTCCAGCGACAGGGAGGCGACCTGTGAACCACATCACTCGGTTGACGGTGGATCTGGCCGCCGCAAAGGCGGAACTACGCGCAATGGACGAGGCGCTCCAGGCGTTCCGAATCCATCTCGACCTCGACAAATTCAGAGGCAACGGCGTGGACGGAACCCCGAACACCGGGATCGGAATACGAGACGTGTTTGCCTGGATCGACACCATCGCCGACGCGGGCCGGGAGGCAGGCGGTGCCCGATGAGGTTCAAGCGCCAACTGCGATACGACTACACTGTGACGGACCGCAAGCGGGCGGCAGCGCTACGCTGGCAACGGCGCCAGCGTGACGCCCTGCCGTTATTGGGTCAATTGATTGCAGAGACTCAGCCCAGCATCGACGAGGTAATGGACACCCGGATTTCCACCTGGATCACGAGCCAGCAAAGGGAACGCGACCGCCGAGCCGGCCTTTGGCGCAAAGGGAGGCGGCTCCTCGACGCGCACCCGCCCACCATCCGGTCGGCATTGCTGGCCAATTGGAACAAGGATCGGTGGCTCCCCGGCGATCCGACCTACCTGCTCGACATGCTGCACCGATTCAACATCGGCCGCCTGATCTTGATGGAGGCAGGGCCTACCGAGGCTGCGCTATGCTCGTATGTGGGCGGAGAACGCGCGATACGCTAAATCCACATCCTGTTCGCGAATGATCAACCGAAGATCGGCTCCTCACCGACAGGAGCAGCTCAGACATGCCACTTTCCGATCTTCAGCCGGCAATTCTTTCGCACATGTCCGCGCTCGTCCTCGCGGGAGCATGTCTGGTCGCGCTTGCCATAGCTCATATTACCGTTCTACGTCTCGGCAGAGCAGACGTTGCGGATTATCACCGCAAACCGATCCTGTCACCGTGGGAACGACAAGCGATCTTGCAGCTCCAAAGGCAACTTCCGCCGGAGCTGTATCTTTGCCCGCAGGTCCGTCTTGCCGAACTGCTCGCGATCGAGAATTCAGATCGCAAGTCACAGCTTCGAGCGCTCAACCGTGTTGCGAGCAAGTCTGTCGATTTCGTCGTGATCGAGATCGCGACCGGCGATCCTCGCCTAGTGATCGAACTGGATGACCGAACGCATAAGCGTGGCGACCGTCAACGCCGCGACGCATTCGTGGACGACATCCTCCGCCAGGCCGGCATTCGCCTTGTCCGCTTCCAACCATTCAAGAGCCTCGACATCCGACCACATCTGGGGCCGGAAAACGCGACCAAGCCAGGCGTGAGAGTGGCAGGAGCGTAGGGGTAGGACTATTGCCGCGTCCGCCTGGCGGCCGGCAAGGGTCGCCCTACGGGCGCCCGGCTGCGCCGGCTTCGCCCTGGCCCGCCACAGCGGACGCGGCGGCGTGGATCGGGTCAGGGAGAGGAGTGAGAGAGGCCTCGAACGGCCGCTCCGCCTCTCCCACCACCCCGGTCCCAGAAATCGCATCGCATTCGCGACCCTCTGTGTGACCGCTCGATTCGGAGACTGGTTATGCCCGACGCCGCACAGTTCACGTTCAACCTGTTCGACAACACCGCCCTCGGCTGGACGGTGCCCGTACCGGCGTCCGACAAGCCGGACGACAATGACGCCGATGCGGCAGTCACCGCTCCTACGCCGACCCTGACCCCGACCAAGGGTAAGCGGGTCCCGGCGGCGAACTACCGTCTCGACGGTGATCGCGCCCTCGCCCGTGGCTGGCCGAGCCGCGCACGCGACAACATCGCAGCGATCCAGCTCTCCAAGCAGATCGAGGACGAGGGACGCGCTGCTACACCAGACGAGCAGGTTCGACTCATGCGTTATGTCGCGTTCGGCGCGTCGGACCTGGCACAGAGCGCGTTCGTCGCCCCGGGGGAGGGGAGCTTCCGCCCCGGCTGGGAACAGATCGGCGACGAGCTGCGCGAGACGGTGACACCGCTCGAATACGCCGCCTTGCAGCGTGTGACGCAGTATGCCCACTACACCTCCGAGCCGATCGTGCGTGCGATCTGGCGGGCCGCGCAACGCCTGGGCTTTGCCGGCGGCCGCGTGCTCGAGCCTGGCATGGGCACAGGCCTGTTCTTCGCGGCGATGCCGGACGAGCTGCGCAGCGGGCCGTGAAGGTGTTGGGGTTGTCGGTCTCGAACGCGTGCCAGACATCTAGATCAAGCTCGAGCTTCCCGTGGCAATGCCGGAACTGCGAGAGCGTGTTGTCCGGGAGATCGAAACCAAGAAAACGTAGGTTCAGCTCCTTCAAGAGTCTCGCCAGTGTCGGCAGGTCAAATGACTGCTCCTGTACATGGAACAACAGGTCGCGGCATGAGCTCGTGCTATAGAAATCGAAGCTGGTGACCACGCGGCGAGCCAGTTCGTCTGAGGGAAGCTGCATTAGCATGGCTCGGCTAGCCATGATGCGAGGCGCGTCGGGCGGCACTCCGGCCGGGTCCACCAACTGACGCGCCGCCGCCACGTGTATGCGGCCGAGCCGACTGTAAAGGCCTAGGCGCATGAGACCAGCGGGCTTGAGCAGGCCGACCAGAATGCGCCATCCCGCGAGCGGGTCACTGAGATGATGGAGGACACCGCTTGCGTCGACGACGTCAAAGCGTTCCGGCCATTCGCCGAGGGCCAGGATATCGGCTTGGAAATACCGGACCGAGACGCCCAGCTCCCGACTCTTCCTGGCGGCGTAGGCGAGACTTGATCGGCTAAGATCGACGGCGGTGACGTTCGCGTCGGGGAAACGGCGAGCCAGTGTGATAGGGTGCTGGCCGGTGCCGCACCCTGCGACCAGCACGTTCGGCCTCTCCGGGATAGATCCGGTCAAACTGCCGGCCGGCAAGGATCGGCGCAGGAACACCTCCAGGGTGGTCGGGTCAGGTCGATCGCAAACGACCCAACGCGGGTATGGGTTCTGCTCGTACTGTCGTTCGACGGCCACTGACGTCGGGTGAGAAATCGGGGTCAATTGCACAACATCGTCAACCAGGGAGGCTTCCTGCCTCGGCTCGACAAGCTGTTGGCGCAACAGATCGCAAATGCAATCGGGCGATGAAAGGCTCTCAAACCGCTCGGCCCCGATGACCGACGATAGAGGCTGGAACATGGCCAGCGTAGAGAGATCAACGGACGTCGGCTGCTTACCACTATCGAGGCTAGCCTTCAGACGAGCGACCTCGACCGCCTCGGCTGGCAAGATTGACCAGACATACTCGTTGATGAAGCACTGCCGGGCGATTGCCGCGGTGAGAGCCAAATCACGATCTCTCCGTGCGAAAAGCAGGTCCGACCTTGTTTTCGTAAGGTGTCGTTCTAGTCGCTCGTCAGCCACTGGCGCCGAGACCAAGTACGCAAGCAGGAGGGCGTTCGCCACCATACTATCGGGCCCTGGATCGACGTCGAGATCAGCTACCAACGCCGGAGCTGCCGCGTATGCAACGTCGGCCATTCGGCTCCAACCTTCTTGAAAGGCGAGAACCAAAGCATTCCGGACATCAGGGGCGTGAGTTCCTCCGACGAGGCCGGCAGACCGGACGGCAAGTCGCTTGATCTCGCCCGTCGCCGCGAGCTCGAGAGCTTTCGTGGCAGCGTCCAGTGCGGCTCTCGGGTCACCAGCAGCAAGCAGAGCACGGATGAGGTTGCCATGAGCCTGCGCGAAACCCGGCAGCAGCGCCGCAGCACGGCGGTAACCGTAGATAGCCGATACAAAGCTGCCAACTCGAGCCTGCGCGTTGGCCAGATTGTAAGATGCATAAGCCAGGCGAGCAGTCGCCTCTGAATGACCCGGCTGCGCGGCGAGAACCCGCTCATACGTAGCGATCGCCTCTGGCAGCAAACCGCGAGCGTGCTGCTCGACGGCGATCGCATACAGATCCTGCCAAGGGACAGCGTCGAGAGCGCCGCGGCCTTCCCGCCCAAGTCGGCGTCTCTGTTGCCGGTTCAATTTCGGGCCGCAGCACGGGATAGGCGACGGCTGACCTCCGTCACCGAGGAGGATGTCCCGAATGACACCAGAAGCACTCTCACGATCTATGATCCGTAGCGCTACGATGTATAGCGGTACGTCCTGTAGCACTCAAGCCCGAGCCCGTCAGAACGGCCCATACAGGCACACTTGCGTCGCACTGATGCAGGGACTACGAGTCGTAGCGTTACGCGCGATGGTGTTCCATGGACGAGCGGATGTCCGATCTCGGCGAACTAGAGTTGGAAGTCATGCAGCTCGTCTGGGACAAGGGTGAGGTCACGGCCGACCAGGTCCGAGAGGAGCTAACCCGGCCCGCCAAAGAATCGACCGTGCGGACGGTGCTCCGAAGGCTCGAGGACAAGGGATACGTCACCCACAGCGTCGATGGTCGGACCTTCGTTTTCCGGGCTGCCGAAGCTCGCCAGCAGGTCGCAGCCCGAGCCGTCAAGCGGATCGTCGATTGGTTCTGCAACGGCTCGGTGGAGGAGGTGCTCGTCGGAATGGCCGACGCGCGGATGTTGGACCCCCGTACCTTGGAGCTACTCGCAAAGCGCATCAACGCGGCGAAAGCTCGCCGTTGATGCTCAGCGTCTTGGGGGAGGCAGCGCTCCGCACAGCGCTCCTCACCGGGGTCGTTCAATGTGGTCTTTGGCTACTACGCGTCCGGCAAACCCAGTTGCTGCTGACAACATGGACCATCGTGCTAGCCGCATCGATTGCCATGCCCATGCTGCTGCGGTTCGACCCGTTACGCCTTCCAATCAACCCGGCGCTCTCAATGCCGCTGATCGATGGTGCGGCTGACCTGCTGCAAGGCACCCCGCTGCAAACGCCTCCAGGCAATGCACGCGCCGAGGCTCGGACGCAGCCTTCAATTGAATCATGGCTGGAGGCGGTCTACGCCGTTGGCGCTCTCGCGGTCGCTCTTCGCCTCGCCGTTGGTATTGCATTGTCCCTTCGGTTGCTCTCGCAGGCGATTCCGTTCTGCCCGGACTGGGCGGCGGGGACCCGCGTTCGGATCAGCCGGGATATCAAGGGACCCGTGACGATAGGCCTCGTGATCCTGTTACCGATCGACGTCGTGGCCTGGCCTACCAAAACGCGACAGGCTGTCCTGGCGCACGAGCGAGCCCATGTTGCGCGGTGGGACTTCCCGATGCTGATTCTGTCGCAACTGAACAGGGCTGTGTTCTGGTTCAGCCCACTGTCGTGGTGGCTTCACCGCCGGCTCGTAGCCCTGACCGAACTTGCCAGTGACGATCAAGCCATGGCCTCCACACGCGACCGTCTTGGTTATGCCGAGATCCTGCTCGAGATGGGCCGGCGTCCGGAACCTGCGTCCCCTGGGCTTGCCATGGCGAGACCGTCGACCCTGCATGTCCGGATCGATCGCATCCTTCTGGATCAGGCGATTCCCCGCCGCGTCAGCCCGCCGCAGCAGGCGGCGCTCACGGCCGGAGTGGCGGGTCTTTCATTGATGGCCGTGAATCTGGCACCTGGCTTGGTTGCGGAGCCAGTGATGACGGTGCTTCCACAGAAGGTCCTGCATAGCGCCGGTGTGGTCCTGTCGACATCCTCGGACACCGCTTTCGCTGAGCCCGCCAATTCGGGGAGTGTGACGCAACAAGACTCTTCCCGAGAGGAGTTGTCGGCCACCCCCTTGCCATCCACTACAGCGAGACGTCCCGAGCCGGCCCCCTTTACAGCCGCCGCACTCCCGCAACTGGCCGCGCCGGCCGCAGCCACAACTCGACGGCCACAAGCCGCCACACGGCTGATCCTGCGCTCTGCCTCCCAAACGCCGACGAACAACACGCCGAGCATTCCACTGGTGCGCGGGACAAAGCAGATAACCAGAGTCGCCCCCACCCAGCGAAAGCTGGAGGAAAGCTCTACTTCCCAAGAATATCGCATCGACGAAACAGCCTCGCGTAAAGCAGGTGATCCCGATGTCGCGCCGTCGACAGGTAGCTTGGTCAAGGGAGAAGTCCACTCGCCTCTGCCACATCAGGTCGCCCCCGAGCCTTCTTCCGTTCCTCCCCGCCCTGCGATTGAACAAGTCATGGGTAGCACCTGCATCGGAACTGTCGCGGTTGGACTGAGAGCGCAGCGGACCTCGTTTCAACAGCCCGATGTCGTTGCCGGGCAAGTCATACCGGCTCAGGCGATATTCTTCCGTAAGCATGATGGAACGTCATGGGTACGCTTCAGCGTCTTTGGACGACCGCCGCTCGACCTCCCGGTGGGGGTTAGCCAAAGCGGGATGACGTGGACCGGCGAATACGGGATCTCTTACGGAGTGCAAGCTCTCGGCAGAGATCGTCTTGCTGGTATCGCTGCGCTGATCGCTCATGACAGCGCAAAACTGGAATTCGCCTGCAAATAGCCCGTCACCGCAGCCGACTGAGGGGGGGACGTCTCGAAAGGCGGTTACACCCACGTTCTGACGTTGCGTAAGGGGGCGTCAGCAATCAACTGATCGGCCGGAGCGGCATAACACGCGGATAAGACTCGTTTTTCCAACACGAGCCGATTCGGTTAAATCCTTCCGAGTCCTAAGTCTTGAATTGCGCACCAGTCGGAATGTCCGCTCCCCACCAATAATGCCTCAATCAGGCGCGTCCCCGTAATCACGGGGATCGGGCTCTAGTCCGCCGAAGCGGCGGACCGGAGCCCCGTCCCGGGTCTCCGCCCTGCGGGTCACGATCCCTCGCGCAAACGTGGCAGTGAGCACCGGCATTGACCCAAGCAGGCGATGCGGACCAAGTCTTCAGGCGAGTGCATGTTAACGCCCGTCCCGCGGGCAGGGGAGGGGCCGGGTGGCCGAACACCCGTTACCGCGACTGTCGACCGCCCCTAACTATCGCCGCCAGGAGCAAGCCAGCTCAGTGGGGTCAGTTCGCCTGCCGATAGCTGGCGCACCTTCGATGCTCACCTGGTCACGCGAGCAGGCCACGGCTGAAAGGCCCATCTCGGCGCAAATGGTCGAGCGCAGGGTTGTCTCTGCCGCTGTCAGCCCGTGCCCTCTTTCGTCGCCGCCATTCAGCGGAGCGGGAGCAGTCTGGCGGCCCGACCCTCGTCGCTCGATCGTCATGGCAGCCCTCTTCAACACCAGGCGAGCAGTCGATCTTACCGCCGCGGCGATCCCCACCACCTCGATCCGTCTGGGACGACATCCCGTCGCATGCGTGAACGACACTTCGATCCTTCGCGTCGAGCAGCAGATGTCCGCCCGGGCCAGAGTGACGCTCAGATGCGTCCTTGCGTCGTCGGGAGCGTTCGAGCGGTGCCGTCCGGCGTGATCGACGGAGTGCGGGGTCAATGGGCGAGTGCGATCATCGGACCGCTGTCGCGGTCGGATCTCGGGAGCCGTGCCCATCTCTCGTCACGCTCTGAATGGCCAGCTCCGTGCCTGCTCTTTCCTCGGGAGCAGCGGTTTGGGCCGGACTGTGGGGCAGCAGAAACGCCGTTGTCACATGGCGCGACCGCTTGCCCGCATGGCCCAAGAGCCACGCGCGACGCGCAGTCCCACCACGCTCAACCGCATTTCATCTGCCCCCCTTGCCGGCCCTGATCAACCGCACCCGAGGGAAAAGGCAGGCATCGGGCCTCCCACTCTCAGGCGCAGGAGAGACAGACATCATGGCTTCCAAGACCAACACCCGCACCGTCCCCGCTCGCACCGTTCGCCCGCAGCCGGTCCGCATGGCCATCACGCTCGAAGCCGTCGCCGCCATCACCCCGAGCGAGATCAAGGCCGAGATCATGAGCGAGACCTTCGGCCTCGAACCGGTCCACTGCCCCACCATCCGCGAGAAGGTCGAGCAGCACGTCGTCAGCATCAGCAACGAGCTGCGCGACAACCTCAACGACAAGGCGCTGGACATCTTCATGCAGCGGCTGGTCGGCAGCTTCGTCAGTGGCGCCTACGGGGCAGCGCAGTTCTACGGCAACAAGAAGTCGGACGCCCTCGCTCTCAACTCCCGCCTGCTGAACGACGCCCGCGACGAAGATCGCGATGGGGCCGCCGGCTTCGAGAGCAAGGCCCAACGCGCCGCCAACTTCGCCGCCGAGATGGGCCTGCAAGCCGTCGCCCTCTACGCCGCCGCTCAGGGCGCGGTCTACGCCTACGCCCACGTCACCGGCAACGAGTGGAAGCCCTACGAGCGCGACGTCGCTCCCTCCCAGACGGTCTCGGGCCGGTCGACCACCGCGATGATGGGCGCCCTGGCCGACTAATCCCCTCTCTCCCCCACCGGGCGGGCGCCGCAAGGCTCCCGCCCTTCTTTTTGTCCGCTTCGTAAACCCGCGCTACGCGCGCCCTCCGGGCCTACGAGGCCGCGCGCCTGTGGCGCTTCTCGGCGGCCTCTCCGGGGTGCGGGCCGGTCGCGTCTCTGGGCTGGAATTAAGTCCTCTGCCGCGCGAGCGCTCCGTTCGCCACCGGATCCTCCAGCATGCTCGCGTCCGATCGGAGCAGCCCCCATGCGCCTTCCTACCGCCCTTCTTCTTGCGGCCGCCCTCTCGCCCGACCTGACCCACGCCCAGGGCAATTTCATCTCGCCCGGCTACCCCATGCCTTATCGGGGTAACGGGTACGCTTCCCCCTATGCGCCAGTCCTGCCCGGCATCGCCGGGGTGTCACCCTTCACGGACGGAGTCGCCGCCGGCGCCTACCCGCCGGGCGCACGAACGTGCGTTGCAGCGGAACAGATCTGCCCGGCGTCGGCGCCCAACACGGTCGGGAACCCTTGTTCCTGCCCCGACCGAGATGGGCGGCCGACCCCCGGCATCGTCCGCTAGAGAGGGACGACTATCCGGCCGCGAACAGCACGAGCTGCCGCGGCTCGTTCACGATGTGAGGGCTGACCGACCCCTCCCGCACGAATGCGGTCATCGCGGCCGACGCCGCAATCGCCGCATCCGCGGCCGCCCGCGCCGCAAGCGCCTGTCCCCGAAACCGCTCCCGCATGATCCCCAGCCGCGCCCGCTCGCCCATGCTCACGCGATCCCGCCCAGCCGCCACCCGCTCCAGCAACACCAGCGCATCCGCGGTCGCCTGAAACGTCCGGATCAACCCGGCCGCCCGCATCGTCTCTGCGTCGAGGAGTTCGCGATACCGAAGCACCGTTGCCTCGTTCCAGTACCCCCGCTCGAAGCAACCCATGATATAGCCGATCTCAGCCGCCAAGCCGCAAACGACATCCCGCGACGGCAACCCAGCCTCATCGAGAAAGCCGTCCACCATCGATCGGGACGGTGCCCCCGCATGGACCAGTTCGACATCACTCTGCTCCTGGCGGCCCGCGCCGGGAAACCTGATGACGTTCGACCCCGTGTCGCACCGACCCTGCATGTGTCCATCTCCGCTTGGAGCACGAGTCTAGCAGCCTGTCGGAGTGAGACTTCGGTGATATCTCGAAGTCGGGGCTGAGGATCGCGCCTTTGGAGAACGCGAAGCTGTTTTCAGCGGTGGTGTTGGCGGATCGAACAATATTGCGGGACGAACGCTCGCCGCAGCCGGTCATGGCCGGCTGAGGCCTCTATCAGCTCGATTGCGCCTCAGTCGCGCCCGCAAGGGCAAACATCCGCTTCATGTTCCAGGCCATGGTCACAAGGCTCCACTCGCCGCTGACCTGGTCGAGCCCGCGAAGCAGGAATTGGCGGAACCCCAGCACCGACTTGATGATGCCGAACACCGGCTCGGGCGTGTGCTTGCGCAACGCGTAGAGCTTCCTGCCCTCCGGCGTCTTCAGGCGATGACCCATCGCCTCGAGCGGCGTAGGGTCCGGCGGCGATGCGGGAGG
>JAABUK010004361.1_pt1 | contig 23075 bp, 1 predicted proteins | sample 5559141 | NCBI WGS metagenome assembly JAABUK01 (sample SAMN10711869, study PRJNA513367) | rock metagenome | isolation source: Antarctica rocks | place: Antarctica: Victoria Land, Pudding Butte nord | collected 2016-01-03
AAAGATATATTATTAAATATAATCTTTATAAGTAAATAAGAGGTTTATAAGTATAATTATTACTTATAATAAAGTTATATATTAATAGAAGCCTAAATAATTTATAATATTAGGGATATAAGTAAGAAACCTAATATCTAACTTTATACTTACTTGAATAGGATTACTAGCGACGTATAAAATAGCTAATATATATAAGTAATAGTTATAGTAAAATTTATATACAGGGTATACTAAAAGCTAAGAAATTTTTCGGTTTTTATACTAATTAATTATATAGGGGTAGTATATATAGGATTAATTAGGTTATTAATCCTTTTAAGTATATTATCCTATATAGATAGGATAATATTTATAGTAGGAGCGAATAAATCTAAATATAGAAAGGCTTAAGCTACGCTTATATATATCCTTATAAGAGGCTTATAATAGCTTAGCCCTGAAGAGGACTTACTTATATATATATCTTTCGTCACCGTCTTTAGCCTTAACTAAAGTACGCCTAGATTTTACTATATTATTTACCTTTAATAACTTAGAACGGGTATATATATGTATTATATTTTATAATAACTTACTTAGGCGAAATATTATATCCGCGCCCCTAGCCTCTGTATACTAGTCCTGTATAATATAGGGATGTAAGTATAAGGACTTTAATATAAAAAGAATGAACTAGACTTTAGGTAAATTTAATTATTCTACTCTAATATCTTCGCGAAGCCTTATACTACTACCTTATAGTAATAAGACCCTTAATATTTAATAAGCGTTAGTATAAACTTTAATATAAAAAGTGTAAGATTAAATATTTCTTTCTATATCCTTATAAGAATAGAGTAGCTGTAGTAGTACTTATAAGAAGATAGTTGAAGAATAACTAGATACATTAGGGAAGTAATATAGCTAGAGGATTTTACTATTTTAAAAGTAGATATTTACTTAAATTAAATCCTTTGTTATTAACCTACTTATAGGATATATAATTATCCGGTTAAGTCTTACTACTACCTTATAATAATAAGCGACTACTGGAAGTATTTAAGTTATATATATAAGGCGTTGGAGATCTAATAATAAGGCCTACCGCTAGGATATCCTACTTCATCTATACCTATTATACCTCGTTTCGCTGCTTTGTTTTTACGAGTTAATAAAAAGTTACTGCCTTTACTTTATAACGTATATACTACTTAGTACTATATCGTCTCTTATAGATATTACTGTGGATATATTATCATGAGTAGTAAATATCTATTACATAATTAGATATATTTTTAATAATGTTAATATATAAATATCTTATAATTTAGCCGCTAAGCGACTAGTTTACTACTATTAGCTTATATATAATAAGTATAAGGCCTTTCATAATAGCTTTAATACTTAAAAACCTCTTAAGACTAGGCTAAAATAAAGCTATAAAAGAAGGAGGAGGATAAGGTTATATATAAAGTAGTTATTAGCTATTTAGATATTTATATTAGTACCTTTAAGAGGTATTTAATATATAATAATTAAGAAGTTATATCTTATTATTATTAAAGTTAGACTTACTTACTTATATAGTAACACTTTAATAAAAGGAGTAGCTTAAATAGTAGCTATTATAACCTAAAGACTTAATAGTATTATATAAGATATTAGTAACTAGCTATTTATTAAATAGGCGTCCTAAATTAAATAGAGATTTAAAAAGATATATAAGGAAGGTATTAAATAGGTTATAAAGTAAGTATAAAGGATATACCTTATTATCTATTATAATAATAGTAAGTATTACCCCTTCTTAAAAAGGGTTTATTTTAAATAATAGGAGTATAAACTTAATATAACTATTATATAAGACTATTAAATATCTTATAATAAAATAATATATAAACTCTTTATCTTAATTACTAATATTCTACGTAAATTTATTAATATATAGGAGACTAGTAAAGATAAGGTAAAATAAAGTATATATAATAGCCTTAAATAATATAAATTAATTAAATATTAATAAAAGATATAATAGTATATTCCTTATAATTAGTTAATACTCTAATAAGTCTTATCTACCTCCTATTTAATAAATACTATTTATAATATATTTTAGTATAAGGTAATAAAAGATATTATTATTATTATATCTTATATTAATATATACTAATCTTAGGCTAATAAGGTATAACTTAATTATTAATACTTATACCTAGTTATTACCTAGGATACTAACTTAGTTAGTTAAGAAGTATAAGGAGGTAGGAAATAATAGTTAGTAATTAATTAAGGTATAATATTTAATATATAAGTTTCTCAATATTTTATAAGTATTATAAGTTTTAGGCGTAAGGCCTTATTATAGGTATTAAGTAGCTATCTTTATAAGGTATATAGCTTTATACTAATCTTCTAATAAATTATAACTTAAAGTTAAGGGGATAGGTAAGCTTTCTAATTTAGGATATATATTAGTAATTTTATTATATTATATTTAAGAAAGTATATTTACTAGATAGTTTTTATAAGAATAAATCTATTTAACCTTAATAATAAGGATATTATACTAGGCTAGTAATATAGTAGTATCTTATAATAGAGTTATAACTAATTTATAGATTAATAGCTTAATAAGGCCTTAATATATAGCTTAATTATTATTAAAGATATAAAGTACCTTACTAGTAATATTAGGGGTATAATAATTAAGGGTAATATAGATAACTCTTATCTCTTTAAATTAGATATCTTTATTAGTATAATAATTTAAGGTTTATATATTAAAGACTTATCTAATATTTAAGGACTAGGTTAGAAAGTCTAATATAAAACCTCTTATATTAATAGTTCTTAAGGTATTAATTTAAAGGTAGTAAGGTATATAGGTAATAATAGTATAAAGTAATAAGACCTTATTCTATATAAGTAGGAAGGTCTTTTACTATTATAAGTTTTACTTTATATTATTATTAATATAAAGATAAGAATCTTACTTACTTGAAGTATTATAAAGATATCTTAAAAAGGCCCTACCTAGGATTATAACCTTAACAGTAAATAATAGGAAACTAATTAATAAGTTTAGCTTAGATTTTAGGATAATATTCTTATTTAATAGTATTTTTAATAAGGATTCTCCCCTTTATAGCTTATTATTAGGGAGCTAGGCTTATATATTAATAGTATTAATTTCTAAGCCTAAGAAATTAGCTATTATTCCTTCTATATCTTTCTTATATTTAATAGTAAGTTTAATTTATTTATAAAGTATATTAAATTACTATTTATAAAGCTTTATATTTATATAAGGAGGGAGGATAGTAAGGAAGTTATCTAGGTAGTAAATAATTATATACTAGTATAATGTTATAATTAAGACCTAATTAAGCGCTTTAATAAAAAGATTAAAGATATATAAGGTAATATATAACTTAAATAAAAAGAATTATTCCTTATAAAATATATTTATAAATAAGAAACCTAGTAGCTATTAGTTTAATAAAGTAATAAGTATATACTTTAATATACTTAAAAGGTCTCTTTTAATAAGGATTACCCCTTAGCTTATTTTAATTAAAGTATTAATTACCTTATTAAATTAGATATACTCTAGGCTACTAAATTTATATAATATATAGTTATTAACTAAGTAGTCTTTAAGGTATAAAAGGTTATATATTTACTTAAAACTACTATTATATTTAGGTATAAGGTTAAGAGAGGAGGAAATATACTAGTATTAAGGCTATTAAGGGAGTATTATTAAGTATTAGTATTATAAATACTTCTTAATATCTATTATAAGTATATTTAAAGCTTATTTAATAGATCTATAAGGTTTATTTAAAAAGATTTACTTAGGGCCTTAATATCTAACTTTTACCCCTTATAAGATAATTAGGACTAGGATTAAAATAAATATCTTATCAGGGTAAGACCTTAGCTTAAATATCTATTTATTTATTTATTAATAATAGTCTTACTTAAGGTAATAATAGCTTATTAATAGAGGTAAGGATATAAGAGAAGCTCTTAATAATAGTATATAAGGGCTATAAAACTAGTAGTTTATTAGTAAGGTTAATAGCTAGGTTTTAAAACACGGCTATTAAAGGGAACTATATTTATTAAGGTTATTATAATATTATAATAGTTAATTTATAAATATAGTTTATAATAATTTAAATAGATATAAGAGTATCTATAACTTATACTATTCTTATACTTATTCTTAGTAATATTTTTATAAATCCCTTATTATAAGGTAGAGGCTAATATATTAAGATATTATTATCTTAAAGATAATAATATATTAGGTATTTAATTATACTTAATAAGTAGTAACTTTATAAGTAAGTAATCTCTTTTCCTTTACTTATTAGGTATATCTTAACCCTTATAAATCCTAGCCTAGATAAAAGCTAGGTAGAAGGTCTTAATAAATAAGAAGGTATAAATAAAAGACTTTTTAATAAGAAGGAGTTAATAATTAATAAAGGCACTTTAAAGGCCTACCTAAATATATTAGTATATAAAGAAAGTTATAATTTAGTTATATATAAGGAAGGATCTTTAAAGGTCTTAGAAGTTCTTTATTTTAGTCTTATTATCTAGGTTAATAGTCTTATAAAAGGTAGTATTTATAAGCTTATTTATATTATTAGAATTAAAGTAGCTAAAGTAAATCTTAAAGATTTACTTAGGATTTAATACTAGAAAATAAATAGTAAGGGGAGTAATAAAGGATTTATTACTTAAGGCTAGGTTATATTAATAGAAGGACTTAATTAATAGGGTACTAGCTTAAACTTAATTATATATAAGGTTATTAATTTCTATTTACAATAGGTTACTAGCTAATAAATACTAGTATTAGTTTATCTAAGGGGGGTATAGATAAGGGTATTAATACTAGAATAATTAGCTTATACTAGTATTATAAGGAGATAATTATAAGGCGCTAGTAAGGCTGTATAAGTATAGCTACGCGGTAATAATAGTATTAGAGCTAGAGTTTACCTATATTATAAGTTTTAATAGGCTTAGGTTTTAACTATAGATTACTATTATATTTATACTATCTTATAAGTCCTTTATCTCTTTATTATATTCTAGTTATTATTTTACCTCCTTTACTACTACTTTTACCTTTAAAGTCTTAAGGTTATTACTTTCTTTAATATCTTTATTAGTATTAACCTTAATAATAGGATTATTAGTAAGGTCTAGATCCTTCTAAGTAATATATTTAGGTACTACTCTATAAGTAGCCTTAATTATTATATCCTTCTTAGTAATAATAAATTAGCTAGTAATAAACCTTCTAGTAAACTCCTTTTTAAAGGTATATATAAAGTATCCTTTAGTAGTAGTAGCCTTATTAGTAGTAGTAGTAGTATTATAAGCTACTTAAGTAGATTTAATTAATTAGGAGGATAAGTATTATATTAATAATAAGGAAAATAATAATATTAATAATATTAGGCTTTGAAAAAGTAATTAGATATATATTATTCTAAGTTTAGAAGAATAGAAAATAGGACTAGATTCTAGGAGGCTAATAGTATTAATACTACTTAAATTCCTCTAATTAATAGCCTCCCCCTTATATTAACCCCTAGCTAGACTAGTCCAGAATTAAATAATTTTTATAATATTTATTAGTACTTTAATATCCTAGTAATTATAAAGTAAATAACTTAGATAATATAAAAGGATATATATAATAACTTAGATAACTATTATACTAGTATTATTTTAGAAGGAGTAGAAAGTAGATTAAATTAAGGATTTACTTTATTATTAGGCGTATATAAGACTCCTAGGAAAACTTAATATTAAGTATATAAATTTCCTTCTATATAATAGTATTTAGATAAATATTAGACTTATAATTATAGCTATATAATATAAGATTAATATATACTAAATTATAATAGACTTAGAACTTATAATATATTATAAGGTAAAGATAAAATTTACTATTAATTTACTTAAAGCTTAGAAGGAAATTATTAAAGTACTTATTATTAGAGTAAATAGGATATTTATACTAATATATACTTTACTTAAGCTTATTAGTAAAGGTATATTATATAACTAAGTCTTATATAATATCTTAAAATATCTCTCTAAAAACTTTATTATAAGCTTATTTAATTAGGCTTATAAATAATAGCTTTATAAAACTATATATTTATTATAAGTAATAAAGGATTTCTACCTATTTATTCTCTTATAAGTATAATTTAATATCTAGCTACTTAACCTTAAAGAAGTTTTTAATATTATAAATTTTAAGAGTTATAATCTAAGTTATAATTAGTAAGCTTCTAAGATCTAAAATTATTATAATCTTAATATATAACTCCTTTAATATTATAAAGCTTTCCTAAGGTTTTAAAAAGAATATATTATCTTTCTTTAAGATATAATATACCTTATATACTATTTTAATAAAGAATTTTTATAATTTATATCCTTATTAGTAGGTAATATAATTCCCTAGTAGTAATACTTCTAAGAAGATTAATTTATTAATATATATCTTATAAAAGTATACTTAAATTACTTAATATAACTTAAATTTAATAGATATCTAATAAAAAGGGGTTTAAAGGTTTATATAAGACTTTTAAATATAATATAAAGTTTAAAACTTAGTTATTACCTAAGTATTTATTTTATAATTATACTATTATATTTTAGGGTTATTACTTAGATTTATTAAGCCTTAAAGTATAAATTATTATATATTTAAATAAAGAGATAGAATCCTAAGATAATATATAAAAGTATTAAAAGGAATAGAGATAATTATTAGATATTATATTATTTAATAAAGATAATAGCTATTAATACTTTCTATGTATAAATAAAGAACTTTAAAAGCTTTATCTTTTATTTCTTAATATAGATAGTAAAGTATATAATTATAAGGTTTAGCTTTACTATTACTTTAAGGTCTTTTTAATAATATATAAAAATAACTATTTATTAAAAGCCTAGATTATACTTATTAGAGGTAGAATATTAGGTCTACTAATACGCGCCTTTAATTAGGATAGTTAGGAGTATTACTTATTTATTACTTATAAACCTAATATAAGTAAAGTATAATTATAATATTACTTAGTATATACTTTATATATTAGGTTAACTACGCTAATTATATTACTTATTATAAGTAAAGTAAAAATAAGGTATATATAGCTAAGCTCTTAGATATCTATTAATATATACCTAGTAATAAATAGCTAGAACTTAATATGTCTTTTTAACTACCTTCTTTTTAAATACTTTAAAGTAAGTTTTATTAAGAGAGAGCTTATATATATATTATAAATCAAGTTTAATAGAATAATCTTTTTAATAGGAGAGAGAGGCTATTTTATATTAATATAAGTATAATTATAATATCTTATAACTTAGTAGTTTATTAATTAAATTTATCTTAATATAATTTATATTATATATAGATATTAGATTAATAATAATAATAAAAGTCTCTTCTTTTTATTTATAATATATAGTACTATTATATATTAGAAACTTAAGACTTAAATTATTAGTTAATATTAGAGGTAATACTAATACTAGCTATTAGCTAAGACTTATAAATACCTTTATAAAGGATATATTATTAGTTTAGAAAAATTTTTAAATAATATTTTTAGGACTTATTTTAAATAGAAGTCTATTATATAAAAGAGCTTTTAGAGGTCTCCTTAGACTTATTAAATATAAAGAGATATATTTTTAAGATAAGATATTAAGTAACCTATTAAGTAAAGATATCTTATGAAATAACTCTATAGGTTAGATCTTATAAGAGAAGCTTTAAATTACTACTTAAAGTAGTAAAGTTAAGGAAGTATACTATCTTCTTAATAATAAAGTCTATATTAATAGCTATAGAAGATAGTATAATATAATATTATATATCATATACTACTTTAATATAATAGATGTAATAAAAATATTATTAGATAAGGGGATTAATCCTAATCTTACTATCTATTTATTAATCTTTTAACTTAAAGTTAAAGAGGAATTTCTTTAGGTAAGGCTTTAGTAGAAGTTACTCTTTAAGGATAGTATAAAGAATGCTTTATTATAAGCTACTTCTTACTATGATTATATATAGAATTAAAGATACCTTAAGGATTTATATTTATAATTATATATCCTTAATAGTATTACTTAGTAGGATTTAGCGCCTTAATTTTCTCTAAGTTACTTATTAAACCTTAAGAGATACTAGTATAGAAAGGTATAGTATTAAGACTTTAAAAACCTAGGTAGGATTTAGTAAATTAATTATTAGGTAGAAAAATAATTTAAACTATTCCCCTCTTTCTTATATAAGCTCTATATAATTATTATAAGGACTAGCTTATTATTAAAGGATATAGGTTAATAGATATTAGCTTAGACCTTTAACCTATCTCTTAAAGGGATAGTAATATCCTTTTAGAAAATTAAAGAGTAGTACTTAAGTAAATAAGTTAAAGTTAAGCTAGTATTTATTAAAGTTATAATTAGCCTATTATAAAGCTATATTAATATCTATTATAAAAGGTATAATACTAAATAGTTAGTTATATTAATAAACTAGGAAACTAGTTAATATAGCTTAATATATAAAATATATAAATTAATACCTAATCTTATATCCTTATATAAGAGATAAAGTTAATATAATATAGTACTTCTAATATTTAAATATATATAATATAACCGCGAAATTCTAGGATATCTTTTAAGAAGTCTAAGGAAGTAATTTATATAAGCTTACTAGTACTTACTTAATAAAGTAATAGGTTTATTATATAGCTATAGAATACTATACTAAACTAGTACTATATCTTATATATATATAAATTATATAATTTAATATAATTTAAAATCTATATTATACTAGTATAAGTATAATTTCTTATATAGCCTTAATAAGCTACTTAGTACTAGTAGAAAATTATAAATTTAAGAAATTAAATCTAAAAACTTTATAATTAGCCTTTTTAAGATTTATTTATTTATAATTAACTAGCTAATTACAGCTAAATACTACTAAATACGTAAAATATATACCTAGTAGGCTAAAATATTTTATATAGGTTCCTAGTTTATTAATATACTAGGTATAGAGAGCTTTATAGTAAACTATTACCTAGAATTATATACCTTATAATTTATATTAAGTAATAAGACCTAGCCTAGGTATTCTTCATAATTTATAAGGAGTATTTAATTATATACTTTAATATAATTATTTATATAGAATGGACTAGCTAATTAAGATAAGAGGAGTGAAAGTATATAAGTTAAATATAATTATAGTCCTACTACTTTTATAAATAAGAATTATTAATTAGAAAGATATTAGCGAAGATTACGAAGGTTATATCTCTATATTTAATTTATAGAAGTGTAATAACTTAGCTAATAAATATAAATACTTATCCTTCCTTTCTATAAGATATTCTAGATCGTTGTAAGTGAAAGGATTTAGATTATAAGATAAATATATATAAAACTAGGTACTTAGGTAGTATATATAGCGTATATAGTTTAAATTAAATATTCTATATTATTTTAAAAGTAGTAAATTAGTAATCTAGTAGTTAAAGACTTCCTATATTTTAGTATCTTAATAGCTTAACCCCGTATTAATATAATATTTTAAAGGGTTATATATAGACTATATAGATAAAATATAAGAGTATACTTAATTTTTAATAACTACTTTAGCTATATTAACCCCTTAGTCAGCTATAGATTCAAGGCTACTAATTAATTACTTAGTAGCACGTAAGGATTTTCCTCTTTCAGCGTATCTACTACCTACTTATACATGTAGGCTAAAGTATTAGAAGGGTAAATGTAAAGATTTATAAGATTATAACACTTCTATACTTCCTATTAAAGAAGAGAATATTAAATTATAAATCGCGTCCCCTTAATAAAACTTATAGAATAGTATTAAAATAATAGTAATTAACGCCTATTACTACTATATATAGATCTTAGTGTCGTAGATACGTTAAATAGTATATATAATTATTTAAGTACTAATACGGCGCGAATTAAATAACGGGATATTATAGGAGCGGTATATAGAGTTAATAAGCTATTTCTATTATTCGTTTAGGCGAACCTAGGCTATTTACCGCGATCCTTACTAGTGTTCTTTAGCGTATCCTACGCTAGAGAGCGTCTTATAACGCTTATTAATACTTTTCCCGTGCCTAGTCTAACTAATACATTTATACTTATATTTAGTAGTAAAATTAGATAGTATAAAAGAGGGCCTTTACTATACTATAACTTATTTCTATATATACCTACTAGTTACTTATAAGGAAGACTATATTTATTACCTGATAATAAGACTATAGAGTTAAGTTAAGTTATATCTATCTAATTATCTACTTATTTAATAGGAATTATAAGGCCTATTATATTCGATAAGTAAAGTAGTAATTAATTATAGCTAGAAAGAAGATTAAGATAATAGTTCGTAGGCTGATAAGAGATATACTAAGTTATAGCGGGCGTTAATAAGGGTTAAGACTAGGTTAGTCTTATTAATAACCCAGAGATACTTTAGCTATATAGCTTATACACTATAAATTAAGAGTATAAGTTAATAGGTTAAGGATTTTTAGCTATTAATTTTAATATAGATATCCTCGCTAAGGCTAGCTACTAAGTCATCTAAATTAATAGAATTAGGATAAAGAAAAGGGAGTTATTTTATAATCTATAAAAGTATTATTCTAATAAGATATTTATAGATTATTTATAGCCTTATCGGTATAGGACTATATTATAATATTATGGAATACTAAGCTATAATTATTTTATAATTAGTAAGTACTACGTGCTATACTTCCTACTTATCCCTAAATATAGTTTCTATATGTCTAAGTTTAGGAATAATAATTGATTATCTCTATTTAGGATATTTCGGCCCCTAGTATACGCCTTAGTAATTATAGTCTATTATTCCTTACTTACTACAGCGTAGTTATTTTAGTAGACTCTTACTCTAATACTACCTTCGCTAATTATAGGAGGTAGTATTTAAGTTATATATTAAATTAGTAACTATATAATAACTCTATCTAGTATATTTTATAAAAAAGGGTAGGTCTTCACTATAAACCTAGAGACTTCGCCGTATAAACTTTATTATTATTTATCGCCGTAAGCCTAAATAAATACTACGCTTATAAGCGAAGAGCGAAAGCTAATATTTCAGTTATACTTACTCCTCTAAGATAAGTAGTAATTACTCTATGTTAGCGAAAATCTTCTATATATTAGAGGCGTAATACGAGCTAAGAGTTATTAATAGAAAATAAGGATACGTTATACTATAATATTAGAAGAAGCTATACGCGTTAAGTCTAGCTTAGCGGCATACTTAAAAATATATATAAGGGAATAGCTTTCCCTAAATAAACTATATTATCCTAATCTCTTTAATTATTAATATATAGAGTATTAGAAGATAACTCTTAGTTAATACTCTTTCTACTTTATAAATCCCTAAATTATTAACTCTTATTATTATTAGAATATTATATAATTAATTATAATAAGTCTCCTACCTTAATATTAATACTAATAATATATATAAGTAAATTACTTACCTTCACCTTAAATATATTTCTCTAAGACTACCGCCCTCGCCCTTATTATTATTATCCTAGCTATACTTAGATCCCTACTCCTTAAAGCCCGCTAAAACAGTATTACATACTAAACCTTAGATGGATCTCTAAAAGCTGGCGACGTCACGGCTATAATTAATTAGCTTAAAGGATAAGGCGGGTTATACGCCTAAAATAATAATAAAGCTTTAAGTGAATCTTTTATTAATCCCCTTAATAAACTTATATTAAATGTATTACTAACTTTCGCTAGACTATATAATAGTATCCTTAGTTAATAGTACTATAATTACTATTTATAAGGAACTAAAGGAGAAAAGTACTAGTACCCCGTATTTAGATATAACTAACTTCGCTAACTAGATCTAATAAACTTATAAGAGTATAGGAGAGCTAGTCTATATAGGCGGCATACATATAGTTAGCGTATTAAAGAGGATGGAGGTTATTTATAACTAATAGACTTAATATTCGTAGGGGGAAAGTATAACTTAGAGGTTATAGGAGCTATATAAGTATAATAATTATTCAAGGAGGAAGATAACTATTACTTTTAAATAAAATATATTCTAATTAAACTTATACTTATTTATAATATTAAAAATTAGGAATAAAATCTATCCTTATTTATTTATTAAATTAGTAGGAAAGCCATGGAAGGTTTTAATATAAACGCGAGATACTATTACTTATTAATAGATATAGCCTTAGTATTTATATCCTAGAAGGCGCGCTCCGCGTAATAGGCCTAGTCCTCTAAGGACTATAAGTACTAAGGCTACTCGTACTAACTATAAGTATTTAAAGCCCTAAACTAAAGACGTGTAATTAAAAGTATAAATATTCCTTTATATCTTAATAGTTATTTATATTATAAATTATTGCCTTTACTATATATTACCTATAAGCCACCCCGCTAATTAAGATTAATATAGAGCTAGGTCTAGCGTTCTAGTAATAGCTGATAACTCTTTAATTATTCTAAAGTATAATATTAGTAACCCTTAGTATTATTTATTAATATCTTATAGAGATAAATTAGATACGCCCGTATTTAATTTCCGGCGTACTAAGTTTTAGTTAAGTCTAATTTAGGATTATAAAGTTAAATCGGATATACTATAAACCTAGTATAATTTTCAAAATTTTAATATTATTAAAAAGCGCGCGTTTAGCGCTTAAAAATACGTTTACTAGCTTCTTAATTAGGCCTAGTACGATAAAGTTATTAATTTTCTAAGATTAGGGATCCTTGATATTTAAAACCTTAAAGGCCTTTCCGGCGCTAAAATGTGAACCTTTATCTTTGAAGTAAACCTTTATATTATCTTATAAATAGGACTACGTTTGAAAGCTAAGATTAAGGCCTTTCTAATTATTTAAAAATTACCTAAATCGGCCTAGTATTACTGAAGTTATTAATAAAATAAGTTCTTATATATACTTACTATTATACCTCTCGAGGTAAAGTAGCTATCTTAGCCTAATAACTTATCTTAAGGTACTTCTAATATAACTTTTTAATATAATTAGTTTAGTAGTACTTTAAGTTACTATATACTCTAGGGAATAATACGGAAGTTCGTAGTAGTAGAATAAGTACGCGAGAATATCCTTCTATTATTAACTAACTCTATTATTATATAACTATATTTATACTTAGATATCTATTTTTAGACCTATATATATATATAGAACTAAAAGTAATAGTAGTTACTAAAAACTCTCTTTTCAATAGTAATATACTATAATAGCGTACTTTACTATTAAGGTGTAATTAATTAGCGTGCTAAAGTACAAGTATTAAAACTTAATACCTTCCCTCCTTAGTAATTAATTCTTAATTGATTATTACTACTACCCTTATATTTTCTATAGTTTAGCTACGTAGTTAATTATATAGCTTTATCTAAAGGAGTTAGTAGCTACTCTATATATATAAAGAAGATATACACGAATTTAATTATTTATATTAAAAGATATACTATAAACCTTAATTTTCTTATATATATAGAAAGCCTAGTATTAAAAGTATATTATAGAGATCTTATTAAATTATAATATTTATTAACCTTGTTAAGATATAGCGCTACGTAAGTATATAAAGTAATACGCGTAAGGATCCGCGCTAATATTCCGTATATTATATTAGGATACGGGATTAATAACGGGCTATATTATACCTTAATCTTACTGCCCTTAGCGCCTAGAGTAATTATTTGAATATTTCTTTATCTTTCTTCTTCTTCTTCTCTTTATTATTTAATAAAATATTAACCTTTTAATCTAGGCTTAAAAATTAGATAGTAAATCAACCTTTCTCTATTAAATATTATGGAGTTTATTAGCGTACTAGGAGATACCGGCTTCTTAGCCTATAAGGGTTATAAGACTGGCGTTCTACCTTCTAGAATTAACTATTACTTCTATCTATTAAAAACTATATTAACTTCTACCTAAAGAACGTAAAAATATCTTTTTAGAGACGACTAGATATCCTTATTTAGTCTAGTATATTATTAAATAAAAGGAGGTCTCGATTCTAGATTCTTTTCCCGCCCCTAGGGCTAGGCCTAGAAGATCTAGCTCGATTATTAAGAAGGAAGAAGTTGAAGAGATAGAGTATTCGCGTTTATTTTTAATTTATAATTAAGGTATCTACCCCTTATTACTTCTACCTATTTTTCCTATATAGAGAATATATCTAAGATCTATTTTCAGATCTTAGTATCTAGGATTAGGGCTAGGAATAACTTAACTCGAAAATTCTCGCTTTTCGAAATAAGGAGATTTAAAAAATCTAGGCTAATTAATTTAATAACCCTAGCCTCTAGCTAGAAAGAACTAGATAAATGACCTATCTAGGTAGCCTAAATAAGCCTAAGTTTCTTAATTTAATAGGGGAACCTAATACTCCTCTATTAAAGAACGTCTAGCTAGTTTTTAATTATCTCGCCTAAAAATCCTAGTAAGCCCTATTAATTATAGGCTACTTTAGATACTTTAAGATAGTTCAGACGGAAAAGGGCCAATTTCGCGCTAAGCCGTTCTAGGCCTACTAGGACGTTAGATGGATTTTAATATATTATTAGCCCTAGAAGTAAATACTTAGCTTTTTCATTCAAACTTAAGATGATCTGAGTTTAAATAAATACCTGAAGTATACCTTTACTTTAATCTAGGCTAGCCTCTTTAGTTGATTTCTTTAAGTAGCTTCTCAGCTAAAGTCGAAAGATCTAGAAAAGCTAGATATTTTAACTTTTAATAATTAATCTAACTCTAACGCTAGCTAGGAAGGGACTAGCTCTAAAGACGAAGATGATATTTAAATTAATACTTAAATTACCTCTTGAAAGTCTAGAAAGATAGCTCGATTAATTAGAGTTAAAAAAGCTTACCTTAATTTTTTAATTTCTCTCCTTAATTAATTTACCTTAAGGAAAGAATACGACCTTCCCCTAATATATACCCTAACCCTATTAGGGCTTAAAGAAAATAGATTTCAGGGGCCTGAATCCTATCCCTTAATTTTATCTTCTATTTTAAAGATCAGTCGATTTTTCGTTCTTCACTACGTATTTGAGGAGATAATTGAATAGTAAATTAATTCCAGATTAGATTTAGAGTCTAGTACGTCTTCTACTAGCTTAGAAAAACTATTCTCCGGTATTAATCTTGAAGATAGTACCTTACCTTGATTAAGAAATCTCGTTAATTAATTTCTTATTTAAGGTACGCATTCGCTAATTTACTTTCTACTAGACTATTAAGCCTACGGATTAAAGATAGATTAGTGTACTACTACAAGTAACTAAATTAATTAGAGTAGTAACATAATACTTTATAAGAGTCTTTCTTTCTCTATCTCTAATTTTCAAGTATTTATCTATAGTCTTACTTCATCTACTCGAGCTACCCTTTTCGGGGATACTATTTTTGAAAACAGGATATCTACGCGAGATAGCCCTATTTAGAATATTCCTAATATTCCCTGGAAGTATATCTTTGATAATCCTCTGGATTCAACCCCTTTTTTAAACTTTCTCCTCGATCCACGTACTCAGCTCGGGCTAGATAGTCCGGAAAAGTGGTTATTCAATCAAATAGTTACTAGTCCCGATTTAGCTAGTCGCTTTTCGATCCCTGGACCTCAGCTTACCTGGAACTCACAGAAACTATCGGACTGGATTTCGAATATTCAGCTTTTTCTCGAGAAACTTCTTATACTAGCTTATATTATCGGAGGTTAACCGCCGAGGGCCTTAGAGCTAGCCTCGATCTAGTATTCAAATTCTACGACTACTAAGATACGAAATATCTTTGTAGAAAGTGGCCTTGTTTATTTCGTTACCTACTACTATAAGGGGTATACTATTCAGGGTTCTACCAAGATTCTTCATCGATTTCTACCTTGAGAGATCGGTAAATTACTAGTCTATTATCTATAGCTAGTAGTTCCGTTCCTAGCTAGGATTTCATTCGATATCTTTTAAAAACCCCTTATTAAATATCTCTTTAAAAACCTAGCTAGGAGAACGCGTTCTAAGGCTTTAAAAATTTAATTAGATTAATTTTAAACTATTTTATAAAGGGAGATACTAGCTAGGCTCGAGCTGAGTATTAATTTAACTAAATATTAATATATTATTATTAGAATCTCTAGGCGTTTTCTCTCGGAGCTATACTACTTTTAACCCGAAGATATAGGGGAGATAGAGGATGAAAATAATCCTGATTATAAAGATAAAGTACTAGATTTATAGGCTGAGTACTCTACCTACGTCGCTGGGCTTACTTATACTCGTAGGCTTTTAGAACCTTCTAGGGAGATTTAGAGCTTGAAACTTAGGGTTTAAGAAGCTAGTTTAGTAAGCTATTTTTTTAGGGTTATATTTATCTCTTTTATAAGATATAAGAAGATAGAGTCTTTATTTCTTTAATTAAAAGATATATCGCTAACTTTTATATTAGAATTAGTATTGACTACTAGGCTTTACTAGTTCTAGTAAAGCCTTAGTTCTTGAAGGGCTTAGTACCCCTAGTTTTAAAAATGACTTTAAAACTTAGTATCTTACTCGGCTAGATTATCTATAAAAAGTTAACTTAAATATAAAACTTCAAGATCTATTAGGAAGGAATTCCTAGTTTTAATCCTAGTAAAAAGAGATCCTAGGAGATATATTAGTAAGGGTTAGCCTTATACTAGCTATACTTCCTATTACCGGCGGAAAGAGTCTTCCTTTCTTAACTCCTAGTTAGTATTAGATTGATAGGGGTTTCTATTATTATAGAACCCCTAGTCTCTTTACTTCAAGAATAGTAAGTAAGGGCTAAAAAGCTTAATATTTCTTCGGCTATTTTTAATATATAGAGCCCCCCTAACTCCTTTCATCTAGTCTTTACTACGCCTGAAACCTTCCTTTTATTAGATTTTCGAGATTTTATTAATCGACTTCGAATAACTTAATAGCTAGATCGAGTTATAATTGATAAGTATCATATAATTTTAAACTTTAAATAGAGTTTCCGGAAGCGGCTAGCTTAGCTTAGCGAAGTTATAGAATTAAATACCTAGCTTATTCTACTTATAATAACGCTACTACCTTAATATAAAGTAGATGTTCCAAAAGTCTTCTAGGCCGAAGATTACCTAGAGTTTAATTAAGCGGGTAAATATTAGCTACTCTATTTATTAGGTAGACTTAAAAGAAGAGATACTAACGATTATTTATAAAGAAGAGAAAAGATACTCGTAAGATCGGCTTCTTATCTATACTTAAACTTAAGAGCTAGCTAGAAAGTATAGTAGGATCTTGAACTACCTTACTTACTACTCTAATAGTAGTAAGAAAGAATAAGTACTTTCTAATTTTCTTAAGGGGGAAATTTAAGTACTTATCACTATTAGCTCTCTAAGGCTAGGTCTAGATATTCTAAATATTTAAGTGGTTTTTTATATAAGGCTCCCTTATACCTTATATGATTATACCTAGGAGACTGGCTAAGCTAGTAGAGATTTTGAAATAAGTAAGGTGATACTTCTACTTTTAACTTCTTCTTCGATGATTTCTATCTAGGGCCCCGCCCTAGTAAAGACGAGATATTTAAAAATAATGTTATTTAACGTTATATTTTAAATAATTATTAAAGGGCTATCTTAAATAGCTACCTCGATGGAAAATTGAAGGAGAAATACGCTCTTTAAATATTTTACTACGATTTCTACCTCGAGTATTAAGAAGGTACGTATATTACTCTCTTATCATAATTTATTAATAATAAATAGTACGTTTATCTACCTCGGAGGTTAATAATAGAGCGGAGTCGTCTCTATTATTATAAAATGACGAAGAAAGTAATAGAAGTAGTTGAAAATTAAGCCCTAGACCTTAGGCTATTAATAAGACCCCTTTTCCCTACTAATAAATATATAAAACTAATAAATTCTATAGATCTAGATAAGATTTAAGGTTAAGAGGTCGCTATTTCTTCGATTTTAATTAAAAACCGAAGAAATAAATAAGAAGAAGCCTTTAACTTAGAAGAGATGAAAGCCCTTATTTAGGCTAACTATAATAAGTATCCCTAGTACCTAGCTAATAAGAAACTCGAGGTTAGAGGGTATACCTTATTAGGGTATTTTAAAGCTGAAAGTTAAAGCTTAAAAATTAAGGTTTATAAGTTTTATTAGTACCTTTAAAGCTATATAGCTATTACCCCTTACTCTACTTATTTTAACTATTATTTACCTTAGGAGCTCTATTATAAGTAGTTTAGTTAGGGGGGTAAAGGCTTTATATAAAATAAGGCTAAGGAGAGTTATTTATATCCTAATTTCGTTATTCTAATCTTCGTAGTTAGGCTATTAATAGAGGGCTTTTCGTCCGGCTATCTAAATTAATTATAATATGACGGAATAACTTGGAGTACTCGAGAGGAATATCTCTATCTAAGATAAAAAATAGATTAGGGAGAAATTAAGATAAATTAACTTTTCGTTAAGTTCTCTCTAGCCCTTAAGGTAGTTCTTAAAGTATATTAAGATTTTATAATTAAAAATAGGTAGCTAGCTATATTAGGCGTTAGGAGTTAATATTTTATAAATAGACTACTTTAGAATACTTATAAAGAGTAAAAAGTAAAGATACTATATTATTTTTAAGATTTACTAGTAAATACTATTAATACTCTATTAGTAAGCTTTATATACTAAGATATATAACTTTAAATAAGGTATAATATAATAGGTTAAGCTAGAGAGTTAAAGAATTAGACACTTTAAGCTAGTAAAGAAAAGAAGTCTTAAGCTAATTAATTAGAATCTATAATAAATACTATATTTATATAAACTTAGGATTTAACGCTATAATAGTACTACTATAACATAATTTAAAGTAATTTTATTTTAAGGAATTATCTACCTTGTCGCCCTTTAACTTACTTATTTTTAGGGTGAAATCTAGTAGTAAAATAAGTTTTTTAGAGGCTTAAAGTTCTTTTTTTTTTAAATTTATATTTTCTTAGAAATTATAGCTTAGATAGAGTATAGATACTATAAATTAAATAAAATAGGTTAGAAGATTTAATAAATATATATTTAATAAATTTATAATCTCGCGATTAATATTAACTTTATAAAAGTTAGTATTTTTATTAGTTCTAGATATAATACTACTTTAATACTAGCTCTTACATATATAATATTCTCTAAGTATATTATAGATAGAAATAGATAGAAGACTAAGTCTAAGTAACTATATAAGAAAGTAGTACTAGATAGAGTATCTAATCCCGCGTATAGTATCCGACTTTACGTAAAGTATCTAACTCCGCGTAGAGTACTTAACCCCGCGTAGAGTATTTAATCTTATATAATATATATACTTTAATATAAAGTACTTAACTTAGTACGCGACTATTAACTAATATATGAAATTAGATAGTAAGATTATATCTTAATTAAAATTTAATATTTTACTATCTATCGTTTATATAGAGTTTAAATAATATATAAGATAGTAAGTAATAAGACTTAAAAGTAATAGAAATAGAAATAGTATGTATATAAGAGTTATTAGATTTATAGGCCGGTTATAGCTCTTAAGTAGCTTGAATAATCTACGCGAGAAGTCTTTTCGAAATACTAGGAGAAATCTAGAGTATTAAATAATGATTTTAAGAGGCTAATATAGTAAGTATTCTATTTTTCTATTATATATTATATAGTTTTTATTATTAGCTTCTATTTTTCGTCCCTAGCTATATATTTCTAATTAATATTAACTACTTTTTTATAGAACTAGTATTATCTCCTTGGTTTAATAAGTTCTAGTCAAGAATTCGTAAGGAATTAACTTAAAAAACTAAAATTTAAAAGGGAATTTAAAAATTAACATCTTACTTAATTAGAGTTTCTACGGAATATTAACCTTAATCAGAAACTTCGAGAGCTTTTTTGAAAATCTATGATTCGCTTTAATCTTCTTAATAGGAAATCCTAGGAGATATACTTAATAGGGTTAGCCCTATATTAATTATATTACCTACGGGATCTAGGAAAAGTATTCTTTTTTAACTCCCTTCCTTCCTTGGATCTTTTAGGATTTCTATTATTATAGAGCCTCTTATCTCTCTTTTATAGGACTAGTTTTCTAGGGCTTAGACCCTTGGTATTTCTTTGACTATTTTTAATGCTAGGAGCCTCCTAGACTTAGCCTATCTTATCTTTACTACGTTAGAAACCTTTCTCTCTTTAGATTTTTAAAACTTTATTAACTGACTATGAATAATATATTAACTTAACTAAGTATTTATTAATAAGTTTTAGGTTATTCTTAACTTAAAAGAGTTCTTCTGAAAGAGGCTTAGCCGTTTAGGAGAAATAATTAACTTTAAAACCTAGTTACTTCTTCTTATAATTACTTTACCTCTGAAATATAAACTTGATCTTCTTTAAATCCTTAGCCTAGACTTTATTAGGCTGAAGATCTACTGAAATTTAATCCTTAGAGAGAATATTTAATATTCGGTTTACTCTAAAGTCTTAAAAGAAAAAGCTCTTTTCCTTATTTAAGAAAAGGATAATGAGTTTCCTAGTAATAGGATAGTTATTTATACTTAAATAATCGAGCTCGCTAAGGGGATAGATAGAGTATTAAACTACTCTATTTATTACTTTAATAGGCTAGGAAAAGAATGAGTACTTTCTAATTTTCTAGAGGGGAAAATTTAAACTCTAGTCTATATTAGCTCTCTAAGTTATAGGATTAATATTCTAAATATTTAAGGTTTTTTTTATCTTAATCTACCTTATTATTTATATGATTACGCTTAGGAAATAGGCTGAGTAGGTAGAGATAGAAAGAAAAGTAAGGCTATTCTATTACTTCCTCCTTTTTTAACTTCTTCTTCGCTTTTAACTTAACTAGGGCCTCAGCCTAGTAAAATTAAAATCTTAAAGAATAATATTATTTAATATTATATCTTAAATACCTATCGCTAAGCTATTTTTAATAGCTATCTCGATGGAAAACGGGAGGAGAAATGCGGATCTCTAGCGATTCCTTATAATTTTTGCTTGGAAGATGATAAGGGTAGGTCTCTTAAAATTTTATTTATACTTTTCTAATTAATTATAGATATTTAAAGCTTTAGCTAAGGCGAAAATACTAGTAAGAACCTCTACGACTTAAAAAGCGATGAAAATGAAAATCTAGAAGATATTATATTAAGCCCTAGCCTAGAGCTAATTAGTATATTATCTATTCTATATTCTTTTTAAATAGAAAACTAATTTTTTATAGACCTTAATAAGATCTAGGTGAAAGAGACTACGATTTCATTAATTACCATTGAAAAATAAAAGAAAATTTAACGGGAAGCCCTTAACCTTAAAGATATAGTAAACTATATCTACGCTAATTTTAATATATATCCTTAGCATTTAGTACGTTATCCTAGTGAAGACTTAAAGTATACTTTATTTAAGTGTACTTAGGAGGAAAGCTAGGGTTTTTAGAATGATTTCTTCCATTTTTGGAATTTTCTTCGGGGTAGTAAGTCTATCGCCCCTTATACGGCTTATTTTAGTTATTTTCTACATCCGGAATATTGTAGAAAATGGGAAGCTAAATTAGGAGGAGGGTACGTAAGAGATAAGGAGTACAAGGAGTATTTATTCCTGGAACTTCTTATTTCTACCTTTCTTATAAGTCTATCTATTCCGGATTTCCTATCCGGGTATATAGAGAGACTTCAAGAAGAGGGAGTTAAAAGAGGAAGCCTAGGAGAGGCTATTTACCTAGGAAGAAAGATAGAAAAGGGATGACTTAAAATAAATCGACTATTCGAGGAGTTTAGTTTAGTAGTGAAGGAGATATCACGGATATTAGAAGAAAGAAAGGTTATCTAGACGGGTTTTAATATATAGGTGTTAGGAGTTAATAGATTATATCACTTTTATCTTTATATTCTAAGATATCTTGTATTAATTAAGAGATTATTTAATAGAATCTTTTTTGATTAGTAGTAGTTTATATTATTACTCTTGATCTAGACTCCTATACTTCTAGAACTATAGTATTCGAGGTCTAATTAATAGATATAAGTATTAGAAAGTTATATTAGAGTAGATAATTTTAAGGTTCTTCCTAAGTAAACTTTAATAATAAAGTAGAGACCTTAATATTAGGGATATTTAGATAAGTTAAATTAAGTAGGTATTTTTCCTATAATATAGAGTATAAAAACTAGGACTAGAGCTAGTCTTAATATATTTAAATTAAAGGATTACTTAATTAATACTTTCTTTAAATAAGAGATAGAAATTAATAGTATTAAGTAATACTTTTTATATCTACTCTTAACCTAGACTTATATAATTTGAGAATTATAATATTAGGGGTCTAAGTCTTAAATAAATATATTAGAAAGTTATATAAGAGTAGATAATCTTAAGGTTCTTTATATATAAACTCTAATAGTAAAATAAAGACGTTAATATTAAGGAGATTAAGATAATATAAATTAAGAAAGTAATTTTCCTATATATTAGAGTATAAGAAGTAGAGGTTAAGCTAGTCTTAATATATTTAGATTAAAGAGATACTTAGTTAATTTATTCTTGAAATAAGAGTTAGAAGTTAGTAGTACTTAATAGTATATTATAGATTTAGTCTTGATTAAAATAGATTATTTAATTAGTCTTCTACTAGTAAGAGTTATTAATATATTCTATTAATATAATAATATTTTTTAATTATATAAATAAAAAATAATTAAGTAAAAAATAATTTTAAGTAGTTAATAATTAGTATTTAAATTAATAGTTATTAATAAGTAATTAAAAAATTTAGGGCAAGTTAAAGGATTAATAGAAAGAGTAAATATAAAAGTAAATATAAAAGAAGTTTT
>JAABUK010004362.1_pt1 | contig 23067 bp, 23 predicted proteins | sample 5559141 | NCBI WGS metagenome assembly JAABUK01 (sample SAMN10711869, study PRJNA513367) | rock metagenome | isolation source: Antarctica rocks | place: Antarctica: Victoria Land, Pudding Butte nord | collected 2016-01-03
GCGCCCGGCACGGGCCAGGTCAATGACCTGCTGCCTGAACTCCGGCGAATACGGGAGACGGGTGATCGGCATGGAAGGAACCTCCTGCAAGAGCATGAAAGGCTCCACCAGAACGGGTCAACTTCAGTTCCGGCGCGGGCTTCTGATTGGACGACTGCAGGAGCTTGAACGCCTCGGGCTCGCGGAGAGTGCCGGCTCAGGTCGCTGGACCGTATCAGCCGACGCCGAACCGACGCTGCGCGCCATGGGTGAGCGCGGCGACATCATCCGAACCATGCAGCGTGCCCTGGGCGGCGTTGAGCGACCGCTTGCAGTATTCGACGTCACGGCGCGGGCGCCGGCGCGGATCGTCGGACGGATCGCCGCCAAGGGACTGGCGGACGAGCTGCAGCATCGCGGCTATCTTGTCGTCGATGGTGTCGACGGACGAGCGCACTATGTCGCGTTGCCAACTGGGGCGGATCTCTCCGCGTTTCCGACCGGCGGGGTGGTCGACGTGCGGAGCGGGCCGGGCGAGCCTCGGGCCGCTGACCGGACGGTCGCGGCCAGGGTCGGCACGGACGGACTCTACCGCCCCGACAATCATCTGGCTGAGGCACGCCGCGACGCTCGGCCCGGCGACGACCCGGACGCCTATGTCGGCGCCCATGTCCGCAGGCTCGAGGCGCTTCGCCGCGCCGGCATGGTCGAGCGATTGGGCAACGGCGCTTGGCGGGTGCCAGCCGACTTTCTCGATCGCACCGCATCCTTCGAGGCTGAGCGTTCAGGTGGCGCGACTGTGGAGCTGCGCTCCCACCTCGCTGTCGGGCGGCAGGCGCGGGCGACCGGTGCGACTTGGCTCGACCAATCGTTGATCGAGGGCGCAGCGACCGCCCCGACCGGGTTCGGGGCGGAGGTCAGAAGCGCGCTCGACGAGCGGCGTGCGTTCCTGGTCGAGGAAGGGCTCGCTACCAGGCAAGGACAGCGGACGGTCCTCGCGCGCGATCTGCTTTCGAGGTTGCGCGACCGCGAGGTGGCGCAGGTCGGGCGGACAATGGCGACCGAGGCCAGGCTGGAGCACAGGGCCGTGAAGGACGGCGACAGCGTCCGCGGCGTCTACCGCCGGTCGGTTATGCTCGCGAGCGGGCGGTTCGCGATACTTGATGACGGGGTCGGGTTTAGCCTGGTCCCGTGGAAGCCGGTGCTCGAGCAGCGGCTCGGGCAGACGGTGTCCGGAGTTGTTCGGGGCGGATCGGTGTCGTGGGACTTGTCGCGCCAGCGCGGGATCGGTGTCTGATCGACCAGGTCACGCAAACCTGTAAAAAAAGTTTCATCTACCCCCTTCTTCTCTCTTGTACGCTTGGCTTATACCGACCTCGACCGGAATAGATTTCGGATTTCCTGCGTCCGAACATAGACTTGCAGCGTCTTTGACGCCCTCCGTTCGGAGCATCAACCCTCACGCCAAGCGTGCCGTATGGAGCACGCGATCTCTAATGGTGTGAGGCGGTCGGATGAGCCCGACCAAGGTTCTTCTCGGTCAGATCGTCGTCGTGTTCGGCATCGTGGTGCTGAGCCTGTCGCTGGCCACGCAGTGGACCGCGGCATCGCTCGGCTACCAAGCCGGGCTCGGCCATCCCTGGACCGTGGTGCATGGCGTGCCGCTCTATCAGCCCTGGCAGTTCTTCGTCTGGTGGTTCGAGTTCGACGCCTACGCCCCGGACGTTTTTCAGCGCGGCGCCTATGTCGCGGCATCGGGCGGGATCGCCGGCGCGCTCGCCGCCATCGTCGGCTCGGTCTGGCGCGCTCGGCAGGCCAAGCTCGTCACCACCTACGGCTCCGCACGATGGGCGACCCCGCTTGACCTGAAGCGCTCGGGTCTGCTGAACGCGGCTGGCGTCTTCCTCGGTCGCGCCGACGAGCACTATCTCCGCCACGACGGCCCCGAGCACGTGATGGCGTTCGCGCCGACCCGCTCGGGCAAGGGCGTCGGCCTCGTCATTCCGACGCTGCTGTCCTGGACCGGCTCGGCGGTCATCCACGACATCAAGGGCGAGAACTTCAAGGTCACCGCCGGCTGGCGGCAGCGGTTCTCGCACTGCCTCTACCTCAACCCGACCGACCCGCGCTCGGCCGCCTACAACCCCCTGCTCGAAGTTCGCCGCGGCGCGCACGAGGTGCGAGACGTCCAGAACATCGCGGACGTGCTGGTCGATCCCGAAGGCGCGCTTGAAAAGCGGAACCACTGGGAGAAGACCAGTCACTCTCTACTGGTCGGGACCATTCTCCACGTCCTCTACGCCGGCGAGGACAAGACGCTCTGCGGCGTCGCCAACTTCCTCTCCGACCCGGCGCACCCGTTCGATCACACGCTGCGCCTCATGATGACCACGGCGCACCTTGGGCCGCTCGGCGTTCATCCCGTGGTGGCGTCGTCGGCGCGCGAAGTGCTGAACAAGTCGGAGAACGAGCGCTCGGGCGTGCTCTCGACCGCCATGTCGTTCCTCGGGCTCTACCGCGATCCGACCGTCGCGGCGGTGACCTCGCGCTGCGACTGGCGCATCGCCGATCTCGTCGCGGGCGAGCACCCGGTCTCGCTCTACCTCGTCGTGCCTCCGTCCGACATCAGCCGCACCAAGCCCCTGATCCGGCTGATCCTAAACCAGATCGGCCGACGCCTGACCGAAAGCCTCGAAGACCAGGACGGAGCGGCGCGCAAGCACCGCGTCCTCTTCATGCTCGACGAGTTCCCGGCGCTCGGCCGTCTCGACTTCTTCGAGTCGGCGCTGGCCTTCATGGCCGGCTACGGCCTGCGCTCGTTCCTGATCGCGCAGTCGCTGAACCAGATCGAAAAGGCTTACGGCCCGAACAACTCGATCCTCGACAACTGCCACGTCCGCATCGCCTTCGCGTCCAACGACGAGCGGACCGCAAAGCGGATCTCCGACGCGCTCGGCACCGCGACCGAGCTGCGCGCTCAGCGGAACTACGCCGGCCACCGCCTCTCGCCTTGGCTCGGCCACCTCATGGTCTCGCGCCAGGAGACCGCACGCCAGCTTCTCACTCCGGGCGAGTTGATGCAGCTCCCGCCCGATGACGAGGTCATCATGGTCTCGGGCCATCCGCCGGTCCGGGCCAAGAAGCTGCGCTTCTACTCCGACGCCAACTTCAAGTCGCGCCTGCTGCCCCCGCCTTCGCTGTCGGCCGAGGGCTATGCCGACAAGCCTGCGGCCCGCGGTGACGATTGGTCGGGCGCGTTCGACGAGGTCGCGGCCGAGGCGGCGAAGCGCGCGGCGGCGATCGTGGTGGACGAGGACGAGGGAGGACTCCGCCGCCAGCCCGAGCTCGACATGACCGTCCCGCAGGCCGCGCCGGCTGAGGAGGAACCGCAGCGCGACGTGGCCTCGCTGCTCGACGACGATGACGCGGATGTCGAAACCGAGCGCGCGCGCGCCGTTCGTGCCGGCGAGCGCCAGCTCAATCGCGCCGCGCGCAATGCCGCGCTCGATCCGGACGACGGGATCGCGCTGTGACCCGCGCCCGCCTCAACATCTTCCTGGAACCCGACCATGGCCGGCGTCTAGCGCAGCTCGCAGGAATGAAGGGCGTGTCCAAGTCGGCGATCGTGGCGGCGGCGCTCTCGTCCTACCTGTCGCCGGACGGCGGCGACCGGCGCGAGGCGGCCATCGCCAAGCGGCTCGACAAGCTGACCCGTCAATTCGACCGGCTGGAACGCGACCAAACGATCCTGATCGAGACCGTCGCACTGTTCGTCCGCTACACCCTGACCGTCAACGCGCCCATTCCGGCCGCGCACCAGGACGCGGCTCGCGCCCAAGGCCGCGAGCGCTTCCAGCAGTTCGTCGATCAACTCGCCCGCCACCTCCAGAAGGGGCGCAGCCTCGTCAAGGAGGTGCATGAGGAGATCTTCCCCGACCAGAACCGGTTCTTCGGCCTGGACGGCGAGGAGGAAGCCGGCGGCGAGGAAACCTCCCTCAACAGCCAAAATCTACGCGGCGATAGAACTGCATCGTGATCGCCGCCCATCCCATTCCCCTCGTCGCCTCCGTCGCGTCGCGCCAGATCCGGATGCTGCGCAGCGCCATGGGCCCGGCGATCGCGGCGGCGCTGGAAGATTCCGACGTCGTCGAGGTGCTGCTCAACCCCGATGGAACGCTCTGGGTCGATCGGCTGAGCACCGGCCGGGCGCCGACCGGCCTGATGCTGTCCCGGGAGGACGGCGACCGCATCATCCGCCTCGTCGCCGCGCATGTTCGGGTCGAGGTCAACAAGGACTATCCGATCGTCTCGGCCGAGCTTCCTGAGACAGGCGAGCGGTTCGAGGGTCTGATCCCGCCCGTCGTGCCTGCGCCGACCTTCGCGATCCGCAAGCGCGCGAGCCTCGTCTACACGCTCGATCGCTACGTCGCCGACCGCATCCTCACGCACGCCCAGGCCGCCTATCTGGCGCAGGCCGTCCGCGACCGGCTGAACATCGTCATCGCCGGCGGCACCTCGACCGGCAAGACCACGCTCGCCAACGCGCTCTTGGACGAGGTGGCCCGCACCGGTGACCGCGTGCTGATCCTCGAGGACACGCGCGAGCTCCAGTGCCTCGCCGACGACCAAGTAGCGCTCCGCACCAAACCCGGCGTCGCCTCGATGGCGGAGTTGGTGCGCTCGACCCTGCGTCTTCGCCCTGACCGCATCGTCGTCGGCGAGGTTCGCGGCCCCGAAGCGCTCGACCTCTTGAAAGCTTGGTGCACCGGCCACCCCGGCGGCATCGCCACCGTCCACGCCGGCTCGGCCGCAGGTGCGCTGAACCGGCTCGAGCAGCTGATCCAGGAAGCAGTCGTGACCGTGCCCCGACAACTCATCGCCGAGGCGGTCGACGTCGTCGCCTTCATCGCCGACCGCGGCACGAACCGACGCGTGCGCGAGATCGCCCGCGTCACCGGCCTCGGCCCGGACGGCTACCGCCTCGAACTTCTCACCGCCACCGACCCTCATCAGACCGGAGATGCCCAATGACGCTTTCACGCCTTTACGCAAATGCACGCACCCGGATCGCCGGGACGGCAGCCTTCCTCCTCTGCGGCCTGCTCTCGGCACCGGCTTACGCCGCCGGCTCGCAAATGCCTTGGGAAGCGCCGCTGCAGAAGGTGCTCGACTCGGTCGAGGGCCCGGTCGCCAAGATCATCGCGGTGATCATCATCATCACCACGGGCCTGACGCTGGCGTTTGGCGACAGCTCGGGCGGCTTCCGCAAGCTGATCCAGATCATCTTCGGCCTGTCGATCGCGTTCGCGGCCTCGTCCTTCTTCCTGTCGTTCTTCTCGTTCGGCGGCGGGGCACTGATCTCGTGAGCCGGGCCGCGCTCCCCGACGGCTACGAGGTGCCGCTACACCGTTCGCTGACCGAGCCGATGATGATGGGTGGCGCACCGCGCACCGTCGCCATCTCGGTCGGCACGCTCGCGGCGGCGGTCGGCATCGGCCTGCAGCTCTGGTTTGCGGGACTCGGCATCTGGATCGTCGGGCACGCGCTGGCGGTGTGGGCGGCGCGGGTCGAACCGCAGTTCCCGCAGGTGTTCGCCCGCCACATTAAGCATCGCGGCTTCCTGGACACGTGAGGAACCGATGCTGAACCTCGCCGAATATCGCCGCCGCTCCGCCAGCCTCGCCGACTGGCTCCCCTGGGCCGGGCTGGTCGCGCCGGGCGTCGTCCTGAACAAGGACGGCTCGTTCCAGCGCACCGCCCGCTTCCGCGGCCCGGACCTCGAGTCTTCGACCGAAAGCGAGCTGGTCGCGGTGACGGCGCGGCTTAACAACGCGCTGCGCCGCCTCGGCACCGGCTGGGCGCTGTTCGTCGAGGCGGACCGCCGCGCCGCCGCGCCATACCCGGCGTCGACCTTTCCCGACGCGGTCTCGTGGCTGGTCGACCAGGAGCGCCGCGCCGCCTTCGACGAGGTCGGCGAGCTGTTCGAGAGCGCCTACTATTTGACGCTCGTCTTCTTGCCGGCGCCCGAGGGTCGCGCCCGCGCCGGCGCGCTCATGCTGGACGCCCCCGAGCGGCCGTCGGTAGACTGGCGCGAGCAGCTTTCCAATTTCGTCGAGGCCAGCGATCGCGTCAGCGCGTTGCTCGACGGCTTCCTGCCAGAACTCGCCTGGCTCGACGACCCCGAGACGCTCACCTACCTGCACGGCACGGTTTCGACCCGGCGCCACGCCGTCGGCGTGCCCGAGACTCCGGCCTACCTGGATGCGCTGCTCGCCGACGAGCCGCTGACCGGCGGGCTGGAACCGATGCTCGGAGCCTCGCATCTGCGAGTGCTGACGGTGCGCGGCTTCCCGGCCTCGACCTGGCCCGGGCTGCTCGACGACCTCAACCGGCTCGGATTTCCCTTCCGTTGGACAACCCGCTTTCTGTTTCTCGACAAGGCCGATGGCGAGAAGGAACTCGCGCGCCTCCGTCGTCAGTGGTTCGCCAAGCGCAAGGGCATCGTCACGCTGCTGCGCGAGACGGTATTCCAGCAGGAAAGCCCGCTCGTCGACAGCGACGCCGCCAACAAGGCGGTCGACGCGGACGAGGCCCTGCAGACGCTCGGCTCCGACCAGGTCGCGTTCGGCTATCTGACCGCCACCGTCGTCGTCTGGGACGAGGACGAGCGGTTCGCGTCCGAGCGGTTGAAAGCCGTCGAGCGGGTGATACAGGGACGCGGGTTCACGACCAGCCCCGAGACGCTCAACGCCGTCGAGGCTTGGCTCTCGTCGATCCCCGGCCATGTCTACGCCAATGTCCGCCAACCGATCGTCTCGACGCTCAACCTCGCCCATTTGATGCCGCTATCGGCGGTTTGGGCGGGGCCGGAGCGCAACGAGCACCTCGACGGGCCGCCACTGCTGATCACGCGGACCGAGGGCGCGACCCCGTTTCGGCTCACCACCCATGTCGGCGATGTTGGCCACGCGCTCGTCGTTGGCCCGACCGGCGCCGGCAAGTCGGTGCTGCTCGCGACCCTGATTCTCCAGTTCCGCAAGTATCCGGGCAGCCGGATCTACGTCTTCGACAAGGGCCGTTCGGTGCGCGCCGCCATGCTGGGCTTGGGCGGTCAGTTCCATGACCTTGGGCTCGAAGGCGGGCTGACGTTCCAGCCGCTCCGCACCGTCGACGATCCTAGCGCGCGCGCCTGGGCGGCCGAATGGGTGCAGGCGCTGCTCGGCCACGAGCGGGTCGAGGTCACGCCCGAGGTGAAGGACGCGGTGTGGTCGGCGCTGGGGTCGCTCGGCTCAGCGCCGATCGAGGAGCGGACCCTCTCCGGCCTCGCCACGCTCCTCCAGTCCAACAAACTGCGCCAGGCGCTTCAGCCCTACACGCTTGACGGCCCGTTCGGTCGGCTGCTCGACGCCGACCACGAGGATCTCACGTTAGGCGACATACAGGCGTTCGAGATGGAGGACCTGCTCCATGCGCGCAGCGTGGTGCTGCCGGTGCTTACCTACCTGTTCCACCGGCTCGAAGCGCAGTTTGACGGCCGCCCGACGCTGCTCGTCCTTGACGAGGCCTGGGTGTTCCTCGACGATCCCGTGTTCGCCAGCCGCATCCGCGAATGGCTGAAAACGCTGCGCAAGAAGAACGTAGGCGTGGTGTTCGCGACCCAGTCGCTGGCCGACATCCAGCGCTCTTCGATCGCGCCCGCCATCGTCGAGAGCTGCCCGACCCGCATCTTCCTGCCGAGCCCGCAGGCGGTCGAGCCGCAGCTGCGGCCGATATATGAGGGGTTCGGGCTCAACGCCCGCCAGATCGAGATGATCGCGCGCGCTACGCCCAAGCGCGACTACTACGTCCAGTCGCGGCTCGGGAACCGGCTGTTCGACCTCGGGCTCGGCCCCGTCGCGCTCGCCTTCGTCGCAGCGTCCAGTCCGCGCGACCACGCCGCCATCGATCGCGTGCTCGCCGAGCACGGCCCCGAGCGGTTCGCCACCGCGTGGCTGACCGCGCTCGGGCTCGATTGGGCGGCCGAACTCGCCCAGCCATCCGTTCCCCTGTCGGAGTCCCTGCAATGAAGAAGAACATGCTCGCGGCCTCAACCGCGCTCGTCCTCGCATCCACGCTCGCCGTCGCGCTCCCGACCGGACCGGCACAAGCGCAGTGGGTGGTCTACGATCCGTCCAACTTCAGCCAGAACATCCTGACCGCAGCCAGGACGCTCCAGCAGATCAACAATCAGATCCAGAGCCTCCAGAACGAAGCGACGATGATCCTGAACCAGGCTCAGTCGCTCGCAAACCAGGGCCGTAACCTGACGAGCCTCGCCACCTCGCCTCTGTCGATGCTCCAGCAGGACATCCAGCGCACGCAGCAGCTCATCAGCCAGGCGCAAGGTTTGACGACCCAGGTCAGTCAGCTCGACCAGCAGTTCCGTCAGCAATACCCGTCGAGCTACGGGGCCGGCACGTCGGCCGACCAGATGGTCGCCGACGCCCGCACCCGCTGGAACAACTCGCTCGCGGCGCTCCAGACGACCCTCACCATGCAGGGCCATGTCAACGCCTCGATCACCGCCGACCAGCAGACCCTCAGCACGGTCGTCGGCTCCAGCCAGGGCGCGGTCGGCATCCTACAAGCGACACAGGCGACCAACCAGCTGCTGGCGCTAATTGCCAAGCAGACCATGCAGTCGCAGCAGCTCCGCATTGCCCAGGACCGGGCGGTCGCGCTGGAACAGTCACGCATGCTGGAGGCCGACGAGCAGGGCCGCGCCACGCGCCAGCGCTTTCAAGGCAAGGGCATCGCCTACACGCCGGCTCCGGTCCAGGCGTTCCGGCCGTGAGCGGGTTCCTGAACACGTCGCGGATGCTCCGCTACGGCTCGCAGCTGATCGCGGGCCTCGCGATCGGCTTCGCCCTTGGCGGCGCCATCCACGAAGCACACGCCGAGGACGCCACGAGCCTGCTCGCCAATCCGCGCCGCCTCGACGAGGTGCAGCGCGGCTGCAAGGTCAACGCGCCTTGGGCCACCGAGGCGCTGTGCCAGGAGGCGGCCCAAGCGATCCGCCTTCGCTTCCGAGGCCAAGGCGTGCCCTACACACCACGCAAGGTCGAACCCTTCACGAGACACCCGGGTCCGAAACCCGCGCCGAGCTCGACACCGAGCGGCAAGCCGGAAGCGTCACACGCGCGACCGAACGCCGGCGCGCCACGCGTCTCGTGATCGGCCGACCATGAACGATCTGTCGGTCATCGACCGCTTCCTCGATACTTTCTCGCGCTACATCGACAGCGGGTTCGGACTGCTCCAGCCCGAGATCGCTTATCTGTCGACGACGCTGGTCGCGATCGACATCACGCTCGCCAGCCTGTTCTGGGCGATGGGCGGCGAAGACGTCATGCCGCGCCTGATCAAGAAGATCCTCTACGTCGGCGCGTTCGCCTTCATCATCGGCAACTTCAACTTCCTCGCCGGCGTCATCTTCAAGTCGTTTGCGGGCTTGGGCCTCAAAGCGTCGGGCGGAACGCTCAGCGCCGACCAGCTCCTTCAGCCCGGTCGACTCGCACAGGTCGGCGTCCAGGCCGCGCAACCGATGCTGACGGAGATCGGCAAGCTTGCCGGGTTCCCGAGTGTGTTCACCAACATCGACACGATCGTGGTCCTGTTCATTGCTTGGATCATCGTAATCGTCAGCTTCTTCGCGCTGGCAGTGCAGCTGTTCGTCAGCGTGCTCGAGTTCAAGCTGACGACGCTCGCGGGCTTCGTGCTCGTGCCCTTCGCGCTATGGGGCAAGACCTCGTTTCTCGCCGAGAAGGTGCTCGGCAACGTCGTCGCTTCCGGCATCAAGGTGCTGGTGCTCGCCGTCATCGTCGGCATCGGCACCGGCCTGTTCAGCCAATTCCAGTCGGCTGCCGGAACCGACCCCAACATAAGCGAGGCGCTCGCGATCGTGCTCGGCGCGATCTCGCTGCTCGGGCTCGGCATTTTTGGCCCTGGTATTGCGAACGGCCTCGTCTCGGGTGCGCCGCAGCTCGGCGCCGGCTCCGCCGTTGGCGCGACGGCCGCCGGTGCAGGACTGCTGGTCGCCGGCGGCGCCGGCGCGCTCGCGGCGGGGCGCCTGGCAGGCGGCGCGGCGATGGGCGGCACGCGCGCCGCCGCCAGCCTCGCGGGCAGCGCCCGGTCCGCTTATTCCGATAGCGCTGCCGCGTCCGGTGCTTCGGGCCTGGGCCGTGCGGGCGCCGGCATGGCCGGCATGGCCCGTGCCGGCGCGAGCGCTGCCGGCGACAGCGTTCGCTCGGCCGCGCGCCGCGCCTGGAGCGGCGGTTCGGCCGGGACGGGAAACGGCGGAGGAGCGTCCAATGACGGCGACTCGGCGGCCGGCGGCCAAGCCGCCCCGCGCTGGGCGAAGAACCTGCATCGGGGCGAGCATGCACGGCGCGGCGTCGAGGCCGCAGCCCACGCGCTGCGCTCCGGCGACAGCGGCGGCTCCGGCCCGGCTCCAACCCTACGCTCCGACGAGGAGATCTGACCCATGCGCTTCAAACGACCCGGCGTCCGCTATTCCGAAACCCCCGAGCCGGAAACGCCCTACCAGCGCGCCGGCCAGGTCTGGGACGAGCGCCTCGGCGCCTCCCGCTCCCAGGCGCGCAACTGGCGGCTGATGGCGTTCGGCTCGCTCGGCCTGTCGGTCCTGATGGGCTCAGGCCTGCTCTGGCAGGCCGGCCATTCCTCGATCACCCCCTACGTGGTCGAGGTCGACAAGCAGGGCGATGTCCGCGCAGTCGGCGCGGCCGCGGAAGCCTACAAGCCAAGCGACGCCCAGATCGCCAATCATCTCGCGCGCTTCGTCAACGACGTGCGCGCGCTGCCGCTCGATCCGATCGTCGTGCGCCAGAACTGGCTCGAAGCCTACGACTACGCCACCGACCGCGGGGCGGCGGTGCTCAACGAATACGCCCGCACCAACGACCCGTTCGGCAAGGTCGGCAAGCAGTCGGTGGCTGTCGAGATCGTCAGTGTCGTTCGCGCTTCGCCAGGCTCGTTCCAGCTGCGCTGGATCGAGCGCCGCTACGAGAACGGCGCGCTCGCCGCCACCGACCGCTGGACCGCCATCCTGTCGATCGTGCTCCAGCCGCCCGGCAACGAGGCGCAGCTGCGCAAGAACCCGCTCGGCATCTACGTCAACGGCCTGAACTGGAGCCGGGAGCTCGGCGGGTCATGAGGAGATCACGCATGACCCTGATCCAGACCGCCAAAGTCTCTGCCGAGACAATGCGTGTCTTGAGCCTCACCGCGTCGGTCTTAGCGCTCGCCGCGTGCGCCCACGGCACGCCGCCGCCGGAGATCAGCCTCGACGCGCCTCCCGCCGCGCCGGTCGCGCTGGTCGATCCGCCGAAGCCCGTCGAGATCATCCAGGTCCCGACGCCGCTGCCGCTGCCGGGCCAGCTCAAGCCGCCGCTGGGCCGCAGCGTCAGCGCAGCCGAGCCCACCGATCCGCGAGCGCGGGTCTCGCTCGCCAACCGCGCCGCGCGCGTTCAGCCGTCGCGCTACGGCTACATCAACGCGACCCAGGTCTGGCCCTATGCGGCAGGCGCGCTCTATCAGGTCTACGCCTCACCCGGGAAGGTGACCGACGTCGCGCTTCAGGAGGGAGAGCAGCTCGTCTCGGTCTCGGCAGGCGACACGGTGCGCTGGGTGATCGGCGACACCTCGTCGGGCACGGGCGCGACCAGCCGTGTCCACATTCTCGTCAAGCCGACCCGGCCCGATCTCCGCACCAACATCGTCGTCAACACCGACCGGCGCACCTACCTTCTCGAGCTGACCGCGACTGAGCTGACCTGGATGGCCTCGGTCTCCTGGGACTATCCGCAAGACCGGCTGCTCGCGCTGCAGAACCAGAACCGCCGCGCCGAGGCGGCCGCGCCCGTCGCGGACGGCATCCCACTCGAGCGGCTACACTTCCGCTACGCCATTACCGGCGACATGCCGCCATGGCGGCCCGTGCGCGCCTTCGACGACGGTGAGAAGGTCTACATCCAGTTCCCGGCCCGCATCGCCCAGGGCGAGCTGCCGCCGCTGTTCGTCATCGGGCCGACCGGCGAAAGCCAGCTCGTCAACTATCGCTCGCGCGCACCCTACTACGTGGTCGATCGGCTGTTCGGGGCGGCCGAACTGCGGCTCGGCGGCGAGCGCCAGCAGGTGGTGAGGATCGAGCGCACCGATGGTCGCCGACACGGGTCCCTTGGCTCATGAGCCCGCCCCCGAATGGCCCGGCGTCCGGCGCGCCGCCGATCCCACCGAACATACCGCCGCAACCGAAGGTCGCGCCCGAGACGCTGGCGCTCCGCGCCAAGCCGCGCCCTGTGACGCGCCTGTCGCGCCGCGCGCTGATCCTGCTCGGCTCGGTCTCGGCGCTGACCGTCGGAGGGTTCGCCATCTGGGCGCTGGGCATCCAGCACGGCGGTAGGACGCCGCCCCAGGAGCTTTACTCGACCGACCGCAAGCCGATCGCGGAAGGGCTGCGCACCTTGCCGGGCGACTACGGCAGCCTTCCCAAGCCCGCGCTCCCCGTCGGGGTGCCGCCGCTCGGGCCGCCGCTGCCCGGTGATCTCGGCCGGCCGTTCCTGCGCGCGCAGCAGGAGCAGGGCGCGCCCCTGACCGCAGCGACCGCTCCTGCGGGGCCGAGCGCGGCGGAGCAGGCCGCCGCCGCCGAGCGCGAGCGGCTGCGCCAAGAGGCCGAAGCAGCCCGGCACGGGGCCCTATTTGTTCAGGTGCGTCAGAAAAGTGCCGACCAGCCCGCGGCCGAGCCGGCGATCGCGGGTGCCGCCACCCCGATCAACCCGTTCGCGCCGCTGCCCGGCTCCGCCGAGAGCGCGCGGCCCGACGAGGGCACAAGTCCGAACGGGCAGGACAAGAACTTGGCGTTCCTGAACGCCGCCACCGACACCAAGGTCTATGCCTCGGGCCGACTCCAGACGCCGGCATCGCCGTTCCAGGTCATGGCGGGCACGATCATCCCGGCGGCCATGGTGACGGGGCTGAACTCCGATCTGCCGGGCCAGGCGATCGCCACCGTCACCGAGCCGGTCTACGACACGGTGTCGGGCAAGACGTTGCTGATCCCGCAGGGCTCGCGCCTACTCGGGACCTATGACGCGCAGGTCTCCTACGGGCAGAGCCGCGTGCTGCTGGTTTGGACGCGGTTGATCATGCCCGACGGCTCCTCGATCGTGCTCGACCGGCTACCCGGCACCGACACGAAGGGGTTCGCCGGGCTCGAGGACGAGATCGACAACCACTGGGGCAAACTGCTAGCGGGCGCGGCGCTGTCGACGCTGCTCGGGGTGGGCGCCGAGCTCGGGTCGCAGAACAGCGGACTCGGCGGCACCGGCCAGCAGACGGTTGTGGTGGCGACGTCGCGCAGCGCCGAAAACAGCGTCAACCAGGTCGGCCAGCAAGTCACGCGGCGCAACCTGAATGTTCAACCGACGCTGACCGTCCGGCCCGGGTTCCCCGTTCGCGTGGTCGTCAACAAGGACCTCGTGCTGCGCCCCTATGCTGGTGTGAGCGCGATCCGAGCCGTGGGAATGAGGCCGTGACGGAGAAGCTCAGGCTGGGACCGCTGCCACGGTCCGAGGTGGTACGTTTGACGGTGGTGCTGCCCGCGTCGGTGAAGGCCGATCTTGATCGCTACGCCGAGCTTTTCGGCGCGACCTACGGCGAGGCCATCGAGGCGGTCACGCTGGTGCCGCACATGCTAGCAGCGTTCATGGAACGAGATCGCGGGTTTAGGAAGGCGCGTCAGGCTGGCGACGCAATGCCCGGTACGACGTCTTCGTCGGCGTCGATGAGGGCGGCGACCTCAAGCACGAGCGAGACCGCCGGGGACGGCTCCTCGGAGTGAAGCAACCATGTCACGAGTTCGGCGTCAGGCTCGGCAACCGGGATGACCGCGACCGAGGTCGCGCCGCTGACGAACGATGCAGGCACCAGCGCGAGCGCGCGACCTGTTGAGGCGAAGCTTACGGCCGTGTTCCAGTGCCGGATGCTCACCCGCTCCGAGACGCGCACTCCATAGCGATCGAGCAGCGACTCAACCTGGGCGAGATAGCCGGGGCAGACGCTCGGGCGCGGCAAGGCGAGGCTTTCAGCCGCGACCTCGGCCAATGCGACCGTGTCGCGCTCCGCAAGCGGGTGGCCGAGTGAGGTCACCAGCATCAGCGGTTCCGCCCAGCCCCTCACCTTAACCAAGCCTCCAGATTCTTGACCGTCGAGGGTTAGGGCAAGGTCTGCGCCGCCGTCGCGGACAAGTTTCGCGGCTTCCCCGTGCGTGAGCTCGCGCACCTCGACCGTCATCGGCGGCCGGTGATGCTCCAGCTCGAAGAGCAGGCGCGTGAATGGCTCGCCTGCCAAGTCCTCTCCCAGTGCGAGGCGAACGCGCTCGGGACTGTCACCGCCTTCCGCGTGTAAAGAGACCGCCGCGGCCTCGACCTCGCCCAGGATGCGCCGGGCGTCCGCGAGGAAACGCGTGCCAGCCCGCGTCAGCCAAGTCCGCCGCGTCGTACGTTGGAACAACTTGGTTCGAAGCTCCGCTTCCAGATTGCGGATCGAGTGACTGAGCGGTGACTGCTCCATGCCAAGCCGCTCCGCCGCGCGAGCGAAATGCAATTCCTCTGCTACGGCGACAAAGTGGCGGAGATGACGAAGTTCCATGGGCTTCCGGGTGGACCCTACCAATTAGCGCGGCGCGACCGAGCGATCAAAATTCGCCTCTGTGCCGTTGAGAGGACTGACAGGAATGGCGGACAGCGCGGAGCCCGGCACGCACGCAAGCGGTCATTTACGGCGAAACACGGTGACGATCGTCCTCTGCTTTGGGCATGGGCGTATCGCGCGAAGTAGCGCTTTTTGCTCGGCTACCGACCATGAGCGCCACGCCAGCAAGGGTGACACCGGCGGCGATCAGCTTACCCCGGCCGACTGGCTCGCTTAGAAACCAGGCGGACAGGGCCAGGGCAATTACCGGAGCGACGTAGTTGAAGCTGTTGGCGAGCGTGGGCGATGCGCTTCGGTTCAGCGCAAGAAATACGGCATAGCCGATGAGCGTGCTCGCGACGATCAGGAAGCCGAGGGCACCCCACGCCCGAAGCGGCACCGCCGATGGATGCAGCGATGTGCTGATCCCGGTGAGCCAAACCGTCAGTGCGAGCAGCACCCCCGTCGGTACGAGTTGAGCGGCCAGACCGATGGCCGGGTCATCGGGCAGCCGCAGGCGCGACGCGCCGAGCGACCCGGCTGCCCACAGCGCCGAAGCGGTGAGCGTCATCACAGCACCAATCGGCCGGAAGCCGGTCCCGGACGAGGACAGCCACGCCATCGCCGCCAGTCCGATCAGGCCCAATGCGATGCCCGCAAGCTGTCGCTTGCCAGGTGCCTGACGAAGGAAGATCCACGCGAACAATGCGAGGAAGACGGGCGCCGCCGAGCCAAACACCGATGCGACGCCTGCGGGCAGGAAGTGCGTTCCCCAGATCGCAAGCGTTTGGCTGCCGATCAGCATGATCGGACCCAACAGCGCAGCACCCGCGAGTTCGCGCATCGACGCTGGGTGAAAGCGCCAGCGCCATGCCGCGAGGGGTATGATCAGGATCGCTGCGATACCGAACCGCAGCGCGGCCAGCATTAGGGGGTGAAATGCCTCGCCGCCTACCTTGAACGCAAGGAAATTGACACCGTTATAAAGCCACTGATAGCCGACGCCGAGTATGACGAGTCTGGAACCGACGACATCGGGCAACCGGCGACTGCTCACCCCGTTCAATCCGATTGTATCAGGCGCTCGATCAAAGCTTTTTGCTCTGAAGCCAGGCGCGAATGGCCTGAACGAGTTCTGCCTTGCGTTCCAGCGGCAACCAATGGGCACCGGGCAGACTGGTGACGGTGAGGTCCGAACAGGCCGCGCGCATCGGATCGCCTAGGCGATTTCCGGTGATGTTGTTCATTTGATCATAGCTGCCGTTGACGAACAGCACCGGCTGCGACAGTCGCCCACCATTGGACGCTTCGCGCGCGTAGGCGATGTTGGCGGCATCGTTAAGGTACCATGCGCAGGGGGCGCGAAAACCATGAGCCTTGAACGATTGTACCAGCACGTCAAAATCGGCCGCCGGCCAGAGCGCCGGGTCGGGTTTGGTCGGCGGTGCACGATGAGCAGCGCCGAAGCGTCCGCCCTTGCGCGTGACCAAGGCATTCGCCGCCGGCTTGTTGACGCTCGCGGGGTTGCCTGACCGAAATATGGACGCCAGTGATGTAGCCTTGTCCGCATCCAGGTCGGCGACAGCCGCCTTGAAGTGGGTATTGTAGTACCGGTAGTAATCCCATTGGCCGTCTGGATACTGGTCGGCCGGATAGATCGTTCGATCGACCAGCGGGATGAGCGTCGGCAGGGCGTTCGAATCCGGAAAATACGGCACCGATATCAGCACGACGCCACGGCTGCGTTTGGGTTCATGCGCGACCAATGACCCAGCCACGACACTGCCCCAGTCGTGGCCGATCCAGATCGCAGGCTTGCCGCCAAGGTGGTCATGAAGCTCCGCCATGTCCGCCACGATTTGCTCGTCGGTGTAGGCGTCGTTAGCGGAAGGCGCGGAAGAGCCGCCATAGCCTCGCATATCGGGGGCGACGCAGTGCCAGCCTTCAGCGGCGAACGCTTCCATCTGGGCGCGCCAAATTAAACTAAGCTCCGGCCAGCCGTGGAGAAACACCATCAACGGTCCGTCGGCCGGCCCGCTCTCGAGGTAGTGCGTCGTCTGACGAGGCGTGGTGAATGTGCGCGAGGCCAGCGTGGACGTGGTCAAGGGCGTTCCCCATGCCGTGCCTGACAGGGCGGCGGCTACGCCCATCCCGAGGAGCAGGGTCCGTCGGTCGAGCGACGATTCGGCCTTAGAACCTAGCGGTTGAAGCGAAGCGACGGCATGGTCTTTGATCGAGGTCATTCATCGTCGTACCTCTATCGGACGCTCGCTATTAGCGTGATAATGGCGCATGAGGCTTGAAGCAAAACTTAAAGGTGGTCCGGGTTGCGACAAAGAGATACCCTCGAAGGCGTAACCGTATTTGTAACTGTGGCCGAAGCCGCCAGCTTTTCCGAAGCAGCGAGGCGGCTTGGCATTTCGCCATCGGCAGTCAGCCAGGCGATTCGAAATCTCGAGGAGCGGCTCGGTACGCCGCTTTTTCGCCGCTCGACCCGTAGTCTGAGTCTAACGGACGTAGGAAACGACTATCTGCGGGCGGCAGCCCCTGCACTGTCGCAACTAAGGCAAGCCGCGGAGGAGGCATCAGGTCGGGGCGGCCGGCCCACTGGACCTTTGCGCCTCACCATGCCGCGCGCGCCCTTCGACCTCCTCATTGCTGGAGCGTTGGTTGCTTTCCAGGATACCTATCCCGATGTGGAGCTTGAGATCGCGGTGGAGGCGCGGCTGATCGACATCGTCAAGCAGGGCTACGACGCAGGACTGCGCTACGGAAATTGCCTTGACAAGGACATGGTGGCCGTCGCCGTTGCGCCCAAGTCAGAGGCGGTTCTTGTCGCTTCACCGGCCTATCTCCAGGCTCGAGCGATGCCGGACGTTCCAAGCGATCTGCTCGATCACCGCGCTGTGGCGTGCCGTAGTCAGGGCACCGGCCTGATCATACCATGGACCCTGCAAGCCGCCGGAGAGACCGTGCAGATCGTCCCCACAGGGGCAGCGATAGTTCACGATCTCGCCTCCCAGATCGACTTGGCCGTGAGGGGGCTGGGGATCGTCAGCGCGCCGGCTGCGATGGTGTCCGACCTCCTCGACAGTGGGCAACTGTCGCGGGTCTTGCCCGCATGGTCTTCCACTCTGGATGCGATCTACCTCTATTTTCCGAGCCGTCGCCACCAATCAGCGGCATTGCGAGCGCTTGTCGCGTTTCTGAAGGCCCGCTCCTATCTTCCTCTCCACCGGCGTAATGGGCACGTCGGAACCGTGGATGTGCCGGATGCTACCCCATCGCGTCCGGCACGCCGCAGCACCCGAGAGGTCGTGACGAACTGATGGAATCCATCATCTCGCCCCTCCGGATCGCAGTCGTCGGCGCCGGCAATATCGGGAGTACCTTCGCCTTCCACTTGGCTCGCACCGGAGGTCACCAGATTACCGTCGTCGCGCGTCCGGGCTCCCCCCGCTTGGCCCAACTGCAGCGGGATGGAGCAATCGTTGACGACAAGGGCGAGCGAGCGCATGTCCATGTGGTCGACGCGCTAGATGAGGCGACACCGTACGATCTCGTGATCGTGACCGTCCTGACGCATCAGGTCGACGCGGTGTTGCCGGCACTCGGGCGCAGCGCGGCTAGAAGCATCCAGTTCATGTTCAACACCTTCGATCCCGACCGCCTGCGTGCTGCCGTTGGCGACGAAAGGTCCGCTTTTGGGATGCCGTTCGTCCAGGCCACGCTGGACCGTGACGGCAGACTCAAGGCCCGCATCGGTGCGGGCGGGCAAAAGACGCTCATGAGTGATCAGCGCTGGGTGGACGTGTTCAACGCCGCAGGGCTGCCCGCCGTCCGCGAGCGTGAGATGCCGCTCTGGCTGCGCTGCCACGTCCCGCTTTGTGTGGCGTTCGAAAGCGTGTCGGTGGCGGGTGTGCGGCGCGGCGGTGGCGCGTCCTGGAGTGAGGCGCGCGTGCTGGCGCGCGGGATCCGCGCGAGCTTCAAGCTCATCGAGGCGATGGGCTACCCTGTCTACCCGCGTGCGAAGCGGCTGATCAATCGGAGCCCGCTCGGCGTCGTGGCGGCCATGCTCTGGTCCATATCGCGCGTTAGGTCGTTTCGCGAGCTGCTGGCATCGGGTGGGGCGGAGTGCGTCGCACTGGTTCAGGCCATGGCGACCGAAGCATCGCTCGCGCAAAAAGACGAATTGGTCGCGGCGATTCGGGCCATGGCTCCCTCGTAGGAAACCACTCCTAGCAGTGCGAGGGCCGCAATCGATCCCGATCGGGCGTTGCCAACGTCGCGGCCGGCTTGATGGTGCTCCGCCGCCGCTTAGCTTCTCAGCGCTTGTGTGGGGCTGCAGCTCGTAACGCCCGCAAAGCAATCCGAAGCTCCTGAACGAACAGCTGAGGCTGCTCCCAAGCGGCAAAATGACCGCCTTTCGCGACCTCCCGCCAGGAAACGATGTTCCTGAACCTGCGCTCGGCCCAGCGGCGCGATGGGGTGCTAAGGTCGGCGGGGAAGCGGGTGAACGCAACCGGCACCTCCAGTGGTGCCGCTTCAGCCGGCGCGTGCTCGACCTCCCAGTAGAGACGGGCCGAGGATGCGCCCGCGTTGGGCAGCCAGTAGAGCATGATGTTGTCGAGCATTTCGTCGGCGCTGAAGAGCCGGGCGGGGTCGCCGTCGCAGTCGGTCCAATCGCGATACTTCTCGAAAATCCAGGCGGCCTGCCCGGCGGGCGAGTCCGCCAGCGAAGTACCGATCGTCTGCGGCCGGGTGTCCTGTAGCTTCTTGTAGCCCATCAGCTCGGCATCGGTGTGATCCATGCGCTCGATAAGCTTCTTCTCGGTCTCGTCGGCCTGCTCGCGCTCGGCTGGCGTGGGTCGCCAAGAGTGACCGTTGAAATGAACACCGACGAGCCCCGGGGGCGATTGCGACGCAAGGGTCGAGGTGACTTGCGCTCCCCAGTCGCCGCCCTGCGCCGCCCAGCGCTCACCGTAGCCGAGACGCTGCATCAGCTCCGTCCAGGCCAAGGCGGTCCGCGCAAGGTTCCATCCCGTCTTCACGGGCTTGTCCGAGAAGCCGTAGCCCGGCAGCATCGGCAGGATCAGGTGGACAGCGTCCGCCGGATCGCCGCCGTGGCGAGCCGGGTCCGTCAGAGGTCCGATAACCTTGTGAAACTCGATGACCGAGCCCGGCCAACCATGGGTCATCAACAGCGGCAGCGACGACGGTTCGGGCGACCGGATGTGGAAGAACTGGATGCCGAGGCCGTCGAGCATGATACGATGCGGAGTCCAGCCGTTGAGCATCGCCTCGCAGCGCCGCCAATCGTATTCGTCCCGCCAATAGGCGCAGAGTGCCTGAACGCGGTCGAGCGGGGCGCCTTGCGCCCAGTCGCCGACCGTCTCCGGCTGGGGCCACCGAGTGCGGGCCAGCCTCTCGCGCAGATCGACGAGATGACACTCGGACACCGCTATCGGCGCGGGTGTCGCTGGTCCGGTCATGTCCGCTCCTTTACGTTCGCCCGCTTTTCGTCCGGGCCTCCGATCATCAGGGCGACCCCTGCGAGCGTGATCGTTGCCGCTGCGATCTTTGCGGTGGTCAATGGTTCGTGTAGAAGCAGCGCAGCCAGCAGGAGCGCGATCACCGGAGCGGCGTAGTTGAAGGTGTTGGCCAGCGTCGACGAGACGTGGGCGTTCAGCGCGAGGAACACCGCATAGCCGATAAGCGTGCTGGCGACGATGAGGAAGCCGATTGCTCCCCATGCTGACAACGGCACAAGGCCGAACCGGGCCTTACCCACGAGGCCGGCGGCGCTGACGATCACGGTGAGCAGGAAGCCTGCCGCCAGCAGCTGCGTCGTCAGGGCAACCACAGGATCGTCCGGTTGCTCGAGCCGCGGCGCAAGAAGCGAACCCAGCGCCCAGCACGCCGACGCTGTCAGGGTCAAGCCGGCACCGACCAGACTGAAACCGGCGCTCGTGGCCGACGACCAGCCGATCAGCGCCAGGCCGACGAAACCAACTGCGACGCCTGCCAACTGCCGGCGGGCCAGCGGCCGTCCGTAGATCGCCCACGCGAACAGCGCCAGGAACAGCGGCGCCGCCGATCCGAAGACCGAGGCGACGCCGGCAGGGAGGAAGTGCGTGCCCCAGATCGCCAGCGCCTGGCTTGCGACGAGCAACATGATCCCGACGATCGCGGCATTCACGATCCGTTTGGGCGTGACGGGTGCCCGATTGCGACGCGCGATCGCGAAGGGAAGCAGCAGCAACCCCGCGACGAGGAAGCGGAGCGTGGCCACCATCAGCGGGTGGAGAGCGTCTCCCGCAACCTTGAACGCCAGGTAGTTGGCACCGTTGTAGAACCACTGATAGGCGACGGCGAGGACGACGAGCTTTCGGCTGCTGCTCCAGTCACCGGCAGCGCCGTCGGCTCGCGCGGGAGCGCTCATGGCGTCGGCAGCCGGTCGAAGAAGCCCGCGATCTCGGCCGCGGCGCGATCGGGCTGCTCGTGATGGGGAAAGTGACCGGCGTCCGGGAACGGCGCGAAGTCGAGATCGGTGAAGAACTCCGGCAGGCGGTCCGCCCATGCCACTGGAAGCGCTCGGTCGCCCTCGGTCCAACGCACGCACGTCGGAAAAGCGATCGGAGCGGGCTTCTCGCCCTGATCGAGGGTGCGCGCCCGCTCCTCCGCCGCGCCACGATAGTAGTCAAAGCCGCCCTCGAGATTCCCGGCCCGTGCCAGGTTATCGGACAAGGCATCGATCAGCTCCTTCCCGACGGCATCCTCACGGTGGGCCCACAGCTTCACCAGGTGCTCGACAAACATCGGGATCGCCTCCGGCGATGTGCGGAGCAGCCTTGGCGCGAGTTCGCTCTGGTTGAAGTAGGTGTGCCAGACGAAGCGCAGATGGTCAGGCGTCGTGAACCGGTCGCCGATGCCGGGATAGACGAGATTGAAGAAGAAGAGTGCGCGGACCAGCTCCGGCCGTTGTCGAGCGAGTTCCTGCGCCACGCTGGCCCCGACATCATGCGCCACGATCCCGACTGGTGCCAGGTCGAGTATTTCTATGAGCGCCGCCATGTCGTCAGCGTGTCGCGAAGGTCCGAAGGCCGCTCCGGGCTTGTCGCTGTCGCCGAAGCCCCGCAGGCCTGGCGCCACGAGCCGGAAGCGATCGGCAAGGCGCTCCATGATGGGCTGCCAGGTCAGCCAGAACTCCGGCCAGCCATGCAGGAGCAGCAATGGCGGACCTTCGCCCGCCGACGCGATATGGAACCGCGCTCCGTTCGCCTCGATTTCCCGATGCTCGATCGCGACCGGCACCGTCCTCACCATACGTGGCGCCGCGTCACCGCTGCGTCGCCTGGAGGGAAGCCGACCTCGAGCGATTTGGACGCTGCGTTCCGGCTCGTAGGGCGGACGGAACGGTGCCGTCGATAAACGCGAGAATTCGGGCGGAAACGGCGTCCGGCTGTTCCTCTGCCATCCAGTGGCCGCAGTTCTCCACCGAGCCGATCTCGTAGTGGGTCGCGATCTCCTGCGCGGTCTCGCGCATGAGCGGGGCCCCGGACTGCGCACCGCCGAGCATCAGCACCGGCATCTCGAGCTTGGTCCTGAGCTGGATCCGGTTCTGTCGGATGTCCTTAGGAAACGCTCGATACCATTCAAACGCGGCGTGCATCGCTCCGGGTGCGGAGTAGGCACGGACGTATTCGTCGACGTCTTCGCGACTGATCGCCGTCTTGTTCTGGGAGAGCGCCTTGTAGAAGCCCTCGTCGAGGTAGGCCCGTTCACGCCCGGCAACGAGTGTTTCGGGCATGTCGGGTATGGCCTGGAACCCCCAGTTCCACGCCTCCGAACGCAGCTTCTCGAACGCCGCCGTCCCCTGAGGTGGCACATCCAGGAGCACGAGGTGGCGGACCTCCCCGCGATGCGCCGCCGCGTAAGGGTAGCTCACCGCGACGCCGACGTCGTGGCCGACGACATCGATGCTGTCATAGCCCAACTGTCGAACGAGCTGGTGGAGGTCTTCCGCCATCGTCCCGGTGTCGTACGGTCCTGTCGGCCGCTCCGACGCTCCCGCGCCGCGCAGATCGGGAACGATCACCGTGTGGTGTTCGGCAAGCTTCGGCATCACCTTGCGCCAGGCGTACCAGGTCTCGGGAAAGCCGTGCACGAGCAAGATGGGACTGCCCGATCCACCGATCACGTAGTGGAGCCGGATAGGACCTGTAAAAAACCAACAGAATTGGTTTGATCCGTAGGATTCCCGTGGGGATCATGGTGCCGTAGTTTGGCGGGATGGTTGACTCTGCCCTGATCCGTTCGCGTTTTGCGTTGTTGTCGCCG
>JAABUK010004365.1_pt1 | contig 23052 bp, 23 predicted proteins | sample 5559141 | NCBI WGS metagenome assembly JAABUK01 (sample SAMN10711869, study PRJNA513367) | rock metagenome | isolation source: Antarctica rocks | place: Antarctica: Victoria Land, Pudding Butte nord | collected 2016-01-03
GTGGTGGATTTTGGCGGGGGTGGGGTTTGGGGGGCTTGTGGAATATGGGGAAAATTTATTTTTGGGGCTTGTGAACGGGAATTTTTTAGGCGTGCTGATGGCAGCGAAAATCGCCGCAGATCTGTGAGGAGTTCCGCCGTCAGAGGCAGGAAAGACTCGTAAATTCAGGATCGTAGTGATGGAGGAATTCGGCTATCGGTTACGTCCCTGCCTTTCACCCTAGGACTCAACGCTACTATATGTTTACCGGTATCGAAGAAAACTTGATCATTTGTAACGAGTTGAGCGCTACTGTGCGAGGAGAGCATGAGGACCGATACAATCCAGTATCCGACATGGGCCGAAAGTTTAGTTTTACAAGCGCTGCTGCCCTAAATTTACTCACCTTTGTCTGCGAGAGACTTTGAATTCCATCAATTTGAGCAGTTGTTGATGAAAATACTTGATCGCATTTATTCTTTTCAGCGTTTTCCCGAGGTCTACCTATCCAAAATTCTGGAACGTTGGCTAGTCCTTGCAGGCGTCACCAATTATCACGTAATAACATTCGTCCCGGTTCGCAATACGCCTGGACAAGTGGTTTCCTTACGTAAGTTTTGGAATTTCATCTCCCTCTTCACGCGCGGTGACATGTGACCGAGCCGCTGGTGAGCGCGCAGCCGCAGCCCTACAGCACACAAACCCGGATCGGTAGACTCGGATACGTTTTTAATCAATTTAAGCCAACTGAATTTGATCACCAAGTTGCTCGGTTGTTTGTACTAGCTGAAGATTTACGAATCGAACTCCACGGGATATCGGAAACGTCCCTGCCGAGCATGGACCTTGTAAGCGCGGCCTATAGGCGGCACTACTTTCTTCGGCGTTCCCTCGCTACTCTTTACGAATTTGCGGAATCGCTGGAGGCTACTGGAAGACAGCCTGCTTTTGCGCACGTACATCGCCTCTTCGATCCAAAAATGAGAAAGTTTTGGGATCGAGCGTTAAGGCTTTTCGATGCCAACAGGCCTCTCCTGGATATTCTTCGGAACAACATTGGCGGGCATTTTGGCGATGGAGCAACCAAGGTTGCGATTCGTGCTTTAACTGATCAACACACTGGAAGTTTGGACGTTATGCACTACCCAGGAGGAAAGGGTGGAGCAATCTTCAAGTTTGCAGAAGAGCTTACCGCAGTTGCTTTCAAGAGCCATTGTGATGACAAGAAGATAAAGGTAAGCATTCATCGCGCTATAAAGTTGTCGAGGCTTCTTTACTGCGCCGCCATAGAAGCTACATACTGCCTAACCTCTGTTTACATTTGGGACCGGTTCGGCAAATGAGTCTCGACAAACGCGGTGACCCCTCGGTCCCAGAACTCGATATCCACGGGATTTGGTGGCTTCCGGAAAAACCTGATGAGCGACGCTCAGGAACCCTTAGATACTCGGAGCAGTCCGGTGCTTTGTTGGACCTGTTCGGCAACTTCCCTGTAAATAATACCGGCGAAAAGCCACTTATATTTGAATTGGAAACGCTGAGACATCATGAAATCATTCTCGGTATCGGCTCAAAGGGCGAGAACCTCACCCTCTTAGATTGCGATGGAATAGAAACTACAATCCATTTATTCACTTTTGACAATCCTCGAATCAGAGCCGAATATGTCCTGGTCGGCGCACTGATCGATTCGCCATTGACGGTAAAATCCCTCTCCAGTCGCCTTGACAATCTCAACGTGTGGGTTGGTTCTTCTGGCTTTACGGTCTCACCTCTCTTCCCAAAAGGCTGGCGCATGGAGCACCAACACCCAGACGGAACCTTCTGTCAGCTCCCGGGCTTCGCTGTGGGATTCTCTTACCAAACCATTGGGCCTAGATTAGAGCGTCCGCTAACCTCCTTCTCCATGACTCAGAATGCGAGACTTCAGATTGTTTTTGATCAGGAAATTAGTCTTGCCTCTGCGTTTAACATTTTTGACCTTTTCCGCACGCTTCTCGTACTGGGCATAGGTTCGCCGGTTGACTTCCTTGAGATTGAGGGAACATCGTCTAAAGGTGAGCAATTCGAGCAGACTCTGATACCGTTCAAGATTCTGTACCGCCGTCGTCGTATGTACGAACGTACAGTAACCGCGCCGGGTAAAATGCTGTTTGTCTTCGATGACATAAAGGACAAATTTTCCGAGATCTGCGATCTCTGGATAAGACGTAAGGAAATCTTGAAGCCGGTGTACTCGTTGTACTTTGCGGCAATCCACAATCCCTCAACCTATGTCGAAGAGCATTTCATAAATTTTTTTCAGGCAGCAGAATCGTATCATCGGCGAACGTTTATCCCGGACGATGGTGCAAAGCGGTTGCATAAATCAAAGCTAGACGCCATCTCAGCCGCAATCCCCTCAGAGCATCGGCAATGGATCAAAGAAAAGCTTACCCACAGTCACGAGCCGACTGCAGCTGACAGGTTGAAAAGCGTGATCTCCACGGTTGGAGCCGAATGGCTATTCCCCAGTACCGCAGAAGATGTCCGGGCACTGGTAAGAATTAGAAACTACTTCACGCACTGGGAGCCAACGGCCGAGCGTTATCTGCCGCCGTTACGCGATCTAAACAATTGGAAAGCACGGTTGCAGGTTCTCGTTGAGATGATTCTGCTACATGAAATCGGATTCAGTAATCACGAGACTGGTGCATTGTTTGAAAGGAGTCAACGCCTAGAATCGTTTCTGGTAGCGCCAGAGTGACTACGATTATGTTTCGAATACTCGTCTTCTGCACTTGCAGCTCGAAACACTGGAGCTGCACCGCGCAAAACATTCCGGGACGCAGGCTATGCATGGAGGTGAAAAGTCTTGCATTGAACCCAGGCGACGAAAGTTATATTGATGCCATGTTTTACCGTGCAGTACATGACGTCAGTGGCGCGATCCGGACCGTAGCTTGTCAGGCCGAACATTTGTGAATAAAGTGATAGCGGCTGCGTTCAAGAGACGGGCTGTTTCAGGATTTCGCGAACCCGATCAGTCATTTCGCGTTTTGCCGCGTAGAGCGGGTGGCGCAACTGATAAACCTGAGTAGCGCCGCCACCACCGATGTAAGTCCCGTAAACGGGCTTGGTTTCATCGTCAGACAGCTGCAACGGGCTAGGACCATACTCCTTCTTTTGTTCTACGCACAGCTGGTTCCAACCCTTTATTGAAAAGACCAGTGCTTTATTGGGCACATGTTCATCGAGTATTCTTGCGAATCTCTGCCGACCTCGTTTGATTCGGGCGGGTGTCGCCGAAGCCCAGCGGTCTGTGCCTACTAGATCAGGCACGAAATTAAAAAACAGAACGCGGTTCCAAAACTCATTGGTTGCTTCGTAGCCGAAGTAGTTTTGAATGTGAGTGAAAAAGACGAGTTCTTTCGCAATTCCTGATTGTTCCACGACGGCCCGCAGAGTGGTATTTGTAACGTTTGTCTTTTCATTTTCTAGATCTGGATCGTGATGAGAATATCCGATAATTGCGATTCGCTGCCCGTCGATTCCCTGCTGATACTCGGACGCTAACCACTCAGTGTGTTCGATCATTTGATCCTCGAGAACCAGATTATGCCAGTTTGCTTCGCAATTCTATACGAAGTGCGAGGACCGGACCTTTTCTACTTCTGAGTTGGCAGATTAGTTCTGCCAAGTCGCCTTGTGTCCTCTGATTTCTGACTGGGTGACGCGCGGTCCGGTACCGAACTCGAAAATCGACGAAATCGCACGAAATGTCGCAGCATCGAGTTGGCGGTTTCACCACTCCCGGGGCCAAAGAGACATGATCGAGGTTCAGCGCACATTCCGCGGGCATTCCGTCGTCCTCTGTTCATACGACCTCTGTTTTCAGTCCTCGAATGGTGCGTGTCGCCGGAACCACGATGATTTCGTTCAGCGTGTTGAGCACCTCGCCGCGGGTCAATATCAGAACAGGCCGCCGCTTGTCCGGAAGTCGAAAAGTGTACCAGCGCACCTCCCCGCGAATCAACTGAAATGTTCCCAGCCTTCGGCATCCCAGGAAAGCAGGTCGTCATCAGCCAGGAACTCGTTCGGCATTGGCGGCATGGCGGCGTAAATAGATGAGTCGGACTCTTGTCCAGAGGCAATGAGGCGGAGCAAGCGCTCCCGCTCACGCGGGGTCAACGAGGCGACAAGTGGCAGGATGTCGTCCGCACTCAGCAATTTTGGCATGCAACGTGATCTTATCAGCGGAAAGCGAGGCGGCTTTTGGAAGCAGTATCGGGATTAGGAATGCCCGCATTCTGGAGGGATTTGGCGGGCAGTTGACAAGCTGAACCCCGTACACGGCTGCGCTTAAAGCTTGTTCCCTTTTGCGATCTGGCCGCGAAGCAGAAACGTCTTTGCCAATGGACCATGACCGCAGATTTTGAACGATCCAAAGTCTTTATACCAATCTTCTTTAGGGACCTCCGGCCTGGTATCAATCCAAATCCGAAGTTGGTTTAGATCCTCGATGCTGATGGAGCGGTCGCGCATTCGGTCAACCAGATGCTGTCGGACACCCTCCGGGAAATTCGCCCATCGGTCGATCTTTGGCATTAACCACCAAAAACCATGTGGCCCAGGCGATCGCCCAATCGCTTTGCGGCTTCGGGGTCGGTTTCGTTGCGGAAGCGCTCGGCGAGGGCAAAAAATTCCTGCTGCTTACGCTGCTCTGCTTCAATCCCGTTTTCGATCAGCTCAACTAACATGCGAGTTGCGCTTAGCCTCCGGGACTTAGCCATGGTGCGCACCTGTGAGGCAACCTTGGCCGGCAAACTCACGCTCTGACGCACTGTTTTTGCCTCGGCTCTCATTTCACCATTGTGCAACAATTTGCTGCTGAGTCGGGGTTGTTCGGTGGGTCCGCCTAGGGAAAGACGATATCGGGAAAGTGACGAGGGGAAACGGCTGCTGGCATTCTAATCCATACTGAAAGTCAACACCGATGAAGAGAATCATTCAGGTGCGGATTAGCCGGGGCGAGCATCAGTTTGTTGCGGAGTGCCTTGATTTGCCGGTCGTAACGCAGGCTTTCACTCTCGACGAGCTGACCAGGAATATTAGCGAAGCTATCGGGCTGCATCTTGAAGGTGAGGATCTGGCCGCACTTGGGTTGGCGACGAATCCCACGATCCTCGCGACGCTTGAACTCGAAGCGGTTGCCTGATGCCGAAGCTGCGCAACCTCTCTCGGTGGAGAGGTTCTGCAGATCCTGCGCGATTTCGGCTTTCAGCATTTATCGCAACGCGGGAGCCACATCAAGGTCCAACGCTTCATCGCCGGACAGGCCCAGACGTTGATTGTTCCGAATCACCGGGAGATGGATCGGGGCACATGACAGGAGATCTTTCGCCAAGCGTCCAGATTCATCGCAGAGTCGGATCTTCGTAGCCGGTTCTACACCGAGTAAGAATTCTGCTGGCTGGCAGAAGACCACGGCGGCCAATTGTTCGCCACCCCAGAAAAGCAAGTCGTTGTCAGCTCGGAACCCGTTCGGCGTTGACCGCATTGCGGCGCGCCTCTCGCGGAAGCTCTGCACTGATGGGCCCTGGAAGATTACCCAACGCCAGGCGCGGGTTGACACCTTAAAAGTAAGACGATATCTTACACACATGAAGACAACCGTTTCTTCCAAAGGTCAAGTGGTTTTGCCGGCGGAGTTACGGCAGATGGACCGTGTCGAAGCGGGGCAAGAGTTCGACGTTGAGCGTCTGGACCGTGGGGATTATCGGCTGGTCCGGCGCATTGCTCCGCGGAACGAGGGTGCAATTGACTGGCTGCTCGCCTGTCCGGAGAAGGAGTTTTTCGTGCCCCTCGACTCTGAGTCAACCGATACCTTATGAAGTATCTTGTCGACGCTAACGTTCTGAGCGAGCCGATGAAACGGAGGCCTGATCCCTGGGTTATGGAGTGGCTTCGCGCGCATGAACAGGACATAGCCGTCGATCCGGTTATCATCGGCGAACTGCGGTTCGGAATTCTGATACTTCCCAAAGGAAAGAAGAGAGCCGCTCTCGAACGCTGGTTCGAGGCGGGCATAGGATGTCTGCACTGTCTGCCGTGGGATGTGGATACGGGCTTGAAATGGGCCGAACTACTGGCGCGTCTGCGTAAAACCGGGAAAGCCATGCCGATAAAAGATAGCCTGATCGCGGCGACAGCGGTGGTCCACGGTCTGGCGGTTGCCACGCAAAATCATGCTGATTTCACGAACGCTGGGGTGCGCATTGTCGATCCGTTTGTTAGCAAGGGATAGTGTGGCTGCGTATTGAACATCGACGGAAAATCAGCGAGTGGACAGAAATGCTTTACTCCTACCCAGCGCCTTTACACGACATTTGTAGGCCCAGAGCCCAGCGTTTCCGAAAGCCCTTCCAATACAAATTGCCAGTGGCATCCTTGCCTGTGCTGAAAGCTCCGGCCGTATTGGGGGCTGCTTCCCATTTTCCGTCGCTCGATCGCTCTGGGCTCACGTGAAGATAGGCGCGCTTGGGTTCCTCATGCTTCAGCGTTAAATCCAGAAACGCGGTGATGAAATGCTGGTTTGTGCCGGTAATCCGGTCCTTGGACCAGGCCGGCTCTTCAAAAAATTGCAGACCATCGAAGCCGAGAGGGACGCTGGCCGGCGCGGGATTGCCGCCCGTGTTGTGGCGCGCGTTCTCATACGTGAGCAGGCAGCGGTCTGAATTCACCGCCGATAGGAATGCGGGGCGGATGCCGTGTTCGTAATCCGATACGTCGTCGTGGTCCCCTGCGATGAAGAGAGTGGGAATGTGAATCCCAGCCAGACCTTGCGGGGTCCAGGCGTTCTGGGGCGGTTGGTTGCCCCACGGCGCGATTGCCACCACAGCCTTCAGGGCGCGGCGGTCAATCCGGTCGTATGCCGGCGACCCGGCAACCAGGTCCTTGAAGCGATCCGCACCGAAGCGCTGTGTTAGGGGGCCCGCTGGATTCAGGCCGGCTCCGGCTGTGATTAACGCGCCATAGCCACCCATCGAATACCCCACTACCGCAACATTGGCCGCGTCCACGATCCCGTTCAGGAAACTGGTTTTGTCCGCCGCAAGCTCGCCGATCGACTGAATCGTGAACCACTGGTCTTTCGAGCGATTCAGGAGCGTGCTCTCAAAGCCGCGCATGTTCCCAAACACCGAATCGGTATGGTCAATGGCAGCGACGATGTATCCCTTTGAAGCGAGATTGGCCGTCAGGTAAGACAGGAAGTAGCGCGAACCGGGGTATCCGTGGGAGACGATCACCAGCGGGAACTGTGTTCCTGAAACTGGTTTGGCATCACGAATCGCTTTGTCAAATATCTTTACTGTTGCCGTGTTCTGGCCTGGAGGGCCGGGCAGGGACATGTCATATGCGGTCTCCTCCCGCTCGCCGGGTGCAAGCAGAGCCGGGTACCAGATCTCAACCGGCAGGTGGCGGTCGGAAGTGGGCGCTGTACCGGTTGTTTTGTCTGCCTTGAGGATGTCCAACTGGTCCCGGTGCACTAGTTCCAACGTGCGGACACCCACTAAGTAAGGGCCGCGGGTCGCTAGTTCGGGAGCGTCATTCAAGGGAACGCTGACGGCACGAACTGGCGGAGTTTGCGCGAGTATGGCCCCGGAGCAGATTAGCAGAGTGACCAGCGTTAGTAACACGGTTCTATGATGGTACGTTTTTTTCCAGACACGGGGGAAGGCGGGCGCGGGGATTAGCCGGGCGCCAAAAGGTGTTACGGTCTGATGTTTCCTCAAATGGTAAGCTTGGCGCGACCCATGAGACAGACGCGTTGGCCATTGTTGCTGCTGTTTGGTTTCTCCATCGCTTCTGGACAGAATATTCAGACGATTGCGGGAGGCGGCCCGCAAAACCAACCGGCTCTCACCACCACCGTTCCCTGCCCCTATAACGGCTGCCGAATGGCGGTCGATTCCGCCGGTAATCTTTTTGTGGCCGTGCCCACAGCCGGCCAGGTTTGGAAGATCGACACGTCGGGAGTGGTCAACGTCGTCAGCGCCGGAGCTTTTAACACTCCGGCTTCGCTTGCCTTCGATTCGGCAGGCAACCTTTATGTCGCGGATGCTAACGCCTACCAGATACGCCGAATCGCCCCCGGTGGATCGGTCAGCACGGTTGCCGGTAATGGAAACAAAGGATTCTTCGGAGATGGCGGCCCGGCAACATCGGCGTCGTTTGTGGGATTGGCGTCCATCGCGATTGACTCATCCAACAAGATTTTCATCGGGGATGGCCACGCGTTCCCTTCCTTTCCGATGGGATACGACGAGGGTCAGCGCATCCGCGTGATCGGCACCAACGGAAATATTTCGACAATCGCAGGAAAGGCAACCTCCACCCCCAGCGGGGATGGCGGCCCGGCGGATGTCGCCGGCCTTTCCTACCCCAAAAGCATCGCGCTTGATTCAAGTGGCGCTCTATATATAGCGCAGAACTGTTCCGTTCGAAAGATCGCCGCCGGTGTAATCTCGACTGTCGCCGGAACGGGAGCTTGCGGATACTCCGGCGACGGTACCACGGCTACGTCAGCGCAAGTCACTCCAGTAGCGATTGCAATTGATCGTTTCAATAATTTGTATATCCTCCAGGGTACGGCTGTCCGAAGAATAGCCGCCGGTCAATCGAACATCGACACGGTAGCGGGTGGAGCGGTGCCCGGCACTTCTGGAAACGGAGGGAGCGCGCTGGCCGCCACCTTCCAAAATCTGGTTTCGATCGCGATCGACAATGTGTCCGGTGCTTATTACCTGGCGAACCAGGACGGAATCATCAGAAAGGTTTCCGGCGGAGTGGTAACCGGTTTCGCCGGAACCATCCCGCGCGATTACGCCAATGCGAGTGAGGTCGCAACCGACGTGTTATTGGAAACGCCGGATCTGCTTGCCGCCGACGCCTTGGGCAACCTCTTCTTCACGCCCCGCAACCGGAACGAAATTAAAAAACTACGGTTGGGCACGGGAATTCTCACGACAGCTTCGGGCAACGGCACCTATCAATCCAGAGCGGATGGAAGCCCGTTCGCCGGGTCCATCGCGGGCGTCTACTCGCTCCAGTTCGACGCGGCGGGAAACCTTTATTTTCTGGAGAGTGGCTCCTTCGATGGTTTGCATCTCCGCAACGTATCGGGTGGGGTATTGTCCACCGTGGGGATTGTGCCGGTTATATCGGGTGGCGTCTACGCCAGCGCGCTCGCGGCCAATGGCGATTTCTATTTTTCCTATAATTTCGACAGTCAGGTCCACCTTCTAAACAGCCAGACAGGACAAATTTCGATTGTGGCGGGAAACGGTACGTTCGGGTATTCGGGCGACGGCGGGTTGGCGTTAAACGCGTCGTTCAATGTCCCATCCGCGCTGGCGCTCGACGGTGCGGGCAATCTTTTCATCAATGACGGTATCCGTATCCGTAAAGTGTCTCTCAGAACCAACATCGTGACTACCGTATCCGGGACGGGAGGCACCGCGGGGCTGTTCGCGGACGAATCGAGCAACCTGTTTTTTGGGACTAGCAGCAGCATTATGAAGATAACCGCCGCGACCGGGCTGTTGTCGACGGTGGTGGGAAACGGCGTTTCGGGGTTTTCCGGGGACGGCGGTCCAGCCACCCAGGCAAGCATTTCTCCGAGAGGTTTCACCATTGATCGTTCTCAGAACCTCTACATCGGCGATGCAAGCGGCCGTATCCGCAAAACGCAGGTCAGCGCGTGCTTTTTCACGCTCGGAACCCCCACAGTCTACATGGGGCGGCTCGGCGGAACCGGCTCGGTGGCGATCACCGCGACAAATTCCGATTGCCCGTACTCGATCACGAGCAGCCTACCGTCAGTTTCCATTACCAGCGGAGCATCGGGAACGGGCAGTGGGACGGTTACATTTTCGGTAACGCCAGACACGGGTCCGAACCGCTCCGCAACCGTTTCCGTGGGCGGTGCAAGCTTCAGCGTGGTACAGGCAGGTGCAATGGGCGCGCAGAACGTCGGCTTTTTCCAGCCGAACGCGGGTCCGCTCTGGGTGCTTGACTCGAACGGCAGCGGCCAATATGAAAGCAGCGATAAGACTTTTGCCTTTGCCGGCCAAGCGGGCGCGGTTGCGTTGGCAGGGGACTGGAACGGCGATGGTCGCACCAAAGTAGGTTATTATCTGGACGGATTTTGGGTGCTGGATTATAACGGAAACGGCGTGTACGACGGAACCGGACCGGGCGGAGACAAGTTCTACGGTTTCGGCGGTGCCGGTTCCACTTTCGTTCCCGTAACAGGCGACTGGAACGGCGATGGCCGCACGAAGATCGGTTTCTACAGGAACGGCTTTTGGGCTCTTGACACCAACGGTGACGGCACCTTCAACGCAGGGGACGGCTTCTTCGGATTTGGTGGCAGGGGTCCGGGCGAGGTGCCCGTGATTGGCGATTGGAACGGCGATGGGCGCGCCAAAATTGGAGTGTTCTACCAAGGATTGTGGATTCTGGATTACGACGGGAATGGCACCTTTGGCGGCCAGGACAAATATTACGCGTCATTCCCCTACGCGGCTGGCGACAAGCCCGTGGTAGGGGACTGGAACGGCGATGGTAAGACCAAGATGGGTATTTATCGCGGTGGTTTCTGGATTTTGGATTACAACAACAACGGTGTCTACGACGGGGTGGGTCCGGGCAACGATAAGTTTTACGCCTTTGGGGGCAGCCCGGGTGAGGTGCCTCTGGTGGCGGATTGGAATGGCACCGGCACCAGCAAGGTGGGTGTCTACAATAACGGCTTCTGGATTCTTGACTACAACGGTACGGGTGCCTATGAGGGAGTGGGCCCTGGCGGCGATCGCGTGGTGGCTTTTGGTGGAAGCCCGGGAAATCAGCCGATTGTAGGGCGATGGTAAGAGCCGAAAGGCTTCGGCGATAAGTGTAACTTGCCTTTCACACTTTGATCTGCTCCAGTGGCTTCAGTAGCTCAGTTTTGTACTTGGGAGCAAGAGCTTCTGTCTTAGCCTTCAATTCCTGCTGCTGAGCAGAGTCCAATGCCGGTGGAGGTGTTGTCCGGGTTGCGACCGGAACGCCGACCTCCCGAAAGAATTTTTCCTGTCCAGCCGGTGAGCACAGACATAAAAGTCGTGCTGCGTGGTCTGACTTGTTCTTGAATTGGTGCGGAGCGTTAGCTGGGATATTTATGACCTTTCCAGCGGAAACGATTAGACATTCGTCCCGAAACACTGCTTCAATTTCGCCTTCGAGGACTGTAAACGACTCCTCGAAGTCATGGCGGTGGGGAGGTGGGCCGCCTCCGGGCGGAACGTGCATATCAATTAGACAGTACCGTCCCGCAGTGTCATCACCCGAGAGGAGGATGGTGTAGGTGTCTCCAACCAAACCAATGTGGGGCTGCTTAGCACTATCTGATTGAGAAATGGTCAAATTGCGTTTTGGATCATCTGCTGGAATGCCCATAAGATTTTTCTTCCTAACTTCGATTCTTCTTGTGCCCGGCCCACGCTTCTGCGCTTCTTGTGCGAAGTACCGAACGCCGGTTCCGCGAAAACTGGATTAATGTTCCTCACTTCGGGATCACGGGTTATCGCATCCCGGATAGCCCTATTGTTGCGCGATTAGCTGCCAGAGTTACTTGCATTTGCCCGATCCGTCCTAGCGGGTGTAAAGCGTACAATCTGGGCGATTCTGTCGTATCCAGAACTGAGAGTCAGATATGAGCTCTGTTAAAATTGAGAGACAAGATTATGCCGCAAAGCTACTTAAAGCTGGTCAAAACCGCGCTGTTGCTCTTTCTTTTCTGTGGTGGAACACTGGTTCACGCGCAATTTTTTACTCCTGCGGTGGGGAGCCCTTTTCCGGTGGGTTCCGTTTCCGGGGCTGTTTCCGTGACGGCTGGTGACTTTAACCGCGATGGCAAGCTGGATCTGGTTACTACAAATGGAAACAGCAATACTATCTCTTTATTTCTGGGTAATGGGGCAGGAGGCTTTACGCAGGCTTCTGGAAGCCCGATTGCGGTGGGCACTGATCCTATCTTCTCGGTTGTCGGCGATTTTAACTCTGACGGGAATCTCGACTTGGCCGTTGCCAATTACAGAAGTAACAACGTCACCATATTGTTAGGTAATGGCGCTGGCTCTTTTAGCCCCGCTTCGGGCAGTCCGATTACGGTAGGAGCAAGCCCGAATTCATTAGCGGTTGGCGACTTGAACCGAGATGGCAAATTGGATCTAGTGGTAACTAACCAGAATAATAACAATGTTACTGTGCTACTAGGAAACGGGGCGGGCACTTTTGCACCATCTCCCGGTAGCCCTTTTTCAACGGGATCTACTCCTCTCAGCGTAGCAATCGGCGATTTTAACGGCGATAGAATTCCGGATCTCGCAATTGCGAATTTTACAGACAGCAACATCACAGTGCTTCTAGGAAACGGCTCTGGCAGTTTTGCTCAAGCCCCCAGCAGCCCTTTTGCCGTGGGAGTGTTTCCCGTTTCGTTAAGCGTCGCCGACTTTAACGGCGATGGCAATTTGGACATTGTAAGTGCCAACAATGGCACCGATAATGTTACGGTGCTGTTGGGAAGCGGTGCAGCCAATTTCACTCAGGCCCCTGGGAGCCCTTTTCCTTCTGGATCAGGTTCCTATTCCGTAGCAGCCGGAGATTTGAATGGAGATGGAAAACCGGACCTTGCCATTTCAGATGTGGGCGGGAGTAACGTAACCGTTTTGCTCGGTACGGGCACGGGCAGCTTTGCGGCAGCGCCAGGTAGTCCCTTTTTGGCCGGTAGTGATCCCCAGTCAGTGATCATGGGTGATTTTAATCGGGACGGCAGGCTGGATCTGGCGGTTGCAAACGTTGTTTCGAATAACATCACGGTGTTACTCAACACCGCTCCCGCCTCAATACAGACCAAAATTGGATTTTATTACAACGGTACTTTTGTCTTAGATGCTAGCGGAAATGGCACTTACGACGGAGCGCCTCCGGATAAGTACTTTTCGTATGTTGCTCCGCAAGCGGGCGACGTTGCGGTTTCCGGTGATTGGAATGGCGATGGCCGCACCAAAGTTGGTATATACCGAGACGGATACTGGATTCTGGACTATAACGGCAACGGAGTCTATGACTATGATGGCACGCCTAGCGGCGACAGGTTCTATGGTTACGGCGGAGCTACCAACCAGGGTTACGTTCCGGTAGTGGGAGATTGGAACGGCGATGGTAGATCCAAGATTGGTTACTACCGTAATGGGTTTTGGCTGCTGGATTACAACGGCGATGGCACTTACAACGCGGGTGACCGCTTCTTCGGGTTCGGCGGCAACCCAAACGAGTACCCGATTTTGGGGGACTGGAATGGCGACCACAGAACTAAGGCCGGAATTTTCTACAACGGCACGTTTGTGCTCGATTTCGACGGCAGCGGCGGTTATAACGCGGGAGACAAGGTTTATAACTACTTGTCGTATACATCGGCAGACCGGCCAGTAGTGGGCGATTGGAACGGGAACGGGATTACGAAGATTGGTATTTTCCGGAGCGGTTTCTGGATCCTGGACCACAACGGCGATGGCGTTTACCAATCAACCGACAAGTTCTACGGATTCGGCGGAAATCCTGCGGAAATTCCAGTGGTGGGAGACTGGACCGGCACTGGCACTACAAAGATCGGTTTAAATATCAATGGTTTCTGGGTCTTGGATCTAAACGGTAACGGTTCGTATGACGGAGTTGGAGTAGGTCAGGACCGCTTTACCGGATTCGGCGGCAACCCGGGCGAACAACCATTGATTGGCAGGTGGTAGTAAGTGCCAATGTGGCACCATGGCTTTGATGAAAGTTGCCACTTATAACGTAAATTCCATTCGGAAACGATTACCGCTGGTGCTGGAATGGCTAAGCCTTCACGAGCCGGATGTGCTTTGTCTGCAAGAAACAAAAGTTCAGGATTCGGAGTTCCCCGTTGAGCCGCTTCGGGATGCGGGCTACCATTCGACTTTCCGGGGAATGAAGGCTTATAACGGGGTGGCGACTTTAACTAGGAAAGTGCCTGAACAGGTGATTCACGGGCTGCACCGCGAAGCCGATAATGATGACGTAAGGATACTGCAGACCTTGGTGGACGGAGTGCGTATTGTGAACACATATATTCCGCAAGGCAACAGTATCCGGTCAGAAAAGTATACGTATAAGCTGGAGTGGTTTGAACGGTTGAAGGAGTATTTTGAACAGCATCTGGATGCCGCCGAGCCTGCAATCTGGTTGGGCGATTTGAATGTGGCACCGGAGCCGATTGACGTTTATCATCCGGACCGGCGGGTGAATGATGTCGATTTTCACGTTGATGCCCGGACCGCTTACAAGTCCGCGCGGGATTGGGGATTTGTGGATGTGTTTCGGAAGCTGCATCCTGAACGCGTGCAGTATACGTACTGGGACTATTTCCGGAACGCATTTGAGAATAATTGGGGCTGGCGGATCGATCACATTCTGGCGACGGACGCATTGTCCGATCAGTGCCGGGTGGCTGAGGTGGATTTGGAGCCCCGGCGTGGCACAGCAGCTTCGGACCATACCGTGATGTGGGCGGAATTCGATGTTTGAGTTACAAAACCTGAATAAATTGCGCTTCGTCTAAAATCTTGACGCCGAGCAGTTGGGCTCTCCCTAGTTTGGAACCGGCTTCCAGGCCGGCGACAAGGTAAGAGGTTTTTTTGCTTACTGTAGCGCTGACCTTGCCTCCTGCCTTCTCAATGCGCTCTTTTGCTTCTTCCCGCGTGAGGGTTTGGAGCGTTCCGGTGAGCACGAAGGTTTTGCCCTCCAGCTTGCCCGTCGTCTTGGCATGCGCAAATTCGAAGTGAAGCCCTGCCTTTCTAAGTTTCTCCACAAGGTCGCGGTTTTTGGGCTCGCGAAAGAAGTGGAGGATGCTCTCCGCAATGCGCGGACCCACTTCTCCGGCGGCCTGGAGCTGGTCTAAATCGGCCGCGGCAATTTTATCCATGGAGCCAAACTGTTCGGCAAGCAGGACGGAGGTGCGCTCGCCGACGAAGCGGATTTCCAGACCTTGGATCACGCGCGGCAGTTCCTGCTTGCGGCTCTCCTCAATGTTGCGCTTCAAAGTGGACGCAGATTTTGGACCCAGGCGCTCCAAAGAGAGAAGCTGCCCTTCTGTAAGGCTGTACAAATCAGCGATGCCGCGCACCAGGCCCTTGTCTACCAGTTGATCGACAACCGCTTCGCCCAAGCCATCGATATTCATGACGCCGCGCGAGGCGAAGTGCTGGAGCGATTCTTTGAGGCGCGCGGGACAGTTCGTGTTCAAGCAGCGGCTGGCGGCTTCTCCCTCTTCGCGCAGGATGCGGCCGCCGCAGACGGGGCATTCCTTGGGCATTTCGAACGGCTTGCGGTAAGAGCCCTGCGTCTGTACGCGGATGATCTTCGGGATGACGTCGCCAGAACGTTCCACGATCACCGTATCTCCGATTTTCAGACCCAGGCGTTCAATTTCGTCTTCGTTGTGCAAGGTGGCGCGGGCCACCATGACGCCGCTGATGGAGACGGGCTGAAGATGAGCAACCGGCGTGAGGGCTCCTGTGCGGCCCACCTGGACAGTGATGTTTTGAACCACGGTGGAAGCCTGCCGGGCGGCGTATTTGAAAGCAATAGCCCAGCGGGGAGCTTTGGCGGTTTGGCCCAGCTTGGCCTGCTGCGCAATCGCATTCACTTTGACGACCACTCCATCGATTTCATAGGGCAAGGATTCGCGTTCGCGTTCCCATTCGCCGCAGAATTCGACCACTTCGTCAATGGACTGGCAGAGCTTGCGCTTGGGATTGACTTTAAAGCTATTGTGCTCAAGCCAGTCAAGAGATTCCCAATGCGTGGGGAAAGGCGGCTCACCTTCAAGCAGCAGCAGGTAAGCGTAAAGATCAAGCCGGCGCGAGGCTGTGATGGCGGGCTCCAGAAGGCGGAGCGAACCGGCGGCGGCGTTGCGGGGGTTGGCGAAGCGGCTTAAATTTTCCTCATCGCGCGAAGCGTTGAGTTTTTCGAAGGCGGCGCGGGCCATAACGGTTTCACCGCGAATTTCAAAGTTGGGGTAAGTATCCTTAACAGTAAGGGGCAGCGAGCGCATGGTGCGGGCGTTTTCGGTAACGTCTTCCCCGATGGTGCCGTCGCCTCTGGTGAGGGCCTGCAGAAAGCGGCCCTGCTCATAACGGACGGCGAGCGATAAGCCATCCATCTTGAGTTCGGCGACATATTCGACAGCAGCGCCGGTACCGAGGCTTTCCAGAACACGGCGATCGAAGGCGCGCAATTCGGCCTCATCGAGGGCGTTATCGAGGCTTAGCATTTGCCGGGAATGGGGAGCTTTGCGGAACCCCTCACGCGGCTGGCCACCGACGCGGCCGGTGGGTGAATCCGCGCTTGCGAGTTCCGGGTGCTGCTGCTCCAGCGCACGCAGCTCAAGAATCAGGCGGTCGTATTCGGAATCGCTGACTTGGGGCTGATCGAGAACATAGTACTGATGCTCATGGTGGCGGATTTCCTGCTCGAGAGCCCGCAGCTGGGTCATGGGATCATTAGGTTCGGTCATCGGGCGGGTCTCATCGCATTGTACGAGCACATCTCTCTTATCTACAATCCTTACGCAGGTGGGTTGAGAGGCGCAAAGATGGAACGGCTGGACCGGGCGGAGCGTGCGTTGCGGGAACACGCGAAACTGGTGACGCGCCATGCTACGGTGGGCCCGAGAACGGCCGGCAAGGTAGCGCAGGAATGTGTTGGCAGCGGAAGCGACCTGATTGTTGCCGCCGGCGGCGATGGGACCATCAATGAAGTTGCGGACGGCTTGATGGGCTCCGCTGTGCCGCTGGGAATTCTGCCGGCAGGGACGGCGAACGTGCTGGCAACGGAATTAAAGCTTGGCGGTAGCGTGGAGCGCGCCGCCCGCAACCTGGGGGATTGCCAGCCACGGCGGGTCAGCTTGGGCAAACTTCTGTTTGCCGACGGTACCTCACAACATTTTCTGCTGATGGCGGGGGCCGGCTTTGACGCGCGGATCGTGTTCAATCTGGATGCCGGTATGAAAAGCCGGTTCGGTAAGGCCGCGTATTGGCTGGGTGGTGCCAAGCAAATTGGGCGCAAGCTGGAAGAGTTCGAAGTGGAAGCTGACGGCGTGCGGCATACCTGCTCATTCGCGCTGATTAGCAAGGTGCGCAACTACGGCGGGGATTTTGAAATTGCACGCGACGTGCGATTGATGGATGACCTTTTTGAAGTGGTGCTTTTCGCGGGATCGAATTCATTCCGGTACGTCGTATACCTGGCGGGAGTGGCCACAAACCAATTGCGTAACGTTCCGGGCGTGACGATTTATCGGGCCAGCGTGGTGCGACTGTTGCCGCGTGATGGTGAGGCGGTCCACTTACAAGTGGACGGCGAATATGCGGGCCTGTTGCCCGCAACTGTGAGCAGCGAAGCAGAGGGAGTGATGTTGTTGGTTCCCAAGCGGTATCTGGATTCGTGAAACGAGCGGCGGCGGTGTTGGTGCTCTGGTGCTGTGTGGCATGCGCGCAAAGCACTTTCCGCGTGGCCGGTTTTTTGACGAATGCCGTGACTGGTGAGCCGGTTCGGCGTGCGGCGGTGACTTTGCAGTTCATGACGGGGCCGCAGCCCGGGCAGGCAATTTACAACGTGATGGCCGATGCAAGCGGACATTTCGAAATTTATGGAGCGGTACAAGGGCAGTATGCCTTGTGGGCGGAGAGACGAGGATATCCGCGCCAGAGTTTCGGTGGGGCAGACGGAATTCTGGTGAACTCCGATCGCGCCGATATTTCCTTTCGCATGGCACCGTATGCGGCTCTGACAGGCAAGGTGGTGGATGAAAGCGGCGATGCCATTTCGGGGGCAGCTATTCAACTGTTCCGGTCTGACCTTCAAAACGGCCAGCGGGAATTGCGGCCTTCAGTCACGGCTGTGACCGATGACCGGGGAGAGTACAGGGTTGCCGCGTTAACGCAAGGCCGCTACTATGTCAGCGCTTACGCGCGGGCGCAGGCGGCATCGGAGAACACGGTTTATCCGCGCCGGTTTTATCCGGGAGCGCAGGATTCAGCGACGGCGTCCGGACTCGACCTGGAACCTGGTGGCAATCAGCATGCAGATTTCCGGTTGACGCCCGAAACTGCATTCCACATTCGCGGACAGGTGGGCGGTTGGGAAGAGCTGCGAGGGATTTCCGTTGCACTTGGGCCGCGCATTGCGGCGGAACGATTCGGCGCTACAAGTTATCAGGCGCGTGTGGGGGCGGAGGGCCGCTTTGAAATTTCGGGTGCCGCTGCCGGGCAATATGTGTTGACGGCAAGCGGCTATGAAGGAACCGCCATGCGGACAGCTTCCCAATTGGTGGCGGTGGGAGCATCTGATGTAGAGGGTGTCTTGTTGAGGCCGCAACCGGGGACTGTGATTACCGGGCAGCTTATTGCGCTCGAAACAAAACAGGGTGCCACGGTTCCAGCGGTTACAGTCAGTCTGATTCCTGATGACTTCGTTACCAAACCGGTTCACATGGCGCAGTTCAGCGGCACGCGCGCGTTTCAGTTTGTACAAGTGATGGCTGGCGTTTACTCATTGCGGGTAAGCGTGGCTGAGCCTTTTTACGTTAAGTCAGCAAGCGTGGGCGGCATGGATGCGCTATCGAGCCCGATCACTGTGACTGAATCTGGAGGCACGGTTCCGATGACTATAGAAATCGCAGCGAACGGAGGCGAGGCAGGAGGCACGGTGAAAGTACAGGACCGGGCAGCGGCGCACTGCATTGTGTTACTTGCGCGGCGAGACGGCATGGCTCCTTCGCAGGATAAATTTGTCCAGACAGATCAAAATGGCAAATTTCTGATCACGTCGATTGCACCCGGGGACTATAGCTTGTTTGCGTTTCATGACTTGAGCCAGGTGGAATACCGGAATCCGCTTGCCATGACTCAATACTTTGGGGCAACGGGGAAAGTTACTGAAGGAGCGAGGCTAGCAGTCGATTTAAAACTGAACGAAAACTAAGCGGGCCCTCCACCCATCATTTTCTTATAAGCCAGTTTCGCGGCGGCTTGTGAAGCGCTCTTCTTGGTAGATCCTTCGCCCTGGGCGGCCCACTGCTTGCCGACAACTACGGAGATGGTGAAGAGCTTGGCATGTTCGGGGCCCGACTGGCGCACCATTTCGTAGTGCGGCAGCGGCAGCTTGTGGGCGCGCGCCAGTTCCTGAAGAGTGGTCTTGTAATCAATGCGTTCGCTATGGGCGCCGAAGCCTTCGAAAGATTCCGGCAGAACAGCTTTGGTGATGACGAGCCGCGCTGCCTCGATGCCGCCATCCAGATAGACGGCGGCGATGAGAGCTTCCAGGGAATCCGCGAGCATGCCTTTTTTTTCACGACCGCCGCTCATCTCTTCACCACGGCCAAGAAACAGAAAGCGGCCGAGGCCAATTTGCTTCGCTGCATCGAGAAGATGTGAGGCGCTGACCAGAAGCGCTTTGGTTTCGCTGAGCTTACCTTCGGCGGCACCGGGAAATTCAGTGAGCAAGCGCTCGCTTACGATAAAGCCGAGTATGGCATCACCTAAGAATTCAAGCTGTTCATTATCGTGGAGTACGGTCCGGGGCGTGCCGGGCGGCAGTTGTTCGTTGACATGGGAATAGTGCGTGAGAGCGCGGACCAGCAACTCGCGCTCGCGAAAGCTGTAGCCGATCCGGTTCTCAAAATCGTCAAGATTTGCTGTCACACACTCATTCAAGACTGAGTAAAGCAGGTTTATTTTACAGCGGGCACAGCGCTGCCCTTGGCGGTAACCGCGCGAACGCGTTCCGCTTGCGCAAACTGTTTAACCTGCGCATTCACGTCAGGAGTGGCCATGAGTTTATCCAGCACTGCAATCGCCTCATCGTACCTGCCTGCTTTGTTGAGAGCCTGCCCAAGGCGCACGCTAGTTGCGGGGTCGGGATTCGACGCGGTGGTCACGGCGAGCTTGTATTCGCTAACCGCGATGTCGTTTTTCTTACGGGTTGTCGCTATCATTCCAAGGGCCTGGTGAGCATCCGCCACGTAGTCTTTCTTAGCGGCTGCCCATTGATCGTCGGTCATGGCGGGGTTCATTTTGGACGCGTCCTGCAGAGCGGCAATGGCATCGTTCGCGTATTTTTCAGATTGGGCCAGACGGGCATCTTTATCAAGATCGTTCTCGCGGACTTTGGATGCGATGCCGGTGGCGAGCATCAGCATGGCTTGATAGTTCTTCGGATCGGCTTCAATGGCGCGTTCGGCGTAAACGGTCATCTTGGCGTTATCCGCTTTGCGGTTATACGCGTCGGCAATAGTGACCAGCACGAAAGGTTTAAATTCGGTGTTGGCGAAATTAAGCAGCACATCGTCACCGGCCTTGATGCGGGCATCGGAATCCGTGGCGCTAAACATGGCTTGCAGAGCCGTGACTTCAGCCTGCGACTTGGGTTTCGGCTGGGCGTTGAGCATGGTGAACGATGCCAGCGAGAGAATGCCGAGCGTCTGTAGCCCGGCGCGGAGAGTGTGGTTCATGCGAGTGGTCCTCATCTTTTTTTATTTTCCTCGATTCCTTTTTCAGCCGCGGCGAGGGCCTGGGTGGACGCACCTTTTTGGGTGAGCGCCAGCCCATAATGCGCGGAAGCTTTTTTGTGATCGCCGCTCAAGTCTGAGAGGCGGCCCAGGTACACCTGTGCCCATGCGCGGGTTTGTTCATCGGGCGCAGTTTCCAGAGTTTTTTCAAAGAGTCGCTCGGCAAGATCGGGATTATTCTGACGCAGGGAGATGCGCGCCAACCCGTAATAGGCACGGGAGTGATCTGTGGGCGAGCCTGGCTGTTCCAAAGATTTTACAAAAAGCTGGCGGGCCTGTTCGTAATCCGCGGCGGTATAAAACTGTTCGCCCTGCATAACGGAGCGCATGGAAGCGCTTACGGGCGTCGGATCCACTGACCGGACCGGTCTTTCGGAACTTTTGGGCGCGAAAGTCACGTGGGCTAGGCGAGCGCCTTCACGCGTGCGGTCCAGATGTTCCATCATGCGGGGGAAATATAAGCGCATGGCATCAGGTTCCTTTTCGTAACCAATGAGCTGCTCACCAAAAAACGGCGCCAGGATGAAGCCTTCGGAGAGCGCCTGGGCGATCCCTTCGGGCTTCTTATCCAGGCGGCTTTCGATCGCCTTGATGAGCGATTCGGCGGTCAACAAAATAAAATCGTTTTTGTACGAGTCATCGAGCGCGGGAGCAGGCGCGGCGTAATCGCCGAGGGATGCGCTTTTCATCAGGACCAAGCCAAATTTGGCGACCAGCGGTTCCACCAGAAAATGCAGGTAAGCGTGCCGGATTTCAGCGATATGAGGCTCGCGCGAATTGGTGGCAATCACATAGTAAATGTCACCGTAGCTGCGTGTTTGCACCTGCCCGGGCGCGGCAAGCAGATCAATGTAAACGATGAACCGGCGGCCCAGATAACCTTCTGAGGGAGCACGGAAGTAGGAATTTACAGTGCTAACCAGGCGTGTAACCGGCTTATGGTATGCCTCAATTGCGCCATCGAAGGCGGGCTGCACGCGCTTCCATAGGCCGGCGATATCCGCCTCGGCGTAAAATCTGGCAAGCAGCGGCAGCATTTTATCGAGTGCTGCGGCATCGGGCGGAATATCCACCTGGCGGGTGGTGAAGGCGAACTCAGCGGGCGGGCCCATGGCAAGCGCGAGCGAAAGATAGGGAGCGAGGCCGGGGGGATGTGCTTTATAGAAATCGCGCAGCTCTGGTAAAACAGAAATTTTGCGCTCTGCCAAATATTGGCGAACCTGTTTACGGAGAGGGCTATTGAGGGGGCTTTCGAGATCGGTGTCGTAACCGGACGCATTCAGCGCGGCCAGCATCGTGAACACATTTTCGCTGGCATCGAGCCGGTTCTGATCCGCGGCGCGAACGGGAGCCAGCGGCAGGAAGGCGATGGCCAAATTGAAGAGGAGAAAATTGCGAAGCAAATTGGCTTACCGAGCTCGATTTTCAGTTTAACATTTGCCAACGGGCGGGTGTTCGCATGGGACAGGCGCATGGGACAGGCACATGGGACAATCCGAAGAGATTGTCCCTACCTGAATGAGCAAAATCTTGATGGTTGCCAGCGAGGCGGCGCCTTACGCAAAGACCGGCGGACTCTCCGATGTGGTCAGTTCCCTGCCCCGGGCACTTACCGCATTGGGACATCAAGTTGCTGTTCTGCTGCCTCGCTATCAGGAGACGGAACGGTTCGCGATGCGGCGAATCTGGGATAACCTGCCGCTGCAACTCGGCCCGAATCTGTTCAACGCATCGGTGATGCAGTCCGAAGATGATGGGACTTTTCTGTTCCTGGATATTCCGGAACTCTATAACCGCGCTGGCCTGTATGGGAATGCATCGGGCGATTTTCCGGACAATGCCATTCGTTTTGCAGCGCTGGCGCGGGGAGCGCTTGAATTGGCGCGCCGCGTGTTCCTGCCTGATATTTTTCATTGCCACGACTGGCAGGCAGGTTTGCTGCCCGTTTACCAACGGCAGTTTGCCGGTGACCCGACGTTCTTAAAAGTTCCGACGGTCACGACGATCCACAATCTTGGCTATCAGGGGCTCTTCCCCGCCGCTACACTGGCGCAAGCGGGGATTGATGCTTCTTTCTTTACGACGCAAGGTTTAGAGTTTTATGGACAAGTAAACTATTTGAAAGCTGGTCTGGTCTATAGCGATTGGCTTACTACCGTGAGCCGGCGTTATGCAGACGAAATCCAGACACCGGAATTTGGTTTCGGCCTGGATGGATTATTGCGGGACCGCCGCGCTGCTCTGACAGGAATACTGAATGGGGCAGACTACTCGCGCTGGAATCCGGAAACCGATTCGCTGATTCCGGCTCACTTCGCAGCAAACGCTTTAGGCGGGAAAGCGGATTGCAAAGCGGCACTGCTGCGGGAATTCGGGCTGCCTCTCAAACCGGCGTTGCCGCT
>JAABUK010004366.1_pt1 | contig 23041 bp, 29 predicted proteins | sample 5559141 | NCBI WGS metagenome assembly JAABUK01 (sample SAMN10711869, study PRJNA513367) | rock metagenome | isolation source: Antarctica rocks | place: Antarctica: Victoria Land, Pudding Butte nord | collected 2016-01-03
GTCTTGGTGCTGCAACGGTGTCTTCGGAGTAAGTCCTTTACCTGTCGATACTTGTCTTTAGCTTCGTGCAACAGTCTCAATTCGACCTTCCGGCATTGAGACGTTTCCAGTCCTCCAAGCATACGCTTAGGAATTAGCACACTGACTTCGCTGAGGCCCGCACCTCTCACGTTCCGCATGAGTGAAGACAGGCATATGTACGACGATCGCTGGCGATCAGATCGTACCGTCACGGAGGAGGCTGCCGATGTGGTCTGGGTTGTTCGATGCTACTGCAAGGATCACGTCCGAAAAGTCTGAGATGCTCAAGTCTCGTCATGCCATCACAGCATGATATCGAATTCTGTCATGCTTCAGGAAATGGCGAATTCGCTCCTCGAAACCCACAATCTCGTTCGAAAGGGTCTGGGTCTCGATGAGACCTGCAAAATGTACACGGCGATCTTCAACGGTGAAGAAGGTTTTGAGTACGTTGATCGGTGCGTACAGCAAAAGAGAAAGTCGTCCTTCACAGTAGGCGTGAAGTCGTGCAGCATGCCGCTGCTTTTCAGCATATGACCAATGCGTTCGTAAAGCAGGACATGCCAATGTCAGAGCGCCTCGTCAAAGAGACACAGGGCATTCTTGTGGAAGGTCTTGGTACCGAAGACGCTGGTGTCTTCAACCTCCACAGCTTTGGTGGCACCTACCGTCATGGAAATCAAAAAGCTTATGCCGGCACGCATGAGTATACCAGACGTTCCGAAAGCCATGAAGTCTTTGTTTGGTCGGAAGTCTGGAAGCAGATCTTCAGCAAGCTGAGAGAAGACCAAGGTCATGATCCATTCATGCTGGGGGCACAGCACTGCGGATAGGTTCGTTAATGTCCATCCTTTCAAGGATGCTAATGGAAGGATATGTCGATTGATCCTCAATGCTGTCCTGATGAAGTATACTGGCATTTGTTTTGGGCTTGGGAGAGAAAGGTGCAGACAGGGATGAGTACCTACGGGTAGCTCAGGAAAGCACATCGATTGGTGGTCATGAAGGTCAGCTTGGCAACATGGTGTTGGAGAGTGCAGTTGGAACTTTGAGGAAGATTGAAAGCAGCATTGACCCGTCACAGCAGGACTTGACGAATGAAAACTCTTGACCTCCAGCTCTCTCCGTCCAGGACTTCGCAAAACACCTTTTACGGTCTTGTCACCGACGCAGCAGACCTTTGGCAGCCGGTCACTGACCCGCCCGCGCAGGCCGATCCACTCTCGGGCTACACTCCTCTGGATGTCCCACGACTCAAGCGTGAAAGAAGAGTGATTCAAACGTGAATAGAAATTCGCAAGGGCTTCGGAATGCGGACAGTTATGCTTGGCTTGCGACTGTGAGTTCATCAGCCAAGCTACTGGGCTGTGGTAGATGGATGGGTAGAAACTGAGATCTCCCTTTGGCAGGAGGCATACTACCACCAGAACGGGACAGGCAAAATCGAATCGACCATCCCCGATTTCCGGCCCCCTTCACCCTAATGATCGACATCCTCCCAAGCCCTCCCCTGCACTGCACTCAACTCCAACATAGACATCACCTTGCCCGTGGTAAAATATCCCGCATGAATCTTCGCATCGATCTCGACCCTACTATCCTCGGGAATCAACTCATCCGGAATCGGCACCCTCTCCAGTATCGGAATCCCCTGATCCACAATAGCATCATGCTTCATATTACTCATACTCAGCATCCGATCAATCTTCGTAATCCCCAACCAATGCAGCACATCCGGCATCAAAGCCTGGAATCGCATATCCTTAACCCCCGCAATATTCTCCGTGCGCTGGAAATACTCGCTCGCGAGATCCGAACCGCGTTTTCTTGCGTTGTAGACGAGGTATTTGGTCACTTCGCCCAACGCGCGGCCTTCCTTCCGGAAATAGATGACGACGCCGCTGCCGCCGTTTTGGGCCTCTTTGACAGCTTCTTCGATGCCGAAGATGAGGTAGGGGCGGCAGGTGCAGATGTCGGAGCCGAAGACGTCGGAGCCATTGCATTCATCGTGAACGCGGAGGGCGAGGCGAACGGAGGTGTCGGACATCTTGGTTGGATCGCCGAAGCAGTAGACTGTCAATCCGCCGATGGGCGGGAGGAAGAGCTTGATGTCGTTGCGGGTTATGAGCTCCGGGTAGGAGCCGCCTGTGTTCTCGAAGAGGGAGCGGCGTAGGACAGTCTCGTCGATGTTGAAGCGCTCGGCGACGCCGGGGAGATACCAGACGGGTTCGACGGCGAATTTGGTGACGGCGAGTTCGCCGGTGGTGTTGAGGCAGATTTTGCCGTCTGGGATGAGGCGGCCGGCGCGGACGGAGGCTTCCAGCTCGGGGATCTTCATGTGGGCTTTGGTGATGGCGATGGTGGGGCGGATTTCGACGTCTTGGGATTTGATGGTGGAGGCGAAGAGCCAGGGGGCTAGGTGGCCGAGCGGGTCCATGGCGACAATCTTTTTCTTGTCGGCCCAGGACGGGAAGGGCCCGATGGTGACGGCGGGTTCGCAGTTGGTAAAGTCGGCTTTGTGGTCAATGTCGAGGTTTTTGGAAGCGACGGCTAGCGCATGATAAATGGCGTACGAGCCGCCGTGGGCACCGATGGCGTTGCGGCGGCGAATGGTGCTTTGTTGGCGACTGACGACGACAGGACCCCGTCGGGCGGGATCTTCTTCCCCCCACGACATAGGGAGCGGGTCGATGCCGGACTGGCCTGGGTAGGTGGTCAGGATGATGCGCGATGTGACGGAGCTTTTCCGTCCTAGGGCGGGGACAGGGGACGCTCGATTAGGTAGACTCAGATCTCCGTGCGCGGAGTATGAAGGTGAAGCGGAAGTGCCGTTGGCAGGTTTGGCTAGTTGCATAGGATCGATGCTAGGAGATCCTCGAGATGGGGGATCTTGGGTTGAGGATGGAATGCGGAGAGAGCTTAGAGAGGTAGACACGTCCACACGATGATTGATGGCCTCGATTTGAGCGGCTACTTGGGCTTGGTCGTGTTGCATCTTCTTAAGTATTGTCAGGATCTCGTCCTGAGTGCTCGAAGTGGGCGCCATCTTGATGAGACCAAAAGCTAATGCGATGTTGTTGTATGTTGAGAATGTCTAGACGGCAGAGTTGAGACCTTTCGCGGTCTACATCTAGAGAGTAGATTATAAGGTCATGTCAGGCGGCGCTGGAGCTTCGAAGAGTTTTTTGGGTTGGACTTTACAGCAAAGAACATTTCTTCTGCTGCAATGTTGTTGGTCGGGAAATCCCTGCCTGAGACTAGACTAGGCTACCGGATCTGGCATGGTGTGTGCGCAACGGCCCGAGCCCGGCATATTACCATTTCACCAAGATTCCCACTGACTTATTGTCTCCCAAGCACTGCTGAACAGCGAACAAATCCTTCTCCAGCTCCAAGACAGCCGACACTGTTTCCTTCTTGCACTACTGTTCCATGTACGTGGTAGCTTTATGTTATACATAGGTTCTAAAAAGCTTTTCTACGATCAGTTGTCCTCGTCTACGTGGCAGAACCGTCTTCCTATTGCCTTCAAGCGCGGCATGACGATTCGTTGATCTGAGCGCATAAAGGTCGGTCTGGTTGGCTCATAAATTGGAAATACTGCTTAGTTGTCCCTATCTGGATTCTGAACATCTACGGTAGCCTTCCGCTTCACTCGTTCATCATGCGCAGTTTCAAGACACGAATTTTCGCCATCTTCATCTTGGGCTTCTTGATTCAAGTGCGAGGCACGTGCCCCACAGGCCCTCGTTCAGTTAACACTACATCTGGAGGTTTCACCTACACCTACCCGTGGCCGATTCATTATCATGAACTCCACACTCAGCATCAAAACCTCTGTCAGGCATACATGGACATCCAACCGGACCCCTCTGCTTCAACCCCTTCGGACCGCACAGCTGTGCTCCTCCACGGCAAGAACTTCTGCGGTACAAGCTGGGAGATAACAGCGCTTGTCCTGCTCTCCTCAGGCTACCGCGTCATAATTCCCGACCAAATCGGCTTCTGCAAGTCCTCCAAGCCAGCTGCCTACCAATTCAGCCTGCAGCAACTCGCGTGGAACACGCAATCCATACTCACGAGTCTCAACGTCACATCCTCTGTGACCTTAATGGGCCACTCGCTAGGCGGCATGCTGGCCACCCGCTTCACACTGATGTATCCTTCATTTGTCTCGCGTCTCGTCCTCGTCGACCCAATCGGCCTAGAGGACTGGAAAGCCAAGGGAGTTCCCTACTTATCCATCGATGAGATCTACCGCAGCGAACGTATGTCAAATTACACCTCAATCCGCGCATATGAACAGTCGACATACTACGCGGGAAGCTGGTCTCCAAGCTACGACGTCTGGGTCGACATGCTAGCTGGCATCTACAAGGGTCCGGAAGCTGAAGAGTATGCCTTCGACCAGGCCCTCATCACCGACGCCGTGTATACGCAGCCAGTAGTGTACGAATTGCCCTTACTCGCTAACACGAAGACGTTGCTCGTTGTTGGCGACAAGGATAATACGGCCATTGGGAAGGCATGGGCTCCACCAAATGTGCAGCGGATCTTGGGCAATTATAGCGCTTTGGGTAAGGACGCGGTCAGGGCTATAGGGCCAAATGCCACGTTGGTGGAATTTGCGGATTTGGGGCATGCGCCGCAGATTCAGGCTCCGGAGCGGTTTCATGACGCACTGATGAGTTGGTTAGGTCAAAGTTGAGCGAGATTGCTGTCCCGTCAAAAGATTGCTGTCCCTTCAAAAGTGGGACGCTAAGGGAAGCTATGTGTCATGTTAACATCTTCGATGTTCAAGCATGCATCATGATGATCAGGCATAAAGAGCTGAGCACTACGAATACCACTAGGCGGAGGGATCCAATGTTACGCCTTGCGTCAACTCTCACGAGATCATGGAGCCTTATGCTCCAACCGGGACATACTGAGGACCAGATGTGGGAGGACCCACAGGGCATTTTCAGCACGGCTATGGAGATAAGAGTTTCCAGGGCGGCAGGGACTTATTGTAAGCCAAGGCTCCCCTGGTTCAAACAGGTACGTAATTGGGAAGCGTTGATCGACGAAGTTGTATTGCTGTAGTCGGACACGACATGTTTTTTCGAGACTCCAGGCGCGAATCACCCTCCACTTACCCAAAGCTCAGTTTTGTTCACCCTCCCCTCAGGGAGTTTTGCTCACTGGCCTCGATGCACTAATTATGCCCATCACTAATGGTTGATCATGTTGTATGTATTTCGTTAAGTTAGACGATAATACGCGGTCGCCCAGTTTTGGGCCCCAGGGGCGCCGAAACGGGAACCCTCCGAGACCAGGCAAACAGAGGCGAAAAACTCTTCGTTCAAGACGCTAACATGTATCTCTATAGTCTACTTGATGTACACTGTGAAACCGTTGATTTTATAACAATATTTTTTCCATACTTCTATAATATACCAGCTTTATTTGAAAGTACAGCATGGAATTGTAGGAAGATCTGTGAATCCGTTCAGCATAGCCCCTGAGCATCTGAATGCTATGGATCGAAAGGCACGGAGAGTCGAGCAGAGTCTCTACTGGTCTTGCTTTAAGTTCGAATCCGAATTCCGCGTCGAGCTTCCGCTAGCACAGTTCCGAAGTCAGCATATGGAAATATCTAAGCCTTTTTTCCTTCTTCACCGTCGCCCCTACCAACGGACATTGTCCCTCCACCACGTCTGATTCGTACTTCGATGGAAGAAACAGTCATCTCAACCACCAGTCCACTATAAAATCCGCCGCTTCTGAGCGAGAAGTCCGACGATACACCAAACATCTCTGCAACGAAGAAGAGGGCTGGTACCCGTTACCTCACCGAAATCATCCTCCGCCGCATCGGGAACCGCATAGTAAACGCCCCTTCTTTAAAGAAATCGCATGTGCTTTAGCTAGGTCTAAGTGATGAACGCACGGCGAATACTCGACAACCCAGTTGTGATTCGCTGATTCACAGCCCACTTTAGAGCTGCTTCACGATCAATCAACCCTTCATCATCACATAGAATGGATGCAGCCAGCGCTGTAATGGCTGAGGGTCTTGATCCCACGAAGCCTCGAACATATGCCGCCCTATCAAAATCCGGCAATGTCGCTCCCCCTGACCTATGATACGGCGCACATGGACAACCCTCAAGACGAGAAAAGGTGAAATGCCAAAGTACCCCACGCCTTCGGAAGAGAAAACCCTTGTCGAGTAACATTGGAGGATTGTAAAATATATCTTGTCACAATCAGAGAAGTGCCTTTCAATCCAAACTGCTCAAGTTCAATGCTACTTTACGCCGCTGCAACTTTACCAAACCGATACTGCGCCCAACTCAACCTGTTTTCAGGAAGAGTCCACAGTTGTTCGCCAAGATCCGAGCCTGCAGCGCCTGCACCAACATGAATCGGAAGAATATGCTCCAAGGTTGGATGCGCCTTTCTGGCATCACTGAGCCTCATCAAAGCAGGCATCTTTGCCTGACGGTCCTCTGGCTTTGCGGTGGCAGCCTCTTTCGGTGCCCCGTCAAAGCTGAAGGCGTAACTGAATAGCATTAGCAGGAAGACAATCGACCTGATATTGCCAGCAGGATTTGCTTACGGCATGGTCTCGCCGATTGCCCTTGTGGCCCGGAGATCACGAAGATTGTGAACAGCCATTCCCGCGGCGATGATTAGAATGCCTTCGTCTCGCAGACTTTCCAGTGCCTGCCCCATGCGGTAATGTTGATCCGGGTCCTCATTATTGTACAGGGAAATTCGCACGATTGGTGCATTCAATGGGTTCTTCTTCGGATCAAAAGCTGTCCGGGCAGTGCATCAGCAATAAGATGCCGAGAATGTCTAAGACACAAGAAAATCATAACCTACCAACTATGAAACCCGCCCAGACACCATGGTCAAGGCCTCGTTTGACTCTCTCAACATCAACACCGGCAATCGCTAGCTTCTCAATAACCTTTTCGGCAGTCTCGGGGCTTCCCTTTCCGGATACTCATATTCGTAATTGTGCGGCGGAAAGCCGTAGAAATCATATATTAGATCCGTCTACTCGGTGACGTTGATCTTAATCTTGTTTGGGCCGTCTTACCAGTGGGCAGAAAAGACGACCACTGCCTTGGGTTTGACTTTTGTCGTGATCTCCCGCCCGACTGCAGCCAGTTTAGTATAGGTAGGGTTGGTCCGTGTCTTCCATAAAGTTGGGCCTGCCAATGCCGAGGAAGCAGACGGGTGTCCGTGAAGGACTATTTACATGTGAGGAATCAGACATAATACTTGCAGCTTGCGTGGTTGATTGTGTGGGAGCGGCTTGCCAGATGCTGCTCATGTACGACTGAGCAGTGCGGTAGACGAGAGCGGGATGGACAAGCTCATAAGGAGAAGAGCAAAGTACATGAACCGTGAACGGATAACTGAACCGGTTGGATGACAACACCAAGGACATGACGCGCTATGTCCAGCTTGTCTCTGATTTTCTTGTGTCTCAGAAGAAAGAAGGAATCAATCGGCGTCTTGGGGATGTAGCATTAGCAATCCTTCAGGCAGCGAGCTGACAAATCCATTGTCAAATGCACCGAGGATAGGACTTAAGAAAGTCGTCGAGGTGGGATCCAATACGAATCGTTTCTTTGTCGCGCGTGTTCGATATTCGACGTCCTGCAGCGTAGGGTAGGCATTCCCACGCGCGCGCGACGGAGTTCAGCTTCATAAACCGCTTTCTCAGCCCATGAATGTTGGTATTGATGTGGGACTAACTAGCGTCAGTCGTATCCAATTACAGTGCTCTCGGAATATGGATGGGAAGACATCCGGGCAAGTGGGTGGTAACCTGCAGGGCTCATCGCGCACGGCCTGGCCTGTAGAGCAGGACGTTTCCCGGCCTGTTCGTCCTGGCGGATCATCGCGCGCGGCTTGTGGGTCCCAATGAACCGTAGATTAGACTAATTACAGTAAAGCAGCATATGGATTGATGTGATGCCATTGCTCCGAAGGGGTGTGTAATCCAAGAGTGTGATTAGAAATCCTCGGAAAGAAGGCGGGTTGGACCAAGGTGTTGTGAATGAACGTAGACTCTGCTTGGTATAAATACAAGGCATCTCGACTCCAAGATAACTCCATTCTTCCATTCCCATATCTGAGCTTCTTTGTTAAACCAAAACCCTTGACATCCATCTTTACCATCGACTATAAAAACCCAATGGCAGCCAACCCTCTTGTACTTATTCTCGGAGCTGGGCCCAGGATTGGTGCCTCCGTCGCTGAGAAATTCGCCAGCAACGGCTACAAGGTCGCTGTTGCGTCTAGGAGTGGGAGTGGCACCAAGACCGCCAACGGGTTTCTCTCCCTCAAGGCAGACTTTACCAAGCCCGACTCGATTCCAGCACTGTTCGATGCGGTCAAGACCGAGTTCCACACCTCTCCCAGTGTCGTCGTCTACAACGCAGCGGCACTCACGAACCCTCCCGATAAGGACTCTATCTTTTCCCTTTCAGCGAAGAGTGTCGCGTTAGATTTGAATGTCAACACTATTAGCCCTTACGTCGCAGCGCAGCAGGCTGTTAGTGGATGGGAGACGCTGCCCGAGGAGACCAAGAAGACGTTCATATACACCGGCAACATCTTGAACGTCTTCATTGTGCCCATGCCACCGATGTTGGATCTAGGCATGGGCAAGTCGGCTTCGGCATTCTGGATCGGCCTTGCTGACGTGACGTACTCGGCTCGAGGGTTTCGGTGAGTGATTCAAAGAAAAGCTCCGCGTAGACTGTTTCTGACATGCCCGGCTCGTCAGATTCTTTTATGCCGATGAGCGCCATGAAGACGGTAAGAGCAAGGGGATGGCGCTCGACGGCGCCGCACATGGCGAGTTCTATGCACAGTTGGCGAAACATGAGGAGAATGTGCCATGGCACGCCACGTTCGTGAAGGACAAGGGTTATGTCCAATTCAAGTAACAAGTTCAAGCTGGAATGAGGATCTAGAGAAAGTTCAAAGTTAGATATTCAAATCAATGTCATTGGCAAGGACTGGATTAAGTACCCTTAACGCAGTAGAGGTGTTTCCCCATGTCTTGCACGACTGCTCTCTAAACAGGTAACACCAGATCACCTTAACTTCTAAAGCACCTAGCGAGGTCGCGGCTCGCAGTATCTCCTGCGTCCCTGTTGCGCCATATATTCTTCATGATCTTAAGTGCCTTGCGTATCGTGCTGAAGACGCTTGGCGGTTGCAACGCCTCCACTATTTCGCGCAAATGAGCTTCCTGCGCCAGCTCCGCGAGGCAGCCTGCTACGCAGAACGGCCACAACATTGTGCGCAGCAACGGCGGCGATATTTAACGCGTCAGCAGCTTGACGATTCGGCCAACGTGATAACACACGTTGACGCTAGTGGGCTGCCATCCGGACACAACGACAAACAGATAAACGAGCGCTGCATGAGCCCAGACACGGGTAATCAAGGAGCTCTGGCTGGCGGATGTTTTTGATTGCTGGCAGTAATCTGCTGTGAAGACATCCAGCGGGCTACTACCCTCTTTTGGAATAACTACTGGATCTGTTTCGAGCTGCATGAGATGAGCTTCCAACGAGTCCTTGATGGCTGTGGCGCGGTGGACCAGCTCCATGACATCGAGATTCCCGGCTCTCTTACATCGCTGTTTCCCTGCGTCAAGCACAACAATCTCGCCGATTTATAGCAACGCCCAATCTTGATACCCTACAGCAGCCCCAAGATTGATAGGGGGTTCGGTGCCATCGATATTACCAAGAAGGCTGCGGTGGTACTCGTAGAGTCTAGATTGCTCCTGAAGCACTGTGCTGGCAATAATGTCATCCAATACCAAAAGGGTGGATGAGAAGCGAAAGGCGGCCTGTTCAGCACTCAGAACCTGGACACACTGGGCAGGCAGAATCCACGACGACGGCCCCAGGCGGCTTATGACAGCGTTGAAGCTTGAACTGGGCCCCGCCGGTTCGACAGCGCCAGGGCTGGCGAGAAGTTGTCTAAAAAGAGCCAGAGCAGCATTGAGGTGTGCCTGGCAGTTGTTAAAGCTCAAGACAGCAATCTCGAAAAGCTGCACCTGCATGATGCTTGCCATGATCCGTACGGAGCCTTCATCTTCTTCTTAAGTCAGGATGCTACCTTCAGTCTTCACCTCACTCCTTGTCTGCATCGCGCACGTTGCCACTGCGCTTCCCGAGCCTAAGGCTGCACCCAAACAACTGGTGGCACCAGCCCTTGTCGAGCGTGATCCTCTGGCAATGGCTTTAGCACTGGCCCCTCTTGATGAGCGTGATCCTCAAGTCGTAGGGGCAGGGTTCTGATAAGTGCATCGTGGTGCACGACGCTCCAAACCATACCATATTGTACTCTAGGTCAATATAATGCTAATCCGTCAGTAGAATTGCCTTGAATGTTGGGCTAAATGTGGCGTTTTTATCGCTGGCTGCGTGGCGACTTGCCTAGGACCTGCATCTGAGTTGTGCAGACTGTGCATTGCCGGTGCTGGCGGTTCAGGCGCTTGCATCACTTGCGGGTCAGCATGTTTCAAAAAGGGCGTAAACGCGGGCGTCACAGGCTGTTCGGATTCATCGAAGTTCTAGCGGTGTACGAGCGCTTCAGACGGCAGTGGCTCTGGCGGTGAGGCTGACCTTTGAACCCGCAAAGGCTTCGCGAAGTCTGTGGACAATAGCAACGCTATTTGCAGCGGGAGCAAGCCAGACTGCGATATTGTTGTGAAGGAGACGAGCAATTGTGGTATTGGGTCTTAGACTTGGCCTTGGTTGATTCCGAGGCTGGAGACACGAAGTTATCCGCCGCTTAGGGGGAAGTCTTTGCTGGGGTCGGGTGAAGAATATGACGACGATATACTCGATGCTGGAACCCATTCGCTTAGTATTGAGAATGAAGTTGGCGATGTAAGGAGTCGAGGTAGAAGAAGTATCGTCAATTGTCCATCAAATACTACGCAGTCTCAACGGAGAGCTGGCTTCTTTTGATACGAAAAGGATTCGCAAAGAAAGGTGCCATTTTGATCCTTTTTGGGCACTTCGCTCTTTCTTGAGATGTGGAAAGGCATGTTCTTGCTTTACATTCTGATAGGTCTACTATTCACTTCATTTCCCAAGCAGCGGCCGGATTTCTGCATCGTGATCGATTGATATCTTCAACTTACCTGCGGGTTGTCACTTACACATGGCTCATCGCGCTTGCTGCGCCACTCAGCGCCCAGTAAGAGTCAAATTATTTTCGTGGAGTGTGATTCCCTGACGTGCAGATTTATGCCAGTTGGCCGTTTGCTGAAGTTGAACGTAACGGAGTAAGGCCTGTGGCCAAGAGCTCAACATGAAGTTGAAGGTCCTCGCACAAGGCTGAACTGGTAGCGGGCCTGTGGTAAAGCTAAGACCCTTCAGGCATAGCTGGAACTTCGAATGAAGGTCCGGTACGACTCTGAACAATAATTCTTCTTGCAAGAAACCAAGAACCACATCCATTCCGAACAAAACATTTCGACATCGTATCTGAAGGGCTCTAGTCGACGAACGCTATTTGTCGTGTTTCGGTAGAATGGTAAGATCAAAGAACCCCCACCTCTCCACAACCTCATCCTCACCTTACCCAGGGCAAGCGAAAGAAGTCATCACGAAAGCCACAAGGTCCGAAGAAGCGCGAGCCTCTCGCCACAACCTTCACCTGTCTCTTTTGCAACCATGAGAAAGCTATTCAAGTCAAGCTGGAGAAGAAAATAGGCATAGGGACCCTTTCCTGCAAGGTATGCGGACAGCGGTTCCAATGCAAGATCAACTGTACGTATCGAAGCTACTGACATGGGGTGATTTGCACATCTCTAACCATGGTCTAGACTTGAATGCGCCTGTCGATGTCTACTCCGAGTGGATCGATGCCTGTGAAACGGTGGCCGAGGACCAAGCCAACAAGGAGTTGCAGAGTGCCAGTAAAGCCAGCGCAGAGGACCTAGAATTCAGTACATACGGAGCAGGAAATGAGCGTCGACAGGGCATCGCAGGTGATGGCGACGATGACCTCATAAACGATGACGATTACTGATTTGGCGGGGGAAACATTGCATGTTCAGGGCGATATTGGGCAATCATCTTGGGCGTCTAAGGAGAACGACAGGCGTGTGGCAGGGACATGCGGATTAGGTTGGGTATGGATAGGTTTACAATATCGGCGGGCAGGGCCTGCAGCACGATGATCGAAATGTCACTCGAGTTCGCCCCAAATGATCCTTGAATTCCATTATAGGGTGTAGAAACGATCTCCAAAGTCGCCGAGCCCAGGCACAATGTAGCTGCACTTGCTATCAGCGAGATCCGAGAAGCACTTTGCAGGACTGACTTTTTCTCATTCAAACCCTGATCAATGAAAGATGTCACAACCCTGACCTTGGGAAATTTCTTTGAGAAGTTCCCCACCCCCACAGGACTTGCGATTATATTCAGAAAAAGTATTCGATCCTCGGGTACACCTTTTGCTTTGAGAACATTAATAGCCATCATTGCTGAGCCACCAGTCGCAAACATGGGATCCAGTAGTAAGACCCATCGGTCCGCAATGTCTGTGGGTAGCTTTTCGTAGAAGAGCTTCGGCTGACACGTATCCTCGTCTCGTTGTATCAGGATCTTGCCTATCCTTACAGACCGACAGCAATCTCTTAGGCCTTGCTCCATTGATTCCCCTGCCCTCATTATAGACACGCCGCAGATCTTGCCTTGGAATTTGACTCCGGCATAGTCTTTCCCAACGGGTGTCGTGACTGTATGAGCCACCACAGGCAGGTGATTGAGGCCTTCTTCCACCAGTAGTCGTATGATGCGATTAGAGTAGAAGATGAAGTCTCCTCTTTCTGTGTTTTTGTCTCGGATCATGCTGCAAGGCAACTGGCGATTAGAAAGGAGCAGGCAAGTAAGAAAGAGTAGGTGCCATACGTCAGCAACGCAATGAGTTGTGGTGTCTGTGCTAGAACATGGACGTTCTCAAATGGGACTTCTTTGGAGACAGTGGCAGTCGGCTTTTCAGCGGCCGGTCGGTATTTCGGTCCAAGTCCTTGCTCAGGTGCAGGCGAGGAAAGCCCTGTGTGCGCTCGGGTTGCCATCATTGACGCAGAGTGCTTTGTACCCTGCTACGCATGCCAATGGAGACAGCTTCGAACAGTGGGCGATTGCTTGGGGTCCCTGGAATGGAAACTATGGTGGGACTGATACCGTACCTCAGAGAGGATACTCGTAGCGGGCAAGTCTGCACGGATTCCTGAAGCTTTCGATGGCTTGTGTTTAAGAGAGGTAGAAATCACAAGAAGGACGTTGGGGTGCTGGTCGTGTCGTGTGCTCAGACCGAGGCGGCGGTGGAGCTTTGCACCGGACATGCCACTAAAGTGGAGGTAAAGTCTTCTGGACAGCCACATGCTCGGTGCGTGCCGCTTGTAAACATTGGACCTGGAAGCCTGCTTCTGAAGTTCTATGTCATACCAGTAATTATCAATCCTGGTTTGGAGGCAATTTGCATCATCTTTCATGCAAGGCTTTGCTTCAAGTTTCAATTTCTGTGTTCACATGTGTCTTTGTACTTCGCGACATAATCGCCGTCCAATCACGCAGATATTCGCACCTCACTCCCTACGCCTCCCCGATCCTGATCTCCCACGAAATCACTCCACGAAACTGCGCCAATTTCATCCGTCTTTCGGTTCGGGTCGTATCTAAGTCAACCTCTCTTGTGACCAGGCTAGCGCACAGGCGAAGCATGAGGCAGCTCTCATGTTAAAGCGCACCCAGATACATTCCGTGGGCGCTTCGCGATCTTTCACCAAGCCATGTTTTTACAAAATGGCAAGCCGCGTCGAAAGCCTCTAGTATACGGAAAGGTCAAGAGATCAAATCCTGCATATGATGTCTTCAACATAGACGACCCGCTTGGGGGAGGCCCACAAAGTCGCAGCAGCTCTAAGCAAGATGAACCTCAATTGGGACAGCAGCACATACACGGTCAAGTGGTCAAATCTGTCGAAACGACTCCTGAGGCTAAGCTTAGCAACTTTCGTCAACGCCTCGTATCTGATGAGAAGCCAGTGTCCACCAAGTCGTCTACGCAGAAGGACTCCGCAACCCAGCTTGCCAGACATCAGCGCAATGCAGCGTTTGATTTTCCGCTGTCTGACGAGGAAGATGGTGCAACAATTTTCGAGAAACCAATGCAAAAACGTAGGAGGCTCACTCCGGTCAGAAATAGTGTTGGTAATGTCAAGTCTCATCAGAGGGAGCCTAGCGGATCAAATACCACCCAGCACAGCCGGGAAAAATTTCCCAACAATCGTGCTGCGACAAGCTCACAAGCTCAAACAAACAGGCAATCTGGATCTAGGGTAGCGCAGCAATCTCCTCAAAGAACGAGAACGCCTGTTCCCGAAGGTGATGGGTTTTCATCCCAAGCGTCGCCCTACAGTACACCAAAACAAACGAGATTGTTGTCCAACCTACTTAACACCACTCATCCTGCAGACAGCCCGAGTAAGCTTCCTCTAACCTCGTTAAGCCTGACAAATGGAGAGGGCTCGGCCTTCGAGTCGATTACGTCAAGCTCGGAGCTGCTTGTGCAGACCAAACGGGTTCAGAAGCGTCTCTTAAAGCCCAAAAAGAGATTGATTGATGCCATGGTCTCACCACGGAAGCGCTTGTCAGTTTCAGCCTCATCTGAGTCCACTTCACAAGGTTCAGCTTTGAATACTGCGGAATCCCTTTGTGAAACTGACGACATGCGAAATAAGACCCAACCTGTTGGGGCCACAGGCGCATATGAAATGAATGAAAAGCGCAAAACTGGAGATCTAGGCGCTAACAACTCAGCTACTTCGCCAAGTATGTGCTCCAAACCAAGACTTACTTACTCCCGAGAGCGTTCCCATCTCGCCGACGTGTTAATAGACGATCTCCTTGACCCTGTCAGCCAATCGGCTTCGCAAGAAGACAGTCTTCTTGTGTCTCAGAACGGAGCGATATTTAGTAGCTTTGAATCAGTCATTTCGCATGAAGGATCGGATGAAGACCTTGAACAAGAGATTGCCGGTATACGAAGCATTCATGAATTGCGCCATTCCGGGGGGAACGCGAGATCGCGAGTGGATCTCGAATCCACTCTTGAGGACATTGAGGCGAAGGGTCCTTTGGCGAGGGCTCGGCGACTCCGCGGGCTCACACAGCTTACAGAGAAACTGGGCGATCCTGAGGTTGGGCGTCACATCTCGGACCACTCCTTGGAGAAACGACTCAGTGGATGTCCACAGTTAGAGGAAGATGTCGTAGGGCAGGTTTTGTTAACCATGATTCTGTCCCGTCTGATGAGCAACGTAAAGTTGCCGATCACTTCACTTAAAGGGGTCTCTGAGACGTTGGTCCGTTCAGGAACCAACCTACTTCAAGAATCAAGGGATTTGGCGTCGGTCGTCCGAGATCGTAAGCAGAATCTATCCAAGACGATTTGCAGGGAGATTATTGCGCTTGTGGAGCCTTTCTGTTCATCGCTTGTCTGGCCAGATGAGCGTCCGAAGTCGCTCAGCCCGCGATTGGCTTCCATCCGGTCTATAGACATTGTGTTGCGTCAAGTCCGACAACTTGATGATTTTGACATGGTCTTACCAGCGTCAATTTTCAGTCAGCTGATCCAGATTCTTCTACGAATTTCTCCAATTCAACTAGTGGAGGATGAAGGCTCTGTGCTTGTCATGGAATCGACAATTTCCATCATGGAATCACTGACCCTATCGAAAAACTGGGCGCAGGACGGTGGTCTTGAGATAGCAAAGAAGCTGTCCGGATTGGGTCCCCTACTCGGGCAATTGACTCTCTCGCCCGCCGGAAGCTCTATTCGAAGTCGCCACCTAATATTACGGCTCATTTTGAACATCACAAACAAAGATTCTGACCTTTGCGATGCCTTTAGCGAGCCGGCACTCGTACTCGCCATTTTTGGTATAGTCAAAAGGGACTTCCTTCAGACGCCAATGTTGATCAATACTGTCTTGAAAGAATCAAAGTTGGAAGGCGTTATACTTGCGCTGGGAGCGTTGAGCAATCTTGCCGAACACAGCAAACTCTTCCGGCAAGGAATGCTTGAGTGCTCGCTTGATGGTAGGAGTGTGGTGGACTGGATTGCTTTTGCCTTCCGCGATCAGGTAGAGGCGGCATCCGAGGTACGTTCGTTGCCATCAACTGACTAATGATGAGTCACTCACGCGGATCAGGCTTCATCTGCTGAACAGACAATTTCCCTTGTGGCGTTTGGCTACCTTTCGGTCCTGCTGTGCAATGTCTGTGTGGACAACCAAATGAGGTATCACGTGCGTAGCCTTCTGGAGGGCGGAACGCTTCAAACACTCCTGCTGTTCGTGCAAGAATTTTTGGAGCATTTCCGAAGCGCAGAGGAATTGGAATCCGAGCAACAAGATGACGGGCAAGAGATGAAGAGCGGTTTTGTCGATCGATTTGGGGGTGTTTTGGATACATTGCGACAGGCAGAAAACTGCCACTGAGATGACAGCTCCTTGCCTCCGGTTCGCAAAGACTTGACAAGCCGCTGTTGGAAGATGTCTGGTCTGCAGGAATATTCACACTGTAGAATTGGTTCATAACGAAAGTGACCATGAATCGACGAAAGCTCTTTTCCTGTCTCGCTAGCAATCTCCAGAATGAATCATCCAGCCCCCATGGGGATCAGGGCGAGGCAAAGCTAGAGGTGCCGAGATTGAAAGCCACGCGCATCTAGCGACCTACCACAATGCCACATGGATAGTGCATCTCGTTCGGGACAGGATTTGATCGGACAGCGCATGCATCATGTCGAGTATGGTAAGATCTGCCAGATGGACGATGAACAATGCGCCCAATAGGGACACTCTCTATGCCATCATCCACACCCCACCAAACATAGCTCCAACAAACACACGCCTCTCTTTTCTTTTATTTGTTCAACCTCTCAAACATCAAATGTCGGTGTAAGGAGATGTGTTGAGCTCCCTGTGCTCCCTGTGCTCCTTGCTTTCTCGTTTTTCCCGATGTCCTTCGCTTACGCTCAACTTTGTTGTTCGTTGCAACTGCCGCGAAGCTCTCGCTGACATGTGAGAATCCACATCCGCACTTCAAGGGTTACGCTTCAATCGGTCTACCCGATTCTCATTACATATCGCGCAGCTCCATCGTCAATAGTCGGAATATCATTTCCAGCTTCTTCCAGCTCTCACGCCAGCCATTGGTTTCCAAGCCCTAGGGGCACTTGCTAATAATTTATTTTATCGCTGTGCGAGCATCCTTGAGCTCTTGCTCACAGAAGGAGTCTTCCTCTTGTTGAGCTTGGAAAGTGTCCTCCGAACCACCAACGGGATGGCTCCACCCACCAAGCAGCGCAAGATCGCGATTGTCGGGAGTCGTTCAGTTGGTTCGTGACTGCGCTCTGTTGTTGGGAGAAGGCGGCAATGGTTGACATAGCGGCGCTTGCTAATTGCCATGCAGGAAAATCGTCTTTGACTGTACAATATTGTCAAGGCCATTTTGTTGAAAGTTACTACCCAACCATCGAGAATACGTTCAGTCACGAGATCCTCTGCAAAGGTCAGAAATACGCAACAGAGATCATTGACACGGCAGGGCAGGTCAGTCATTCTATGATTGTCAGGGTGCAGTGCTGATGGTACAGTAGGACGAGTACAGTATCCTCAATTCGAAGCACTTCATTGGCATACATGGCTACATGATTGTCTACTCGGTTGGCTCAAGACAGTCTTTTGAGATGGTCAGGAACATCAGAGAGAAGATCCTCAACCATCTGGTGAGCATGCGCATACGAGTCCTTTCAAGCTCTAGGCTAACTCCATACTTTCAGGGAGCCGATGAAGTGCCTATCATGATTGTTGGGAACAAGAGCGACATCAAGAAAGAATTGCGAAAAGTCCCAGCACAGGAAGGAGAGAAATTAGCTGAAGAGCTGAAATGCGGATGGACCGAAGCCAGTGCTCGAGATAACAAGAACGTTGCCGTCTCGTTCGAGCTCATGATAGCACAAATTGAAAGATCACAGAATCCGAACGAGTCGACAGGAGGAAATAAGTGTATCATTATGTGACGAGGCATATTTTGGTGAAATTTCTTCTTTGAGCCGATACTCCGAGCTGAGCGATGGAGAGAAAGGTTGGTGGAGTGGCGTTCAGGGCCTGGCTGGTGTCGGCCATCCCTCTGTTGGGTTACAGGTGCGAAACCTAACAGAGTACGAACATTGGTTTTTTGGGCAGGCGTTGGACGGGTGTGGTCGGAGTGGTAGCCCCATCCATCATGGTTTGGTATGCCATTGTGGCGACAAGATGCCCTGATGGGACTCGTCGTGATGAATATTAATGACAAGGGAGAATTGTGGCTAGACATAGAGTGTTATAGAGTTTTCCGTGCAGTGAGGCACTAGAATCAGTCGGCTGGGAATAGATTTCGCGCTTGCTTGTTGACCTGTCATAAGTCATCCACCTCTTCGGTGCACTCCATAGTCAGCGGCGTCCTCGGTGATTACCCTTTACGGGTTCTTGGCGCGACTCAGACAAATGCCAAGGCTTTTGACGCAGTGAGTCAGATCGCAAATCCAGGCACTCAGCCAAAATCAAATCTCAATCTTGTTTCCCCAGGTGTGGCGTACAGATCTGCTACGCTATTAAAGAGATCGATACCTTTTCGGATCCACCTCCGGCAATGCTTGACGTTCTTGATTTCATCGCAGAGCGAGGGGGTGATCCGCAGAAAGTGCGTGAGAGTCAGCGGAGAAGGTACGCGGATGAGAAGATTGTTGATGAAGTGATTGCCTTATACGAAGACGCTCGAGCTAGTATGGCACTTCGACATGCCACCAATATTGTATCCTGACCAAAAATCCAGCAAGATACGAAGCATCCCAAGTCAGAACAAAGATCAATGGCGTACAAAAGGAAATCGGGCAGTTGAAGAAGGTCTGCCACCATTGAAGCGTGAATTAGGAATATTGGACGTGATCTGATGACTGAGGACAGGCCAAACAAGACGCAGTAGAACAATTGGCGCGAAAAGGAGCGCTAGAGAAAGAGGTGAAGAGGATAGAAGATCTTGCGCTGGAGAAGGAGAGGAAACGAGATTTGAAGATCAAGACAATTGGAAACTACGTTCACGAATCTGTTTCTGTCAATGACAACGAGGTCCGCCGATTTATCCAGCCGCAGCCTCGTTTCGCTCTGCTGATACTAAGAAGGACCACAATGCGCTACAACGAAAATGGGCTCCAGAACGAATGGCCGTGGAAAAGAAGGATTGCCTTTCGCACCACGAAGTTCTTACGAGGCTCGATGGCTATGATCCAGAACGAGGCGTCAAGATTGTTGGTCATCGAGGGTACTGTTTGACTGGTTACGGCTTATTTCTCAACCTCGCACTAATCAACTACGGCCTGGAATTTCTCTTCAACAAAGGTTACAAACCGAATCAACCTCCTCACTTCATGCTCAAAGAGCACATGGCGAAAACCGCACAACTGGAGCAGTTTGACGAAGAGCTATACAAAGTGGTTGAGGGAGGAGACGCGCCGGACAAGTACCTAATTGCAACCTCAGAGCAACCGCTTTCCGCACTCCATGATAGCGAATGGATGACGGAAAAAGATCTTCCAATAAAGTAAGGCTGCGTCCTGACTTCGGCAAATGAGACTGACTTGTTATAGATACGCGGGCTATAGCACATGTTACCGGAAAGAAGCTGGCTCACATGGCAAAGATGCTTGGGGAATTTTCCGAGTGCATCAATTTGAGAAGGTTCGCATTCCGATGCGATTGGCGGCCAGCACACACTCTGATTAGAGCTCTAGATTGAGCAATTCCTCTTTACCAAGCCGGAAGACTCGTGGCAGGCATTTGAAGACATGATCGCTGTGGCAGAGGAGTTCTATCAATCTTTGAAACTCCCCTATCAAGTTGTCGCCATCGTCTCAGGTGCGCTCAACAATGCTGCGGCGAAAAAGTATGATCTTGAGGCATGGTTTCCGTTTCAAGGAGAATACAAAGAGCTTGTCTCCGTTTCAAACTGCACAGACTACCAGTCTCGAGAGCTTGAAATACGGTATGGGCAGAAGAAGTTGCTCGACACAAAGAAGACTTATGTTCATGCCCTGAATGGCACATTATGTGCTGCGGAAAGAACGCTCTGTTGCGTCCTGGAGAACTATCAGACTGAGGATGTTAGTCATCTCTGCCGCATGATTGGGAAATCAGGCTGACAGATAGATACAGGGAATCGTGGTTCCAGAGGTACTCCGCAAGTACATTCCTGGCGCTCCTGAAACCCTCCCGTACACGAAGGATCTGCCAAAAGATACGACCTCGCAGAAGGTAAAAGCGAAGCAGGGCGGCGGAGGCGTTGGCAAAGAACAAGGCCAAGATATAAATGTAGCAGCAGCGAAGATGCAAGATCTGAAGGTATGAAATCAGAGCACTCGAAAGCATTAGTTAGGACCGCGGCGATGGCCATTGAAAAAGTTACGCTAGATACGACGAGGCATAGATTTGAACGTTAAAGGATACTCCGAGAGCATGCGACGTGATACAATGCTAAAGCCATGATTTCACCAAGGACAGATCTGGAAGTTTTCCGTTTCGATGGAGCAACTTGAAGACCCCTGCCATCCAGAAGATCGGCGGCCGTTATCAAAACGGAACTCTTTTTTGACGCCTATTTCTTAGTCTCTGATTCAGAAGTGTCAACTTTTCGAGACCAAAGTACAGAGCCCTTACAGTTTTGCTCGCAAGCCCATCCGGAACTTGCCTTGCTTCAAGGTTCATCCGTGGAATTGCTCTGCAGGATCCTTGCATCTAGGCTCGATATGCCCGCATCAGCCTTGACAGAGAATATTAAGATACAAAACGCCAATGGCGCACCTGCACGACGCGAAGTCTCTAGAAGTCAGAGCATGTCCGTATCGCCAGTCGACACCTTCAGTTCTCCACCTCCATCAGCATCATGGGGAATGCACAAGGGAAGGCGGCCGACGGGCAGCTTCGGGGCCAGCTCTAGCGGTGCTCCTCCACTGGCGAAGCTTTTGAAACCATTCAAAGAGGAGGATATCAAGATTTTACTGCTGGAAAACGTCAACCAGACTGGGAAGGATATACTGTCACAGCAGGGGTACCAGGTTGAGAGTTTGAAATCCTCGTTACCAGAGGACCAGCTCATAGAAAAGATAAAGTACGTTACGAAGATACGACCCAGGTAAATATTTCATACTGATACATCTTCAGAGATATCCATGTTCTCGGCATCCGTTCAAAAACAAAGCTGACCGCACGCGTCCTCTCCCATGCCAAAAACCTGATAGTGGTTGGCTGCTTCTGCATCGGCACGAACCAAGTTGACCTCTCCTACGCGGCCGAACACGGCATCTGTGTCTTCAATTCTCCCTTCTCGAATTCACGATCCGTTGCAGAACTTATCATCGCCGAAATCATCACTCTAGCCCGCCAACTCGGCGACCGCAACAATGAGATGCACCGTGGAACCTGGAATAAAGTCTCGACCAAATGCTGGGAAATCCGGGGCAAAACCTTAGGCATAATAGGGTATGGCCATATCGGCAGTCAGCTTAGCGTGCTCGCCGAGTCAATGGGCATGGACGTCATTTACTACGACGTTGTGAACTTGATGGCGATGGGTAATTCGCGACAAGTTCCAAACCTGGAAGCTCTCCTATCAGGCGCCGACTTCGTCACCTGCCACGTCCCCGAGATACCGGAGACAAAGAACATGATCGGCGCTGACGAGCTGAACAAAATGAAAGATGGCAGCTACTTAATCAACGCTAGCAGAGGCTCCGTCGTCGACATCCCCGCCCTCATCGACGCGAGCCGAAGCGGCAAAATTGCCGGCGCAGCCCTCGACGTCTACCCGGCCGAACCGGGCGGAAACGGCGACTACTTTGTCAACGAACTAAACACGTGGGCCGAAGACCTGCGATCATTAAAGAACGTGATACTGACACCCCACATCGGCGGCTCAACCGAAGAAGCCCAGTCGGCGATTGGGATCGAAGTAGCCGAAGCGCTCGTCCGCTACGTCAACGAGGGAGTCACCTTGGGCGCAGTCAATATGCCCGAAGTGACGCTTCGATCCCTGACAATGGACGAACCGAATCACGCTAGAGTGGTATTTATACATCAGAATGTGCCGGGGGTGCTGAGGAGGGTGAATGAGATCCTGGGAGATCATAACGTGGATAAGCAGATGACGGATTCGAGGGGGGACGTGGCGTATCTGATGGCGGATATTAGTAGTGTCAAGGAAGGGGAGATTGCAGATTTGTATAAAGAGTTGGAGAGATTGGATGGTAAGTCTTCTTTTCTTCATTGCTTTTAACTGTGCGATGAACACTGTTGTGTCTTCTTACTAACAAATGTGATTTACAGCTCGTTTACTGACACGGATACTCTTTTAAAATGATGGTACGGCACAAAGGAGTTCTCTTAACGATCCTCCTGTGGATTAAAATAAAGCGAGAAAGGCGTTCTGATAGACAGTGACAACGGGCATCAAAACACCTGTCCGCAAAGTCAGATTCAAGTTCAACCTCGAGCAGGAGCAGCAGCAGCAGCAGCAGCCAACCATAGCATCAATCGATGCGCCTTTCCATCTAACCGACCGGATACGTAGCCATACCCCCCATCAGGGGCAGATCCAATCATCCAATCTAACCTCCCACCAGAAGGATCCAACCGCGCTGATTCGAAGCAGCAGCAGCTGCTGCTGCTGCGACTTATCACTACTACCACAGCCAGCATTTCCCTTAATTGAGGTGGAGGGGGTGGGTCATCTACCAGTACAGCCCTCTTACTTAGCTGAACCCTCATCCTCCCACCAACTACTCCGTAGTCAGTCCGTAATTAGCCGTACCCTTTTTCTCCTCCCTCCCTCCACTCAGCTCAGCTTACAAGTTTCCTTCCCCCCCCCCCCAA
>JAABUK010004367.1_pt1 | contig 23036 bp, 32 predicted proteins | sample 5559141 | NCBI WGS metagenome assembly JAABUK01 (sample SAMN10711869, study PRJNA513367) | rock metagenome | isolation source: Antarctica rocks | place: Antarctica: Victoria Land, Pudding Butte nord | collected 2016-01-03
CCGACGGCTGCGGTTGACTTGCCGAAAAGCCGGTGGAGACAAGTCGGCAATGCGTCGGAGGTCACCAAGGATGCCGCTAACCACACGCGAGGGCTATCGCAGCTGGCTGTCGGTACCGCACGGGCTGAAAAAAGGCAGGTCTGGGATCGAGAACAGTTGGCAATTGCCACTGTGATCTTGTCCGGCACTCTGTAGTACTGAAGTGCCCGAAGATGCTAAGCGATGCACAAGACAGCAGATCCTGCAAATCACAGTGAACTCAGCTGCAGCTGCAAAACGCCCCGCAGCATGTGGGCGCCATCGAGACTGCATCAGGGCGCTTGCAAAAGTGTGAGCACTTTCCTCTTGCCTCAACCTTGATTTACTGACTTCCCTATCGGACGTGCAACACAGAGCCTCCTCTCAGACGCGTTGTATCTCTCACAAAAACTAAGGATACATAGCACATTCTCACTGGGCATTGGCGCGTTGCGTTCTGGGTCTTCGTATCACAAAATTTGCTACCTGAACTCCGAAACCAGAGTCCGACAGCTTGCAAGCAGAGCACGCTCGGCCTGTGCGCTTGAGCGCGGAGCTGCAACTTCTGACAAGCTCCAAGTGTGCCTGCTTTACTGGTCCGAGGACCCGGGAACGCCTCAGCAGTCATGCAGCACGACCAGGACTTGGCTGTGGCGGCAGCATACGCTTCTGGCAACTCACACGCACAGCAGAGGCATATGCCGTACGCTGATACAGCACACCTACACGACTTTGGTGAGTTCAAGCGGTGTCTGCCTGGGCTCGTTTCTGAGCCTACTTAACGCTGCCAGACTTGCTTGAGAGCAAATACTTGCGTCTTCTGCTTTCTGATACAGTCTAAGCTTTTGCGCTGTGCATATTGCATGGCAAGCATCGCCATGCAAGCATCGACTTGCAAGCAGCTGTTGTCATGCCAGATGCAGGCTTTCAACAATATGAGCAGGACTCATATGAGGGCGGATATGGAGATTTGCCATCTGTTGACGACCTTGAAGTCGCAGCAGCAGCTGCAGCAGCAGCCATGGATGAAGCTGACATGGGTGGCGGTCTAAGCAGTAGTAGCAATGAAGACGACGAGGTACAGACACCGGCAGTTCCTTGTCGTGGCACAATGGCAAACTTTGTTTGCATATGACGTCACAGCAGTCATAGCTTGAGTTGTGGTGTCCTATGGAATCCTCCTTGGGTCAAGATTCACAACACTGGTCATGCCTGCATGGAGATTCTTGTCTGCACTGCCAGAAACAACAGCCTGGAGTTATGTGCAATTGCAGGATGAGAGCAGCAGCGCAGAGACCTCAGGCAGCGATGATGGTTCATCAAAAGATGAGTCAGGTGCAGAAGGGCTAGTCAGCAGTGCAGTAGTCAAGACTGACCTGTTTGTCACAGGTCAGTCAGAAACAACAGCATGACATTATGATACATTGCATCATCATCCACAGGTCATTCTTGCAACTTGTTTCTCTCACATGAAGTAAATGTGGAAACAAAGCCCTTGGTGTGCATGCACACAGCTTGCCAGGATCTGCTGACTAGTGCTCTGTTGCTCTGTTGCGATACCACAGGCTGGCCATGACAAAACAGTAGGTGCTCATACGCAGTTATGTGTACCGCAAAGTGCTGTCCTGCTTTTGTGCACCTTGTTTGGCACCATCTCAAAATCTTGCTGTATCTGTTGCAGCAAATGGTGAAGTCAAAGTGCTCATTAGGCCGCTGATAGTAGAGCAGTCAAATGGAATGCGCTTGCAAGAGCCCTCTGATTCAGACACATCATCTGAGTCAGATATCGAAGAGATCACTGATATTCGTGACATGCGGGAAATTATTTCCCGGATGGACGATGATGATGATGGTGACCATGACAAGTATGATTCTGGGATGCATCATTTGCATCAATGTGTGGGTCGCAACTTGCTGCGCACTGGTTTTATGGGTCAGCTGGTCTTGCCGGACATTTTGCACTGCAGTACCAACATGTTGTCACTGCATCATTGATAAGCTTTCTGTCACCATCTCACAGGCGCACCAACAGCTGTGGTTGTGCAAGCACGTGCAAGTGACAAATAGAGGCAAGCTCATGGACACTTAGCTGATGGTGCAGAGATGAGGCTGCTGCCCAGTTGGCGCCAGTGGAGCCTCTACATGTGGAAATTGGGGAATCTGAACCTCTTTTGGCAGCTGGCACCATAAGCAGCATCTTGGAAGGAACCATAGTTGTGCAGGTCTTGCTGGATCACTGACTGTATCTTTGTCTGCTGCATCACCATTGCTAGAGTCTTCTTGATGTGGTGCACCATCCATCTAGAAGCATTTGACTGCTGACTGCTGCCCAACATGCCGTCCATATTTGTGTCATGTTTACAAGATATATGCACATGCACACTTTGCATGCAGGTTACCAGCAAGTCTGCCAGCATCACTTCAACTTGCCAGGTCTGCCCTGAATCCAACTCCAGGCAGCTAGTCAGAAGCTTGACTTGCATCAAGAGCAGATGACCACATCAAATTTTATGCCTTGTTTAGGAGGCTGAAAATGGGAGAGCGCTGTGTGAAGGTACAGTGCTGTGTTCAGAAGACCGCATTGCCATCGGTCGCATTGAGGACACATTTGGGCCGGTGATGTGCCCCCTGTACACTCTTCGTTGGGCAGGGCAAGGGGACATGCCCTCTTCCCTTGCACTTGATGCTCCTGTCTTCACCACACAGAAACTGGCTGAGTACCTGCTGGCTGAACAGCTCTACACAAATGTGAGTCATCTGCCCAAGATTGATGCTGTCTGTGTCAAGCATAAACAGGCATTGCTTTGTGTGGTCGACAATGATTCGTGCAAGTGCAATTCTCCAGTGGCCATCATGCAGGTAGCAGTCCTCAACATAGTCCAGCCTGGTGGGGAGCATGAGCTGTAGTGCTATCATCTGCTTGCACCTGGGTTGGCTGTGCTTGTCAGCACTCAGCTGCAATGACAAACTTGCCTCATTCTGGTTTGTCTTTGCTAAATTCAGATTCTAAAGGTTGTGTTGTGATACAGGGAGCTGCTGCCGAGGACGACCTTGAAGAAGAAGAGATTGAGTTTTCTGATGATGAGAAGGTGAGTTTGAAGCTCAACTTGCTGAGTTGCATGCTATTCATTGATGGACCTTAGCTTTTTGAGCCGTGCCCTCATGTAAAATCATACACCGTTTTAAAGTCATTTTCCCAAGGTGAATAGCACCAGGCAATGGAGCTGCCTTGGCGGTCTGCATGACATGCAGCGATGGCTCACACAGGCTTTGACCTTGCAGGAGGCTGAATACAAGCGAAAGCTGAAGGCAAAGCGAAAGCAGCGAGATGGGTTGGAAGCAGATCTGGGGGGTGCAAGGGGCTCAGGCAGGGGCGGCCGAGGGGGAGCCAGAAGAGGTCGTATGGAGTCACCAGGTATCATGTCATAAACGACAATGTGCATAACATGAAGTAGTCGTGTGCTGTTGTATGTAATGCCTGTTATTGATATCAGATCACATCTACAGTGAGCAAGACACACATGATGCAATGGTACAGGGCCTGCGCGGGGCTGGTCAGGAGGGCGTGGCAATGGCAGAAACTCACATGGCGGCGCATTCAACTCCATGCAAGCCAATGTCACTGCTGGTCAGATGGCTGGCATGCAGCTTAATAGCCCAGGTCAGCCATACTCTAATCAAGCCTCAACAAGCTTATGTGCCACGCCCTCTTACACCCTGCATCTACTGCCATGTGTTGACGCTTTGGCATTGCATATATACTCTGTACAATGTATGTCAGCTCTGGTAGCTGGGCAGCATTGCTCAGGTGCTTATGATTGCATTATTGCAGCTGACTCAAAGTGTCCTTGAAACCTTTGCAGGGCCCCTTCCCCAGTCAGCAGCATCCACCCCATCTTATAATGGTGGGTATGCTCCTCCCCCCTCAGACCCCTCTTTCCAGCAAGGCTATGCCGAGGGGCTGCGCATGGCCCAGCAGCAGCTTGCGCAGCAGCATTTACAGCAAATGCCATTTCAGCAGCAGAGCTACCAGCAGTACTGGCATCCACAGCAAATGCCTGCACCTGGGTTCATGGGTGGGCCGCCGCCTCCCTATAACCCTTCCATCATGCCTGCTAGCCCAGCAATGGGGCCACCCACTGGCTGGCAACCCTATGGACAGCCACCTCAGCAAGTCACTGGGCAAGCTGCAAATTTCTTTAGAGGACGTGGTAGAGGTCGCAGAGGAGGACGGTCATGATGACGACCAACTTCAGCCTGTTGTTCTACTATTGTCTGCTATTCATTCAGTTTCTATCTAATTTCTGTTCTGACAAATGGAGTTCTGCTATAAAGTGGCATCAGTGCAACAGTCAACCCTTCAGCATGTACATATTGGTCACAATACAAGTAGTACAAACACAGCAATGAACACATGTCTATGAGAAGATACACACATGCTCACTCAGACCTCGCACTTGTTACATGCTCAAGTCAATTAGACGCATTTCCAGCATTGTACTGATTTGTAAGTATGGATTCCTGAGCAGCTTCTCATCGTTTGCCTGCTGTGCTTGCTGCGTGAGCTGACGTAGCGCTCTTCTATATTGATCAGCTTTTGATGCCACAAGCCGCTGCTGCACAAACATGCTAGCATGGTAGCGCACTCGAGCGTCATCATCTCTCAGCAGTTGTGCAAAAAGAGCTTCCCCTCCAGCCTGTTGCAGCGCCGTCTGCTGCATGTTGCATCTAGCAATGAGCAGTAGCACCAGGGCAGCACGTGTGTCCTGGACACTCTGGCGCCCTCGACCCTGCAACACCTCACTCTGTCAGGTGTGGACAATGTTCTGACATTCTGTGTGATCAGCATTTCGTACTGCAATCAACACAGAGACCTGTAAATGAAAAGAGAAAAACAGTCTACGCTTTTCAACGATTGTAACAGGAGCCTCCTAAGGCGGCAGCCCAGAGCTTGACCTGTTTTTGCTGCCACTCATGCTGATCCCAACTGTTATGTGCACCTTGAGACCGCAACCACACATCAGTTGGAGACCTGATGTGAGGCATGCCTTTTGTCAGCAAGCAGCCACCTCTGACAGCAGGAGCTTGCAGATGTGAGCTGGCACTTGACATTTCACAAGCAAGGTCAACACTTTGAAAGGAAAGGAATGTATTGCAGTCACCTGTGGTATGGGCGGACCAAGGCTGCCAGTGTTGGCCTGTTCAGCGGTGGCAGGGGGGGTGGGGTGTGGGTTGAGGTGGTGCAGCAGGCGCACCAGCAAGACAGGGGGCACCTGGCTGAGCACCTCTGCAGGCACTGCCACCAGGCCTGCCAGGAAGCACCAAGCCAGGGAGCTACCTGCTGCTAGCCCTGCCTGCAAAAGGACAGGGGGGCAATGTTTGTGCAGGAATGGCACCTCATACAGCCAATGCTGCTGCTGCCCGTCTGCCATCATTCCAACATGGGAACCAATGCTGCTGCTGCCTGTCTGCCATCGTCTCAAAATGGACACCAAAGGGGTCAGGTCAAAGTACAGTGACCAGTGTCAAATGAGGTGTATGTACTATCCATGCCTTCTTGATTGCTGCTGTTGTGATGCAACTACCAAGAACTTTTATGGTGTGCGGTGCAGCATTGACAGCCATTATTAGTATTGTGGATGCTGCAGCTGCTACACTCAAGACTGTTGGCAGCTGTGTCACAGAAACCATCTTTGTGGCCATGCTGAGCAGGAAGGTTGATGCAGTCTGGGCATGTCACATTGCAGGATGACAGATTGCCACTCACCAGTCTCTCCTGCTGATTGTCAGCAGCAGTGCGGGGGGTACTGGCTGGGGTAGGGGATGCCGTCCCCTGAGGGCTGGGCATCCTGATGGTCACATGGGCCGGGTCATCGGCAGGGATGTCGATCATGACGTGAGAGGGTGCAGGCTGGCGGGGGGTCAGTGGGGGGCTGGCTGGGTGGGTCGTATCTGCAGGTGCTGCTGGTGTACACATGAACATGAGCAGTAGCTGTGCTATCTCTTGCAGAGCTGTCTGCCTGCACCACAAACACAGCAGCTCTGATGTTGGAATCTCAGCATGAGGCCATCATTCTGAATAACACTCCCTCATCAGACACAATTTGCATAAACTGCCTTTTGTGCAGCAATTCGAGCACACCTCAGTGGTGTTCAGTATGCCAGGTAACTACATGCTTCACAATCATGCTCACAGTCTCAAACCTACGCTCTGGACACCATGCAAAGCAAGAACAACGATTACGGTAACGGTGATTTCATTTATGCATTCCGGCTCATAAGGAGCTAGGCACGTGCAGAACAAGTCTTGTTTCTCCAGAGAACTCTGCGCATGCATTGATCTTGCGTCTGGCCCAGTTTCTGCTGATTGCTTGGCAATGACGCAGCTCTTTGTGTGGCTTGGCTCATATCCAAAATGCTGTTTGCAGAGATGTGCAAATCAACCAGACTGACCTATTTGGAGGAGGGGCTTGCAAGATCCACTCCATTGCAAGGTACAGGGTGGACAGCACCAGGCCTGCAGCAGCTTCACCTTGCCAGGGCCCCCTGCTCTCACCCCCCACCCTATCTGCCTCCCCCTCTGCACCAGACTGTGCCGGCCTGTCATCATGACCATCTGCACACCAAGAAGAAGAAGCTCAAAACGCAGCAGCATGGCCAGACTGTGACAGCCCACACAAACGGCAAATCAAACGACAAAGCAAAATGAATTGTGTTATATCGTGTCTGGCAAGAAAGACATACTCTGCATAGCACACTTGAATTTCCGCTGAATGAAGTGTAGAAGGTGGTGATATTGTGTGTTGGGCAGACAACTCTTGCCTGGGTAACAGCAGATGGTAATGGGGAGCAACATGGCAGGTAACATCTGTGTGACAGACCATCATGCCTTACGCTTACGCTTGATGTGTACAATGGCAAGCTGGGAACATCTTGTTGCTACCAGATTTCCACTTGAAAAGTGCCTGCCTATGCCTACGCCTGATAGCATAGGCTGCATTCGTGTTGGTGCAAGCAGACTAGCAGGGACACAAGAAGGTTTGCAGTATACCTGGCAGCTTGGGTGGAGGGTTCAGGGTGTCATGCCCCAGGAGGGGTGCATCATGCAGCACAATGCCTCCCTGCTGTCTTTCCCCATCTTGAAGAATCCCAGTCAGCTCTGTGGTGGACAAGATGCTACTCAGGGCCCTTGAGTCAGCGCCACCCAGTCCTGCCCTATGCCCTGCCCCCACATCCTCTTTTGCCTCTGCTGCACTGGTTCCAAGTCCCAACAACCCAACATCAGCAGTACTTAAAGCGCTGTTGAGAAGCCCTCTGGGGTCTGACTGGGTGCGATTGTGGCCAGTGCTGAATGCAGGAACATTATCTGAGCTGCCATCTGTACTGAGCATGCGCTCTTGCTCATCCTCAGAGTCAGCGAGTCGAATTTGTGTAGATGAGCCTGAGTCTTGAGCAGGCTTGCCCCAGTTGAGTGCTGGAGAAGTGCGCATGAGGTGGGGGTGCAGGGCGGCTAGGGGGTCTAAGACAGGATCAACACTGCCAGTGAAAGACGATCTGCCTTGCTCTGATGGCATGCTATGCGCGCTGGGCATGCTTTGTGCGCTGGCCATGCTGGCCATGCCAGGGTTTGCTGTTGACGCCAACAAATCCTCCGGCATTGCAGCATCCTGATGTGCATTTGTCAAAGCAGCCTTATCTGCAGCAGAGCGAGGGGCCGAGCTCACAGCGGCTTCAGGAACAGCTTCTGGATCATGCTGTGACTGTGACTGGCCATGCAGCATCATGCTGCATCTGAGCTTCAGGTGGAGGACCAGGCGTTTCACAACAGCCACAAAGCAGGTCCCGGTAGTCACTTGGTCAGTGTGATACGATAGGACTGCTCTGAGAAGCTGAGCCAGCTCTGGCTGGTTGGACAGGTGGGACGGGGCATCAGGCTTTGGGGGACCCCCCAAGGGGTGGGGCAACAGACCCAGCTGCTGCTTAGTCACACTGCGTGACACTCCTGGAGACATGGGGTAGTCATCATCATCAGAGAACTGGTCACTCTGACTCTGCAGGTGATGCTGTGACTGATGCTCAGGATGAGCCATGTGCTGCTCTGCAGCCTCTGCAAGTAATTGGTACAGCCAATTCTGACCAACACCAGCCGCCCAGCTGTCCTGCTCACACAGCAGTTCTGCCAGGTACTGCCATGCGTCATCCAGTGCAACCTGTTCCTCTTCTTCTTGACCAGCAGGCACAGAAGAGGAAGCAGGGTCTTGACCAGCAGGCAGGTCTGCTTGTGATGGCATCTGGTTGGGCTCGTTGAGGGGTTCCAGAGGGGTCTGGTAGGGGCGGCGGATGCAGTCCAGAGTGTGTTGCACAGCTGGCTGCAGTGATAGAGGGATGATGTTGCCAGATTCTGCATATGCCATTGCCTCTAGTTCCTCAAGCAGCACTCTGATCAGGCTAGGACTCTGCTGTTGTTGGGCGGAGACAGAGTCTTGAGCAGAGTCTTTGCCCTGAGCCTGCAGCAGCATGCCTGCTCCTTGCACAGCACATCAGTAAGTCTAGCAGTGAGCACAAACAGGCAAAGCTCAAGCGTATCTTGCACTTGTGACTGGTCTATCTACAAGCAGAACAGGGCGCATGTGCGTGAAATGATGCTGATGATCAGCACATGTGCATGTGTACATGGTTGAATCTGTGACAACATCAATCTAGCCGCATGCAGCTGTCAGCATTTTTAGCAAAGAATTGGAGCAGGTCCATGGCAACAGACCTGTTGATGAGTTTCTTGTAAGATGTGAGCCACAGGGGCAGCAAAGCCTGTGTCTCCAACTTGAAATGCTGTTTGTACAGCGCTTGGCACGTTGTTGGACGTCAGCATTGGCAACAGCGCAGAGATGGCTGCTGGGCTTGGCATTGGAGCCTGCTCCTGCCCGTCTCCTGCTCCCTGTTTTTCACTGTGCACTTGTCATTCACTGCTAGTTGCTGTTGGTAGTTTGATTGTCACTGTGCATGAGATAGAATGCAGCAGAGCTTTCTGTGTCTTTCCAGTCTTTTTTTCTATCCAGTGCTGCAATTGTTGCACCAGCTGTGCTTACTACTCTTGACTTTCCGCAGGTTCGACATTGTGTTCAGGTGCATTGCGCAATAAGCTGCATCCATTCATGGAGTCAGCAACTGCAACACAAGACTGCACAAACAAAACATAGGTAAGCTGATATGGTGCTTGCAGCAGTTTCTTATGTAACTTGCCTGTGTCATGTTGTGTGTGGCCTGGTCCAGCATAACAGCCAGCAGATTGTGGCATGCCTCAGAGGTGGGTGCAGCCTTGAAGTGTGCAACCACTTGCCTCATGCCCCCAAACTCTGACAACTGCTCTTGACTGAGCTGCAAGGAGGCAGCAGGCCTGCCTGACCCATCCTTGCTGTCATCATCCTCTGCAGACCACAGCATAATGCGCATTGGATCTCAAAAAGAAGTGGATCTAAAGGAGGAAATGCAGTCTTAAAAGTGCGCAGGACCTGAGTGTCACTCTTAAGACTGCAGCGTTTCTTCAGCATAGAATGATGATGCCCATGCAACACTGTTTGGATGTCGCCAATTGTGCCAAGATATGGACATTCTGATCACATATGTGCTTGATGCAGTCATGTGCATCCCTCTGCCGTTTTACCATCAAGTATGTCATTCAAGCTAGGCTACTTTTCAACAAGTCAAGTGGAGCTGTCAATAGAGCAGTAATGTCTGCTTTGGCAGATACCGAATTGCAATATAAAACAAAATATGTAAAAGTGCAAGCGTGCTCACAAATCATCATGCACCTAGTCAAGTATCTGCTCGTTTGATGTCCCCAGAACTGACATTACTGCACAGAGCATGGTGAGCATGCAGCAGAGCAAGGCTTACCCTGAGCATCAATGGTAGGTATGTACAACATGTTGGCAGCCAAGCGTACAAGCTGACAGTAGACTGTATCACACCACTGGTTGTCTAAGCTGCACTGCATGAGCGCCAGCACCACCTTGATTGACAAGCCCTCCAAGTATGCCCTCACAACATAGCCACAATGACTGACCAGATGGATGAGGCAGCCCAGCACTGCAGACCACACTTGTGGGCTCCTCTCGCCTCTCTGCAAAATGTCATGGGTCAGACCGATGGTGCCCTGGCAGGCTGCAAAGTTCAGGCTGATTGAGCAAAGCAGCGCTGCTGACAGATGCGGAGGAGCAGGGTACATCAGTATACTATGCATCATTCACATCAAGACATGAATTTTGCTGAGCGTGACACTCAACTACCCATCGCAAAGATGAAGAATCAATCACTTTACTCCTAGTAAGTAAGGATGGCAGAAAGACCCTATTGGGTTGTATCTCCAATTCTCAAACAGAAGCATGATTTCAGTTTCTGGTGTATAGCCCATGACTCAAGGGACACCAGAGCAGATGGGAGGACTGGCAACCTGAGCAAGCAAGAGGGTGAGCTCCCACAGCAGGTGGCGCAGCCAGTGGCGGAAGGCCGCCAGGGGCCCTTCCAAGCTTTCAGGCTGGGGCCAGTTAACGGGGTGCTGGGTCTGAGCCCAGGCACCCTCTAGCACAGAGTCAGGGTCCGAACTCTCAGGCATGCCCTACATCATGCACAGTGATGTTCAGGGTATAGCATGTGGACATGCCTGTTCAAAGCTGCCATGACAGACTATGCTGCTTTGAGTAACAGAAAGCTGCTTCCGCAGCTGCTGGGCCGGAACAAGTGGATGGCTTTGGTATATGCATGCATAGCGGCACAGATACATTGGCTGAAGCAGAGTGTGTCAAGCAGCATGGCAGCCCTATGTTCATGTAGCAGGTGATGGGCAGAAGAAGAGGAAGCAAGACCTGGTTGGGGTTGCTGGTGGGTGAGTACAGCAGCTCAGCATGTAGAGACAGGTTGTACAGGATGTCAAAGGGCCGAGCTCTGATGCTGCTTGCTGGGCTGTTCAGTGCCCTACATGACACACAGCCCCTCTTTAAAGTGGTACTTGAGGCCTAGCTGAGGGCAGAAACATGAGCTGAGGCACCACATACTTGCCTGATTTCACTTTCAACGTTGAGTTGTACTGTTTGGTATGGTGACACGCATGATTGTGACATAGCATGTGCACAACAGCTACAACTTAGACTTTGGCTACAAAGGGGGAATTGGCCTGGAGGTCATGCAGGTGCTGCTGCTGGTTGCGTACAATAACTAGCAGCAGTGTACATCACCCTGCCATGAGTCAGAGACCTGTTACACAGGCATGCACTTGTACTGTCATGCACTAGTACAGTCATGCAATTGTACAACCATGCATGCGATGCATTTGTACAGTCATGCAATTGTACAGTCATGTAGTCACTTGTACAGTGACGCATTTGTGCAGGCATGCATTTGTACAGTGATGCACATGTACAGTCACGGTGTGATAGCTGACCTGTGCAGCATGACAAGGGTGAGGGGGAAGGCAACAGCAGGAGTGGCCTTCAGGTACATGTCCATCACCAGCTTCACCAGCACGCCAGCGCACACCTGCCCTGCACTGTCCCCCTGAGGACCCCCTGCACCCCCCCACCCTTGCCTGCCATTGTCACGCTTCCACAGCTCCTCTGTGTCCTCAACCTGCACGCTTTTTTTTGTCTGGGTCAATCCTGGCATGTCGAGACAGAGCAAACACTGATGTAGGACTCTTCAGCCCAGTCACAAATCTGTGTTACACTTACACACCAATGGTATCACCATGACTTGGGCTCAAGAGATGCAGATAGGCATTGAGAAAAGCAGGCCTTGACTCACAGCGCATTTGCACTGTCACAGGCAGAAGCACATTGGCACAGTTCACGCAGACAATGACAGGGGTATGTCCTGCCAGCCGCAAATTTGACAACAAGGTTGACTGTGGTGCTGCATACCCCCCACAAGCTTGAATGTGCCCCAGTGTCACCCCCAGCACCACACGTAGCTTCTAAGACAGCCTCCACATCCTGCTGATCCAGGCTCAGCGCTTCCTGCTGTATGTATGGCAAATACTGGAACAACAGCCTTGGCCTATACCACAACCACAATCACGAAGCAAGTTGGTAGCTGGCTGCAAAAATGCTTAGGCTTTCTAGGCACACATAGACTCCAAGATACACATTGCAAATGAAGGGCCCCAACCATCTACACAAATAGTGACTAGGTATGACTGTGATAGACACTTCAGGCTACAGGCAATCACAGTCATGCTGACTGAGTAGGCCTGAGCAACAGTGAGTTACCAAACTGCCGGGAAGGGCCTTAGCATAGCTCCAGCAAACTTGGCCTGGGCAGCACCTGTGACAGGTTCGACGTGCAAGGAGGAATGCTGGCTTGCCTGTTGTCTCTGAGTTTGGGGCGAGAGATGTCAAGAGCTGGATCATTGCTGAAGTTGGCCTGGCTGGCTTGCACGCGCTGCAGAGCTGCGATTGTGCGCACATGCTCCTGGCTGCTGCTGGCACCATTGTTCCCCCTGTCATCTGCCTCCTGCCCCTCCTGCTGTCCTGCAACAGGCACACCCCTCAAATTGGCTGTTCATACATTTTCCAGCTCACAGCACATGCCAGAAAGAGAGCTACATTGGCAAGACCATTGCTGAATCCATCTATCAAGACAGCATCTGTACCAGATGTGAATGCACAAGCATGGTAGGCTGATACAAGGCAGCCAAGAAGACAAAGCACCTTGTCTTTGCAGCAGGAGTACGAGCCATTTTCCAAGAGATGTCAAGCAAAAGCTTCTTGCTTTGGACGCAGGTGGCTGTCAAACAAATGCAATTGTTCCAGTGTACTGCATGTGCTGCACATGATACTGTATAACGCAGACTATGAAAGCTGCAGGGGCTGTAATGCTCAGCACCTACTTGCAGAGTTGTGTGGCAGACTGGGCAGAAACGGTGCCATGCTGTTGCAGAGGGCACCATCTGGCTCTCCTGCCCTAAACCTGGCTGTCAGCATGTCATGGTGAATTGCCCAATTGCTTGGTGGGTCCTGCGTTGACTCAAGGAGGAGTCAGTGTCTGGCTACAATCTGCAGAACTCTTCATACAGATGTAAGACCTTTTTATATTGAATGCATGATGCAGCTGGCTGATCAATGTACAGAGAGCTGAGCACTCATGTCTGACACAATCTGTTGCTGTTGCAGGAGAATGTCACCTCCTCGAGTGTGAGCTGTTCACTGAGCCTGTGAGTGACTGATCGAGTAGAGCTCTTGGATGCCTGATGAGCCAGGGTGGGGACAGGAGAGGAAAAAGCACGAGACATTGTGCTGACAGGCATCGTGACAGCGGTGTCTGATGAGCTCTTCTGGTGCTGACGGGCTGGAGAGGGTTTGGACAACCTGAATCACACTCATCCATAGCAACATGTGCACGTACCTCTTTTGCCTCTGTGCAATATGTTGATGGAGACAATGTTGTAAGACAACATGGCTCGCTACAGTTCAGTTGTGTACAGGGGAATGATAGATCTGTGATATGCAACAGCAACCCAAGCGCTACATGAGCAATGACAATCAGGTGTGTGAGACAGCATGCTTGAGGGCCTATGCCAGCAATTGCAGAGTCAATTTGCTGAGTGATTTACCTGCGCTGTCTCTTGTTGCCCATCAGCCTGGTCACCATGGTTTGCAGATACATCAAGCTCTTCTGCATGGCTGCATGTTTGAAGAGATTGTTGTGACTGCACTATAGGAAGAAGCACTATGGGAAGAAGGGAAATGCAGATGCACAAAGCACAGTACTCACCTGGTGACATGGCACTCAGAGATGTAGTTGCATGTGCACAGAAGTCCTCAGCACGCTCAAGCACCTGCTGCGAAGCTTTGTACCTGCAGTAACAATGTTGCTGCTGTCTTGCCTCAGCGTCATGTGGGCTGCCATTCAACAAAGCAGTAATGTTTGCTGACCTGGGGAGATAGCGCTTGAGCAGTGCTATGCATTTGTCCACCACTGCCAGACTGCAGCACAGAAAGTGTCAGCGCATGTGCCACATGCAAGGAGGATGTGTCGATTCTGCATGGCAACCACCAGTGCCACTGACCTGAGGGGCTCCCCAGATGCCCTGTTCAACACTGTCAAGTACACGACGTCGACCTGAGTAGCATCCGACAGGTACTCCTGCATTTCAGTTGAGCACGTTGGAGAGTAAAATCGAGGGCACAAAGCTCTCGCGGGTGGCGTTCAAGCTCTGCGATACCTGCAGCGTGTGCAAAGCGTTCCCTTCCAACAACGGTCCGTACGGCTGCGTGGTTTCGGCGACAGCTCGCAACAGGCGAGGTGCTGCCGCCTGTGCTGCCATATCGGGAACTGCACCGGCCGTCGCTCTCACTGAGAGGAAAGGTTATGTAGCTAGATCACTCTCCGGACATGCCACTCGGAGGCGCTTCTGGTAACATTAGCGCGGGGCATCTGCGTTCACTTCTGTGCACCGAATAGTGCTGTATTTCCTCATTGCGATGCTGCGCGAACCGCTCATGCAGCGCAACACTGGTCAAGGCCATACGGTAAACTCTAGAGTACCAGTTGACTTTGACTAGCTATACACGCGAAAGCTGTTGCCGGGCGTCGCTGCGGAATCCATCAGAGAACATGATGGCACAGTTGCCATGCTTTTGCACAGCTTGCACCTGGATCATCATGCACAGATTTGCACGAGAGCGCTCCACGAAGTTTGAACCGCAGTGGTTGTTTTGGCTGGATCCCTCTGCTATTTTTGTGTGTACTTGGGAAGTACTGCACAGTGGCAATCAAACCTGCATTCATTATTAACAAAAAACGGAGCTTGAAGGCCAGTATTTGTCAATTGTTCCACAATTTACTTCAGAAGTTGCACTGGAGCTTTCAGAGAAGTGTAGCACAGCAAAAGGGTGAATGTTGCTATTCACAGCTGATACTGATACGAGAGAAGGTTTCAACAAATGTTTCAACAAACAGATGCTGCCCCAGGAGCATCATGTGGCTGCCAAGATGTCTGTCAGAAAGGCCAAGAAGTTGACGACAGGAGCTGGTCAAGAAACAGCAGGGGTACCTGCACTTTCTCAGCCTGGCTCCGCTTAGCTAAGCCATCCTAATGCTGTTTTGTACAGCTTGCAGACTTCGGCAAATGCTGAGGCTGATGGCAAGCTTGCTGAATGATCTGCCCTACACGTTCACTGAACAGCGGCATTTTCACAGCTTGACCCTCAGGACAGCCCCTTCCTGGCCCTGCTCAGAATGATTATGGCAGTGATGATAGGCTCATTTGCAGGATCTGCCGTGAATGCTGTGTCAGGGAATGATAGTTAATCAGATGTTGCAAATGGTAGTGTGCCTTCTGAAGGTCTAGTTGGCCGACCATAAACTGCAACAGATGCAGCCTTGAAGCGTCTGTTGCTCAAAGACCTGCAGCCAGATTCAGCATGATGCCTTCAGCTTTGCATTAGGCAACTCTGCTTGCAACCAATTGGTTCCCTGCTTGTCTGCTGAGAGAAATAGCACAATGAGAACATAGCTGTGGTGCATCATGGCATTGAAGCTCAGACACAACAGGCAGTCAGCCTTCCTGCAAAATTTGCTCTGCTGCCCCATCAGTCAGGTAAGCGCGTTTTCAGGTTGTGTGCCTTGCAGTAGGAGACTGCCAAGCATTGTGCTGATCAGCCTGTGTCAAGTGCAGTTCTTCTTCTCAGAATTTTGTCTGTTCAACATCAGACCATACGCAGATCAAAGTTACAACAAGAATTTATGAAATGTAATGTACATATCATATGCATATTTGCTTGTTCTTGAGTCCTGGGATTCTTCAAACATTGTAACGGCACCCTCAGCAAGATGTGCTTCAGATCTGCAAAATGCTGCTACCAGCCAACACAATAGCTGCTTGCATCAGTTCAACTTGCTGGTTTTGGGTGCGGGGTGGGGGGGGTGTTTGCTGGGCTATAGCTAGCTAGCAGCCTTAGTAATCTGGATGAGCTTCCACCCGAGCTTCCAGCCCCTACCACTGCAGTTGCGATCAATTGCTCAGAGTCCCTCGACATGCGTATTTTGCCAGTCGAAGATTGTTTCTGAACTACCATTGTGAAAAGCAGCCATATGCGTGCACTGTCCCTTGCTCTTGCATTCGAGCTTGCTTGTGGTGGAGCCGTGATTACAAGCATGTCTGACACTCGACAGTGGAAGTCTCACCGTTGTACACATTGAGTGTTTGGGGAAATGCACCCGCGCAGAGCTCAACTTTACTAAAAATCAGTTTATGCTTGAAGTGCAGTGAAGCGTCATGAACGATTTGCTTGGCTCATTCAGAGTATGTCACACATGCTAGTACCTCGACAGACTGGCTGCGCATCTGTATAATGTATGCTGATGGGCTCCCACCAATTGAACGCTGTCATATCTCTTGCAGAGAAACGAGACACCCTCCAGGCTGTATTCTGCTGCTGACCTAGAAGCAGGCCCTCCACCACCTGAACAGGATGCTGCAAACGACAAACAAATGGATGCATTCTTCAAAGAAGTCGCGGAAATCAAGGTACTTTTGTGCAAAGATTTTGCAGTATACACCCTGACGCATTTTGCAAAACTGTCAGGGCAATGGGGAATGTCTACCTGCCTGCCCAAGCTGCAACGATTGTGATTTCATGTTGTTGGCCTACTACTAACAAGATTGACCCTGTTTACCCAAGGAGCTTCTGCTACAGGTCCAATTTGCCACAATCAAAGAGGCACAAGACAAGCTGCTATCAGCTCATGAGAAAACAAAAACAATAACAAGATCGGCAGACATAATGGAAATCAGAGAGACAATGCAGGTGCGCTGGTTCTTGCCAAGCAATTATTCATTTTGAAATATTTACACTCGAAAACCATCTTGACCGCACAAGATGAGCAAAATCTTAACTCATGACCTTGTGTGCTGGTCTATGCGCTTTGCAGCCTTTGTAGTCATGCCGCCAGCACATGGCAATCACACCTGATCAGTATTGTTCAAAAAAATTGCAGACCAGATTTTGTGACGTATGTCTGCCTGCAAGCATTGCATGTACCTCATCCAAGATTGGCGAATATGCAGGATGACATGAATGAGGTCAGCAAGATTGCGCACAATATCAAGTCCAGGTTGGAGCACCTGCAGAGGGTGAATGAGGCCGCTCTTGATCGCAAGGCAAGCTTGGTGCAATCTGTATATTCTGCGTGAAAGCGTATGTACAGGCAACAGACATGATCAGTCACACCTGCCTTGAGCCAAGCTTACACTGACGAATTTGCGACTAAGCCATGTGTGGCAAACGCTGCAGATTCCCGTCAACATCTCTGCACACGTGGCTCCTGCTCTTATAGCAGGGAAAAGTGTGAAACTAAGCCTGCCTGTGCCTACCATATGTGAGTTTAGCTTCGCAGACATCAAAGTTTGCAATTGTGCAGTTCAAGCCACTGACAGCAAGCAAGATGTGTGCTGTTGTCTGATCATGCCTGGATGCCTTCAGGAGTCCAGGAGCGCATCGTCCACAGAGCTGTTCTACTCATATGAGCGGACGCGCACATCAGTCACAGCTGCTTTGTGCAAGAAGCTGAAAGACTTGATGGCAGAATTCCAGGCTCTGCGCATGCGGCTTGCAGATGAACACAGGTAAGCTATACCGACCATGATGCATGGCTGTGTATGCTATAGCAAATGAGTCAGTGTCCTACACTAGAGAAACACATGCATCAATGCTGATTGAGCCTCAAGATTAAACTTTGGCCCTGAAGTTATGATTTGTGCAAAACTGGCCTTGGTGATGCAGCTTGGTCATTACACAAACAGCTGCATGTAGCACTGTGCACAGTTGCTGCAGTTCAGGCAACAAGGCAGCAAAGCCCTCAGTGCATTTGCAAAAGCTCAATTCTCATCATACTTCAGTAAAGTGAGGTCTCTGCCTCTGGCAGGCTGCAGGTATGTTTGTCTTGTTTGTGTGAGGAGGGTGGCATGGCTGCAGGCAAGTGGTAGAGCGGCGCGCACACATTGTGACGGGCAGGAAGCCCTCCAGGGAGGAGGTTGACCACCTGATAGACACAGGCGAGAGTGAAACCATCTTCAAGAAGGCCATCCAGAAGCAAGGCCGTGGTCATGTAAGTTACTTACACTTCACATGTTGTCTGGCAAGCAATGTCTTTGTCTGCTAAAATGAGTTGGCATGCTGGAGTTAGTAATAGTAACAATAACAATAACAATAACAATAACAATAACAATAACAATAACAATAACAATAACAATAACAATAACAATAACAATAACAATAACAATAACAATAACAATAACAATAATAATAATAATAAATACGCGTTCCAGCTCATGATGAGCTAGGTACGTGCAGGACAAGTCTTGTCTCTCCAAAGCTGTCCTTGCGCATCTCTATAGGGTCTACCAATTTGACAGTATCGGCAATCACGCAACGCAACATCATTGGAACTAGACCTAGGGCGGCCAGGTGGGCGAGTCCCCTTAACTTTACCAAACAAAAGCTTCTTAGGCATTCTATCATTGGGCATCCTGAAAACATGACCTCGCCACCTGAGTCTTTTGCCTTGCAGCTGAGAATCCACAGACAGGGGATTGCACCTATTCAGTAGATCCACATTTTGGCACATGATCACGCAGGGAAATTGCAAGCAGTTCGTCTGAAAATTGCTGGCCAGTAATCAATGGCCACCAATTTGATTCAAGTTTCTGTGGAAGTGTGCCAACTGCCATGTCAATGTTTTCAGGCAGCATGATGGTTGTCCACCCATGATGCATGCCTGACCTACGTCATGGAGGTGTAGTAGTATGTGTACCTGCTGCCGCTTTTCGGGTTTAGGGTTTAGGTGTCACTGAAATGCAGATCTGATTCTGCTGCTATTATGCTCACCATTTACATGACCCATGCTGAAGCTATTGTCCATCAGCGCACCTGCCTACATCTGGCCCCCTCACAATGTGCTTGAAAACTGTTTGTAGGCCTTGGATGCAATGGCAGAGATTCAGGAGCGGCACGAGGCCGTGAGGGACCTGGAGCACAGCCTGACAGATTTGCATCAGATCTTCCTGGACATGTCCGTGCTGGTTGAGGCTCAAGGGGAGATGCTGGAGAACATTGAGCAGCAGGTTGGTCAGACTCCGATCGCACATGACAGCAAGTGCATCTCCAGCATTGTCACTACTTGTCTCTGTGCATATTTGTGCTGAGAAGGGCTGATTTTGTTAAGATGTCCACCACTGATTGCCCTGCTGTTATCGGGTCACAATTGTGCCTTGCACTGCCTCTGCTCTGACTAGTTGAGGCGTGACAGGTGGGCAAGGCCAGAGTATCAGTGGAGACTGGTGTTACCGAGCTAGCTTCAGCCAAGACATATCAGAAGTCATCCAAGCGGTGGATGTGCTGGGCAGCTGCATTGGTGCTGGTCATAGTCGTTATTATTGTGGTCGCGGTGGTTATCGCTGTCAAGCACTAGCAGAAGCTAATGATCCAGGTAAAGGCTGTGCTCAATTTTTGGAGGGTCTTGTGATTCATAGATCTCCTCTTACAAGAAAAGGAAATGAAAAGTTTACGCTGTTCAGCGATCATAAAGGGAGCCTCCTGAGAGCTCTTTTCTTATAACTCTAATAACATGAATACATTGAAACAACAAAGGCTTATTTTGTGAGCAAGGGCAATGCAGTATAGGAGATGATTGGACTCAGAGCGATGCATTGTGTCAGTAGGATTGCTGACAGCCTCACGCATCTGAGCCTGCATTCCATGCAGCTTGTGCCACACTTTCTTTGTCAGGCTAAGGGTGGCTTGCTGGGCTTTCATCCTTTCCTTATTGTTTATGCTAGATGTTGCTGAGCATGACCAATTTGAAGTACATTGCATGTCATATAGGTTGTCTGGAAAGGCAGCCAAACCCATTGTGCACATTGCAGATGGGCCATGAGGGCAACACTATCAATAGACTCTAGCGGTGGCGCTCAAGCCCTGGTGAACGTCACCTGAAGATCTGCATTGTGTGCCCTCAAGCATCCAGAAGACTGCATGTGCAGAAGACTTTGTCAGTCTTTGCAAGATGTATACTATTATGACAGAGCTGTTACAATATGGCATTGTGTGTTAAAGCAATCTCCACATTGTCTGTCTGGACTCCAACACCAAGACCAGCTGACTAGTCCAGACGGGTCCAAAATTTCATGCAGATGCAATTCAATAGTCCATGCCTGTCTCCTGCATGCTGATAGCTTCAAAATGATAGCATGCAAATAGCTACAAAGTTTACAGAGATAGCTCTTTTTCTGATTGGTTTAGTTACTAGCGTGTCTCGTAGATGCTGACGAGTTGGTCAAGTGGTGTTTGACTGCTGAGACTTAGTTGTGTATCATAGTACACCAGTCAGTGGTCTTCAGCTGATACATCATCGTCATCGTTGACATTTGAAGGACAAAGTGAGTTGTTTGTCTACTGTCCACCTGGCTGAGCATATTGTCACCAGAACTACTGATAAGATTTCACAAGCGTAGGCTAGCATGGATCCGCAGATGACTGCTATGTCCCCAAGATAATGTGATCAATGACAAGTGCCAATGACACTTCATCAGCGTCAAACAGCAAGTGTAGTAGTTGCAGCATTGTCTGTGTTGGCAGGTTGCAAGCAAGTGGAGTGTTGGCGATCTGCTTCTGATGCACTTTTCTCTCTCTGTCACACGCGGTTAGGTCGCCTGTGTTGGCAACTGGCGAAAGTGTGCGTACAAGTACAAAAGCAAGAAGCAACGCAGTTTTGCTAGACCTGAAGCGGAGGTGGAAGTTGGTACTAATTTATCAGGCGACCTCTGAGTCTGTCACACAGGATTAGTACATGATTTCGCTCCGCTTCCTGCGGATCTTTGCAAGCTTTCTAACGATTCAAAGCACCGGACTGACCAGCTCGACACCCATCAAGAGCATCAGCGAACACCTTCTCAGAAGTTGCCAATATATTTTGTCGTCGTCCGCGAATTTGGCCGAACGGGAGGTGCTGCTGCAGGTGCAGTGATTACCATGGCACCGTCTTTTCAGACGGCTTTCTTGTTTGGAGGTACGTGCGTCTTCGCGAAGCTGCCAGACAAGATTTTTGCAGTAACTACGTACATCGCACTGCACGAGCGAGGAAGTTTGCTGACCAGTGATCAGTTGTGCTGGCCTGCCACGATCAGTGTGGTGATTGGCGGCTGCCTCCCATTTTCTCTGCGTGAGCGATAATCTGCACAGTCTCTGTGGTGTGGTTTTCAGGTATTCTGTTGGCGGGCATTGTTTCCTCGGCCCCTTTAAATTCCACGACAGTGACCGCTTTTGCACAAAGCCTGGCAGGGACGGTCCTTCCGTACACCGTCAGCAGTGAGGCTCCAGCCATACAGCTGCCAACTTTTGACTTGTGGAGCTACTTGGAGGTGATGTCTGTTGTGTTCTTGCAGAGCTCCACCTGTCACCAAGCTCAGCTGTGCAGAGCTCAGCATATATGGAGCAACATTTGTCTTTTAGGACGTGTTATGGTTCATAACTGTTCACTGCAGCTGACGCCTGGGGTGTAACTCAGCTTGATTTGCAAAGCCCAGCTTGCTTGCTATGCCCGTCTGTCTGGCCTCGACATGCCCATCGCAATGTACAAGATGATATACTGCTGGTGCAGGATGGGCCTAACCCATACGTCAAGTTTTCACAGCCAGCTCTGTATGTCATAGCGCAAGGTGAGTCTAAGCCCAATGCCCATGGTTGGTCATTAGTGAACTATATAAGCACTTGCTAATACTCTGAAATGTTTGTCATACTCCCGCTGAATACGCTTGTTAAGACATGTGTGTGTGCCTGTCACTGCCCTCATACAATAATCTCACCATGCTATGCTTTGCCAGCTGTGCCTGTAGCGCTGACCACGGGCATATATGAGTGCAGACGTGAATGACATTGTGGAGTCTCTGAAGTTTGCTGCTGAAAATTCTCTGAAGACGGCCATCATGGGGGCTGGGCATCAGGTGGTGGGGGTCCAGCTCTTACCTAACGGCCTCACCATTGATACCAGCAATCTGACAGCCATTGAAGTGGACCCTGACACTGAAACAGCCTATGTGCAAGCAGGTATTCTGCGCAGTGCATTTCGCTTTCCATGTAGCAGAACAATCCCTGTGCAAGCTGCTTTTGATAGTGTCATTACATTTTCACTATGATCATATGATGTCCATGTCATAACTCTTGCATGTCAGATGCCCTGCCGACTCAGCATGTCTCTACCCGAAACTGCTAAATCATAGCTAATACAGGCAATGACCAGACACTGGCTCAACCATCATTGCCTATCTAGGTAAGGACTGCATGTAACAATGACCTGTGATGTCATTTTGACAGCTTTTCAGGCCGGGGCCACCGACTACTGATGATACTGCATGAAGTCAGACTGAGTGCTTACTTTGAAGGGTGGCTTACGTATACACAAGACAGCTGACAGTGCGCAGTGAATCAGTGAGATTAGTGGTGGGTGTGCAGGCACAACCGGGGAGGAGTTGGTAGCAGCTGTGGAGGTGTACAACCTGATGTGGCCTACAGGACATGTTGGCAGTGTAGGAGTGGCAGGTCTGTTCTATGAAGTCCCCAAGCCCTTGCGATTGCCAGCATAATGCAGCAGCGCATAGGCTCCTTACTCATTGCTGCAGCTTCATGTGGAAGTTCTCCATGTGCTCTACAGTGCTGGCAGCCAAGATTGTCAGTCTGGATGCATGAGTAGTAAGGGCCTTTGAGGCTGCAGACCAGACCACTGAGGCGTGTAGCAATCATGAGCTCTTGCACACACAGCAAGAAATCATACTGCATGCTACACAGCATTGCCAAGCTGTATATCATGTACTTGACGGGGCAACAACACAGAGTTGTTTTGCAGGGGTGGCATTGGGGGGTGGGGAGGGCATTGGAGGCAGCCTTTGGGGTGCTTCAGTAGACAGTGTGCTGGGCATTGATGTGGTCAGCACATGGCAGAACAACACTGCTGACTGGGACATTGTGCGC
>JAABUK010004368.1_pt1 | contig 23035 bp, 22 predicted proteins | sample 5559141 | NCBI WGS metagenome assembly JAABUK01 (sample SAMN10711869, study PRJNA513367) | rock metagenome | isolation source: Antarctica rocks | place: Antarctica: Victoria Land, Pudding Butte nord | collected 2016-01-03
TGCGTCAGCGCGAGGAGGTATGTATACGCCAAAGTCGCACACGGAACCCTGCTCTTCAGGTACGCGCGAAATCAAGGATGAGGATACCTCCCCACGCCCGTTAAGCCATTGACAGGGGGGTTCGTGTTCGTATTCGTATTCCCGCCCGGCTGCATCTGCATCTGCTGCATCCTTCCCGTACCAGGCTGTCCACCCATCGCCCCTCCAAGCCCTCCTCCTCCTCCCCTAGGACCTCCACCCCCACCGGGTCCTCTCCCCGGCGGCCTCATTCCCGGAATCTCAAAATCAGGATTATGCTGTAATAGCACATTCGTATCTCTCTCCCTCGAAGGCGCACCCGGCATACCCTGCACCGGCTTCCTCATCGAGCTTGCCGGGGGCATGGATCTCAAATCCTCACTTCCGGGCCTCCACCTCGGGTTCACACCCCGTTGACTCACGGATGTGAAGTGCGAAGCCTCGCTTCCGTTGGGGGATCTGGCGCCGTCTTGGAGGGTTTCGTCAGAGGCGGTGGGTGGGATTCCTTGGGTTGGTTGGAGATAGCGGGCAGATGAAGCAACGGCACCGGCGCCGGCGCTAGGGATAAGGGACGCGGGGAGGGTCGGTTGCTGATGTTGGTGGTCGGGAAGAGGAGGAGAGGGGTCGATGTTCACGTCGGAGAAGCGGGGGTCGACGTCTTCGTAATAGTGTGAGGATGGGCGGCGCGGACGAAGCTGGCTGGTGGCGGAGCCAGAGCCAACGTTGGAAGACAATCCGGAGGAGATCTCGGGGGGGCTAGGTCCACCTCGGCCACGCATGGGGCTGTTTGTGCGACTGTTGGTTGCCCATGCGGCGCGCTGAGGCACGTAGTTACTGTTCGTCAGTCAGAATGTGGCTTCAACAGTTGGAGGAAATCACCTACTCAGGAGCATGGCTGTACATGCTGCTAGGACTAGCCAGATCTGGTTGTTGCGCCATGTTCGGAGGTCTCAATACACCAGGCGAGCTGTACTGACTGCTTGGACTAGGTTGATCCGGCGAGTAGTGAGGTTGACCTGGCTGCAACGTCACCGCTCCGTGAACAGATTCACCTTCTTCTGGTCGCCCTGCGGCTTGTGAGATTCTTCCAGTGGCTGCATTCATCTCGACAGCTTGGCCGACAAATGGGCCGTCTTGTGGTAATGGAGGAGTTATAGCAGGAGATGGCCTTCGCATCTGGCGTCCTGGAGATGGCTGTCGAGGACCACCTGGTGCTCCAGCATACCCTTGCAAAGGAGTTCGGCGGAGGTCATCTTGTGAGCTATATCCTTCCGGTGAAACCCTTTGTCCCTGTGGAGGATATCCGGGCGGGGGTCCTTGTTGAGATCTTCCCATCAAGGCACCTGCGGCCATCCCCGCACCAACTCCAGCGGCCATTGCACCACCTCGACCTCGCCCATTGTTATAATCGCCACGTCCATCATTGTATCCGCCTCTACCGAATGCTTGATTCGGGCCTCCTCGTGGTCCTCCAAAGCCACCTCTAGGGGGGCCATAGCCTCCACGTGGGGGATAACCGCCTCTACCTCTCGGCCCGCCATAACCAAAACCACCGCGAGGTCCAGGAGGCACTCCGTTGATACGCTCCCGCGACGATCTCTGCCTCAGAGTTGGGTCGGCCGGGTCTCTCTGCAGGTTCGGCGGTGCCGCACCTAATGCATTAGATGATGGAACTGGACTCCCATATTCGTCTCTGGCGCCCATGTATTGATCCTGGCTTCTTGATCGAACCGGACCCAGAGCTTCCCCATTGCTGCCTCCATATCCCATCGCCCCACGATTCGTTGCGTTGGATGGGGTTCTCTGGCTTAGGTCTGACCTCTCCTCAGATATGGCCTGCTCCTTATCGTATAAAGCAAAAGCCGGCAACGTATTCGAGCCTGGTGCACCGTTCACCATCGGCATCTTCGGCTCAACACTAGTCCGTGGACTCGCAGTGTCAGTCTTTTGTAGCTCGCGCTGTCGGTTGTAGAAATTTTCTCCGCTCATTTCCGCATTCTCAGCAATCCTCTTCTTCCTCGCTTTTCGGCTAACCAGAGTCCGTCTCATGGCACAGGTTACCACACCGGAGGCGGTTATCAAAATGGTCGACGCCAGTACAATCCATCCTCCCCATTCTAAGTGTGGTACGAAAAGGAGAATGTCCACCAGGAAAGCCAACAGGGTGACAAGGAGTGTCGGAAGAAGGAGGATGAGCAGAGCAAGGAGGTATCGAGCGGAGTGTGATGGCGAGTGCAGATGTGCAGCCGCTGCAAGGGCAAGGCATGTCAAGTTGAGCAGTGCAGCGATGGGGTGAACGACGAGGAGGGATGAGAGGGAATGGCGAGCCGCAGAGGGAAGGCTGAAGTCCCCGTTGTTACCGGCACCGAAGAGTCCATCTGTGCCATTCAGTACGTAGCCGAGGAAGTTGCAATGTCAAACCATACCAGTATTGTACCCAATGCGAACACCCGAACACTTTTGGGGGGTGCAGTATCCGAAGACGCCAAAACTCACTCCTTTGAACTTCGCAATTGGTATGCCTTTGGTTATAGGTGTGGAGAGGACAGAGAGTAGGAGAAGGAGGAATGATATGAGCAGTAAGACCGTGAGTGGTGTCGCTGGTCGAAGCATGACGGAGGAGAGTCGACGCTCAGCACTGGATCGTCAATGCCGGTTACGTACTCACGGCGAGAAGTCGCCTTGGATTGATGGCGGATGGCGCTGAGCGGCAGTCTGCTGGAAGATCGGTCAACATCGAGAGATTCGCATGTCTGCCAGCCTTCCACCAAGGAGGAAGAGACACCTCTTTCGAAAGATCGTCGTTCTAGAAGTCTGCTGGGAATTTCAAGGTTAGAGGGGAGATTGGTGGGCTAGCGAATGGGATGACCGGGTCTTCACCCGCCACGAAGCGTGCGTGCGAAGGACTAAGACCGTTGACTGGCTGAACTCTAACCAAAAGCTGCCGCGGATGGACCCACCGACGATAATCAAGGATGAGTTAAGATTGATGTGGGCCGGGAAGATGACAATGGATCCAGCAGGAGAAATTGGCCATGATGGCGATGATGGCCGGAGAATGATAATCATAAACAGCACGGATCGCGTATCACCCGCCCAGTATCCGCGTATCCCAGCATCAATCACCACAGCCACGCGCTGTGGGACTTCTTGTGACGAGCAACAATCCCATTCATTCATTCTTCTTGCTGACCAGCTTTCTGCGACATGAATTGAAGCAAGACTGGACGGCTACGGTCACGTGCGAGGGGGCAGTGCCCTAGTCAGCAATTTCCCTTCTGGCGTTTCGATGGTCACTCCTACTGACTACGTCTTGCCCTGCATCTACCAGTCCACGATTGACACTAATTGTAAGGTCGACTGCACTGGGTGACGACCGGCAAGGGGTGATCGTTGCTTGTTCCTGGAGGTCTATGGATTTCTGCTCGGTCGGTAGATGACTAGCAACCCTCGGCGAGCATACCCAGCAGGCGCCTCTATGATTTCGACTTAGCCAAACCTCTTTTCCAGCTACTTTGCCAGTGTTCGCTGCGTTCCTCTCCCTCCTCGATTCATGCCTGATAGTGCTGGTGAGAGTGTTGGATACCGTCACCGTGGTATGTGAGACTGTTTCAAGGCGATAGTATGTGTGCTATTCTGCGGGCCTGCCGCGGTAGAAGTCAATGCTTTTGGAGGAGATGTACTAGCGCCAATCACCGATCTTGACAAGGAGGAGACGGTCGTAGGAATGTTTGTTGTGACATAGGTATGGATAGACAGCACAGCTGTTGTCGATGCTGGCACGGTTGTCGTGAAGAGGCCTTCGCCAAGCGTTACTTCTGCTGGCTGTGCACACCACTTCAGCATGTCTTGCAAGACGATCCGTGAAGCACTTAATCCGGTGACTGCTCCGTCAAAAGTCAATCTTCGGGTGATATCCACAGAGGTCGCCTGATTTACCACGCTCCATGACTCGGTTGCCCACCGCAGGCCTCTCCGGGCATCCCTTACACGCACTTCTCGACAAGCACACTGCTCGGCACTTGTCCATCGACCACATAGTACCACGGCGCGATGAAATACGTCAGTCGTTTCCCCATCGATTGACCCTGCTCTGCCGTGGCATTGGATACCGCTGTTGTCGAGACTGGCTCACCCCTTGTCAAGGTCGAAGTTGAGCATATGGCAGAGGATGTCCATGTATAAAGCGTAGAGCATCCTAAGCCATCCTAGGCCATCATAGGCCGCGAAAGTGGCAAAGGGATCGAAGGTGTTATTGGCCTCCGTCGCATTCAACCTCAACAATGCTATGGCCGCGGCTGGAAGTTTGGATTCAGTATGTGGATCGAGAACAGTCGGAGACAAGAAGACAGAAGCGTTGGAGAGGGCGGAAGCCGGGCGCATACTGGAAGAGCATATCGTTGCAATCGGTACGGGGATGACTGTAACAGGAATCGGCCCAATCGACCTGGTCCCGACTGCATGATATGTGGTAGGTCTGGCTAGCCTGCTGGTCGGCACCTGGGCTATTGATCGTGACGTTCGGGTAAAAGTTGTGAGAGTCATTCGACTAGGGCTTGAGAGCATCTCTATTCCTGCAAAAGGAACACCTCCATCATGTCTCGGTTGATGGAAATGGTCCGCACCATGATGTAGATTGTGGCCAGGGTGTGTAGCGACACGTGAGACAAGAATAGTGAGGGCTAGAGATACGCGGACGAAGAATTCCATCGGAACGCACTGCAATGATTGCAATGGTGGAAGCCCAGCGTGCGACCAGATCAGGAAATGCAGGACAAAGAGAGGAACAGATGGAAGATAATGAGATGGAGGGCCTGATTTTTGAGGCTTGAAGGGTGAATTGGGGGATGTAGATCTGCTCTGAGAATGTTTCAGGCATTGCCACGCGGAGAAGCACGTGCATTTCGGTCTCGAAACATATTAGAGTCCAGCGAATGCTGCAGTATACGGACGGTAGCCCGATCTCTCTTCAACCACCACTGTAAGGCTGCTCAGTGTAACCGTCTTGTTGGGGCGGGTCATGATATGCGTCATTCATGAATTCCATTTCGGCAGAGGTCGGGAAAAACGACATAGGCCGTTCGCTACCGGAGTGTGAGGCATACTCATCATAGCCAGCAAAAGCTGTCATGTTTGCTAGATCCTGTTGCGAGACAGTGAAATTGTCTCCAGATTGTAGAGCAGTTTGCGTCAAGAGAGGAGCGCCGCCCATGCCAAGCGACTGATCCGAAAGGGAAGTCCGAGGATTGCTGTACGCTGGTTCATGCAGCGGGCCGGGCGCCTCCTCTGGCAGATAGTCCACTTCTCTTCCGATCTTAGGAGCAGTCTCTCGAAGCATCTGGTTGCACAGAGTCCAAGCCCTCCTTGCGCTGTAGCTCTCGTCGCCAAGATTGTGCAGCCACCGAATTGCTTTCTTGGCACTATCAAAAATGTCCTCCGCTTCTTCCGGCATGTGATAGGAGCGAAATGACAATTCCAGCATGAGAACCACGGTGGCTTGCATGAGATGGTGAAGGATGCACCACCAGGGACCAATGCGGTTGAGACCCACAGCATTCGGCTCATCAGGAAGCATCTGGAGCATCTCGCGCGCGGAGTCAATGCATGTAACTGCGGAAGCACGGTTAAAATCTCTAGATTTGCCAGACTGCGAGGGCATCTTGCGATCCAATCGGCACAAACAAGGACGATTGATAATTATCCGGGTACCATAATGAAAAAAGCCCAAGCACATACGTTGCTGAGCGAAAGTTTGATCGCGTTGCTTCCGCTTGAAATTGAAAATACTGGGCAAGTTGCTGTGCCAGTCTGCGACCTTCTGGTCGAGCTCAGAGATCACAGACTGGATGGATGACCAGGTCGTTTGCATCGCTTCTGGGGTATAAAGTCGGTTCAGCACCAACTGTGCGATCTTGGTCATTTGTACATGGTGAAGGAAATACAAGGATGAACTGGGCGGCACATTCTTCGCCCATTCAAAGTCGACATTTTGCGGTGCGGACGGCGATCTGGAGGCACTGGTTGGTTTGGATGTTGAGCGAGAGCGGTCTGAAGGGGACGTCGCGGAGCCGGAGTTGTGCGGCGGTCGGTAGAGCAATCCTGGATATCTTGCGTTCCTCTGCATATCGCCACCTAATAGATTTTGAGCATGTTGGCTCTGGAAAGTATCTTCTTCCATCGGAATGGGAAGAGGAGTTGTGCACGCTTCATCAGGAATCGACGTAGGGCGACCCGACATCATACTAAGTTGGTGTTCCAAAGCGTAGAGAGACCACCAAACGCGGTATCGAATCTCCTTTGACGTGTCAGGTGTCCGAGCCGAGTCATTCCGCATGTTGATACCGAGCGCAATCGCGGCACGCACAGCAGTCCCACCAATTGTCCACGCCCTGATCTCTTTCAGCAAGGAAACCGACTTTGTTCGGTAGACACCTTACCTGTTGATCTGGCTCGTAGCAAGGAGGTAGAAGGCAATCAACCCCGAGACTTGAACTTGCTGCAGGTCTGGATGATTGAAGATGGTGTTGCCGTTCAGGCTCAACAATCTGGCACGGGAGAAGTAGATGAGATGATCTCTCTCATCTCCTCTCCATTCCGCTTGAACAAGGTGAGAGTACTTGGCCCCTATCGCAAACATTATGTTCAAAATGGCCAGCCATCGTTCACCGGGATTGGTAGAGGAACCCTCCATGAATTTTCTATACTGTGACAAGAAGGTGATCTTGCCAATGATAGGAAAGGAAGGATGAACCGATTCGACATAGGCTTTGAACAGCAGATCTGCAGTTTCTCGAGGCGGAAGTTCAAAACGGTCGACTGTCTCGGGTATGAATATCGAAAAATCATCAAGATGGTAGCTTGAGTCATTTACGGAGAAACCTTCAAAGGTGTCAGGCATAGTTCTCCTTCTCTCGCTTGCAGGCGAACGACTATCATAGAGAGGGGAGGCACCTCCTGTTTTCTTCCTGAATTCCGCCTCAGATTCGGGCCCCACCGGAGTACCGAATTTGTTTTCCTGCCGCAATTTTTGAAGCCAGGTGATCTCGGAATTCTTGCCCATAAAACCAGTACTACGAGCTTCTTCGCTGCGGTTGAAATCTTCCTCAATTCTGTCCAGCGCACCTGTAGAGCCGACACCGGCGGAGACATCAGATTCTTCCCCCGTGTCTTCCGATACCCTGTCTATTTCTTGCGACATATCGCCGACCTCTGGAGAATCTCCTTTACCGGAAACCACATCCTGATGGTGAATTAGACAGAAAAACAAGAGGAGCATCGCTTTTGCAAATACCTTTTCGAGTAGTACCTTGATCGAATTGGCATCTTCTTCCCCAACTCTAAGGCTCAGGTCTTTTAGGACGGCTTCATAGTCAGCAACCTTTTCTGCTAGACTACCAAACGCTCTGGTGGAGTCAGCTTAAAATCGCTCCGTCAATCCCTCGACCTTACTTTTTGGCTCGATCTCTCTTTCCATCTGCATAGACGCACGAGACCTTAAAATCTTGACAGTGCTTGCATGCAGGCTTTTCCCCCGAGCATTTTGTCTTCCGTGATCTGCAAGGCTCACAGGCATGCATCACCCGATGTCGACCGCCCAATTTCGTCCCACTTCCCGCTGGTGAATCTCCTTTCTGCGCTAATCTTGGTATTGCCACCTTCGGAGCTTTTGCTGGAGGAGGGTCATGAGGCGACTTGGGTAGGCGAAAAGCCGGGGCGGCAGTTGATTGCGTAAGAAGGCTGGAGGGTCGACGAGCGGATTCTGATGGCTGGGGTTGCTCAATTGAGGTGACAGTTGCGCCTTCAGACGGTTGACTCGCGGACGAACTTCGTCGTGCAGATCCCGGGGAACCCTTCCGAGAATTGTGATCCGACATGGCGACGACACAAAGGTCAAGTAAGGTTGAAGCAAAACACTCGATATCAGTCAACACCCAAGAATCACCACTGCTACCGTGCAAAGCTTAGTGGACGTGGCCTGCGGCGTGGGCAGACCTCAACTATGGTGGTGTTGCTCGACTCTCCGATGCTTGCGCGCTCGCAGATCGAATCATCTGTGGGGCAAACTTCGTCGACAAAGCCCGCCGCGTAGATATAGATGTGGTGCATGATTTTTACTGAGGAAAACTCTTGATGTCGCAACCTCTTGCATGGGGAAGGCGGTTCGACTAAACATGGGGAATTTGGGCGAGATGGCAGTCTTGGGCTTCCGCTAACTAGGTCCGTAAGGGCAGTGAATCTGGATTTTTGCGAGGCCTCTGCGGTACGAGTACTGGGTATACCTATCTCCGTTGGCCAATAGTCGAGATCGTACATACAAGTAGTCCACGAGGCTGCCCATTTACCCACATTGCCGCTCACTACTTGCAGTAATTGATAGACCATCATCCGCCACAACCTACCCCAGTTTAGCACGCACCCCTTGCTAGAAGCGATTGACATCAATTGTGGCTTTCACATGGAAGACCCTGGGAATATGATTCAGATATCGATACCACACGTCCAAGACGGGGCTCAAGCCCCTCAAGCTTGACACCATCTAATCTTCAGTTGCAAGGTCATACTCCGTCCTCGGTCAGACGCTAACAGGGCGGCCATCGTCTGGAAAATCGATAGAGAATTTCGACTCCACGGACACCGGGTGTGATTGGATGGAGAACATTGCCACCATGGCCCTTCGTTTGTCATATTCGCATTGAGCCCCCTGGGAATCAGGGCACAGACAGTCTTGCGCCACATGTCCAGGTACTGGGTGGCAAAACAATGACCCTGAAGCGAGGCAGGGGTTCACGAGAAGCTTGAGGCGTAATCAGAGCACCAGCTCATGGATGATCTCTTCCCGCTGAACGTGGCTGACGGCGACCCAACCGAGTCCCGACAGACCAACCTCCGGGAAAGTCATCCCACACACGAACTACTTGCACAATAATCGACCGGGCGTGAACCGATTAAGACTCATAGATGGAAGACGAGAGGTCGCTTGAAGCAAGATTCGGGTCGCTTTCCCTTCCGTGGCTGCCATAAGAGATCAAGTACCTGGAAGGAGAAGTGTCACTAGAAAGATTCTTCACAGGGCATAGCCTCGGAGCGGTTGTACCGCAATCGGCCCTTACTCCGCAGGCTGGTCTATCCACGATACAATTATTGCGCTCTCAGCATGAAGCCCTTTCTCATGCAGGGACTAGGGTTGGATATTGTGGGTGCTTCATTTCCCAGCATGATGTCGGACGAGACGACTGCTCTCACGCATTGTTCAGTATGAATCATGATCGAAATACTCTGAGAGAGATCCCGCTGTGGTAATTGGGAGTTTCGGTGTTGGCAGAGACTTCTCTTGACGAAACCTGTGGCACTGAGAATGTTCCTTTGGCAGGTTTCTTGGTCCGATGACTGGCGTCATCCTTCCAGGATCCATGCAGGACGGCATTCTGAATCTGGTGCCCTGTTGAGGCAATAGATGAACGAGCCTGGGCACGCAGTTTCTCCAACCACAAAGTCTAAATCCTGGGCCTTACTTCCAACACCAGAGGTTTTCGAGGTACGAACATGTGGCCATCAGCTAGGTGTTCAACAGAATTGAGGCTTCGTGAGTTGTGACCGCTCCATGCTTCTCCGTAAAGTTGTCGCGTCGCATAAGCGGCCCTGCCGTATGGCATACCATAATCTCCTGATTCTCGCTCGAGATAGACGTGTGTACAATATGGAGATGGCTTCCATATCCCTGCGTCACCTCGACCGGAATGGATGAACTATGATCCGAGAACTTCCTACTAACTAGTTAACCCAAGAGCAAGAATGCGACCACAACAGTCTCCACTCGGAACCAGCCACAACGATATTCAGTCTCCACCGCAAGAAGCTCAAGCAGCAACGACGAATTCGTACTTCTTCCGTCTTCTTCTTGTGGCCCGCTATTGCCTCGCCGTTGGGGCTCGCGGCTACGTCGAACGTACTCATCCCCTTACGACCACGTTCGGTCGTCAAACGCGTTGTACACCGCCCCTGATCCTCAGGACTATTCAAACCCATAATCGAAATGGTAGCTACTCGCCGCCACCCCGACGGCGACTTCCCCGACCGGACAACCACACCACCAAGCGCCTCCCCGTCTAAAACCACCTCCGCACCCACCAATTCCCACACCAAACCGACACACTACCCCCATTCTACCTCCAAATCCCGTGCTCACTCGACTACTTCTTCGGGCTACACTCATCTAGCCCCCTACCCACTAGTCCTCTGGCTTCTCGTCTCCCTTCCGCTTGTCATCTGGGACACGGCCTACATCTTCCTGCGGCCGCACTCCATGCCAGGCGGCTACCTGCACTCACCTATCTGGACCCCGTACGCGCTGTACGGGACCATCGACTATGTGTACGGCTGGCCAGCGTGGAATGACCGGAGCGGGTTCACGGGCGCGCAAGGGAGTCTCAACGCGGTCGAGACGCTGCTGTATGGGTATTATCTTTGGGTTGTGTGGACGAGGGCGAGGGAGCCGAGAGGTGGGAAGGGTTTAGGCTGGTTGGTCGGCGCAAGTGAGGAGGGGAGGAGGAGGAAGGTGGTCGGTGGGGCGGGATTGGCGGTTGTTGTTGCCTTTGCAGGGGCAGTGATGACGGTTAGCAAGACCGTGTTGTATTGTGAGTAGTATCATTTTCCCTTTTGATGTGATGCCGCGTGTCCTTGTGCTAACTGTAAATCAGGGCTGCATGAATACTGCTCCGGCTTCGCGAACATTGGGCATAACGACCCCATCACGTTGTTTATATATTGGATCATCCCGAACGGGCCTTGGCTTGTGCTTCCAAGCTATATGATCTATGAGCTGGGAAAGGAGATCGTGAATGCGCTGGATGGGACCAGCGCCAAGGCGAAGAGGTGAACCTCACGCACAATCAGAATAAGTGCTTCAGACGGGGGTCTATATTGCCACGGAGTCGAAATTTCGTGCCAAGCCTTTATCCAAAATTCAGTGAAGGTTTCCGTCAGTCACCCACATCTATCTAATAAGAGTACTTGGTGCGGATCTCGAATCTCCCTCTTCCTTCTCCAGCACAAAATATCTCCACCAGAAAGAGTTTTGTGTCCACCCAGACATCTAAACGACTACCCACCTTCTTTTCATCATTGGAACCATCATACACCTCCACCTCGCTGCTCTGATCAGGTGACTTTGCTCTCGCCTATTGAAATCTAAGAAATTTTCCGACTCGATCTCTCGGTACGGACCTTACCAACACCTGTTGACAAGAGTGGTACTACTCCAAAACAGAACAAGATCGACAGAGGCGCTCGAGCAAGCAGGCAAAGCCAGACAATCAGGTAAAGACCCATCTCTCAAGAGACATAGGAATTGGATCCGCCACCTCACCCTGATTCCCCTTGCCAGTGGCAATGCTGGAGCACCTACCGTTCCCCGAAGCAAGCCCTGGAAAAGGATCCTGCCTCTGGCTAAAGCGAACAACTCTTTTCTCGACACCACTCATTGCAAAGGTCTGCAGGAGAGATCCTACCGGTGGTGGGGGGCCTACTGGGGCGAGGCCGGGCAGCCAGAATAGACCAACACCGAAGCTACTCTAAAAGATGCTACCGATGGAGAAAGAACTGTCGAAGACGAAAGGAGTTGAGAATTACCCCGGGCGCGGCTGAACCCTACATATCTGCAGGGCAAGCAAGACTTGATGATCGCCAACATGCAGAGGGGGGAACAGTCTTAAACCGATGTGATTGTGCGCGCTCACTCGCTGCCATGACCCCCCCAGAATAATGGTGGGGATAGGATCCAAGGCTCAGCACTTTGAATGCAACCACTTTGCCCTGAATTAGCTCCTCGTATTCGAAGTGAAATGTGGCCGCCATCCCGCCCCCGGATCCATGAGGAGTTATGAACGCACATCTACGGCACGGCCGCCCTTGGGACTTACTTCTTGAATACCCAATGAAAGCCATATCTCGGGCCAATCGCGTATGGACCGCATCGCATGTCGCTCATGCATGAGAAAGGGTTGAGTTTGAAAGAATACGCGATTTGATTACAGCATTGGAGACACACTTGGGTTGGTGAAAGGGCGTGTGTTGTGGGGAGACAGGCAGCAGAAGAAGAAGAAGAGGAAGGATACGGATCGCAAGGTTCTTGGGGGCCGTTGGGGGAGGAATAAACTTATGGCAAGAATGCAGTATGCAGTATGCTATCTAATAAAGCGGCGGAACGGGCCAGATAGGTAATTAGGGGTGTAGATATCTACAACTTCATACAATTCAACTCATAAGCTGGACAGAGACTCCGCTTGCCTTTTCCAACCTTTCAGAGCAACCTGGAGGCCTCTGCAAGACCAAAACACACCGCCTCTTCCTCCATAAACGGAGAGCCAAGAAACCGACAAGACACTCGTTATCCGTCCCAAAAAGCCCAGAACTTCCCTTCCCTCATTAGATTTCTATAGTGATTCAGTTATCCCCCCATACCATGCTTTAAGGGGGACCACACATACCTGATTCTGAGCCCGACTCCGTCCGAAGGGGCAGAGCCACCTTCGGTTGCGGGCTAGCCTGACCACGGCTTCTGCTGCGCCAGTCGCGACGACCACCCGATGGTCCTGAGGATGATCGCAGAGAAGAAGAATATTCCGTGCCGGGGGTAAGGCCAAGGGATTCTTCAGAGGCTTTTGTGGATGGCGTGGCTGGTGAGGGCGAGGCGGAATGTGTTCGAAGGTCCGATCGGCTCACGTTCGGCTGGTCATATAGAAAGAAGTTCGGACTGGGAGATTGAGATGCGTGGGACGTCCTCTGAGGTTGTTGATCAGCGACACTGCGGCCGAGGATGGTGTCGGCGGATTCGGGCGTTCTTGGTGGGACTATTTTGGGGTTGCTGCCGTTTGTGCGGCGTGTATCTGAGCTATCCCTCGCTCGGTGTGACTTGTGCGCGGGGGCCGCTGCAGCTGCAGCAACAGCGTTGGGGTCGAGAGTCTCGTGTGAAGACGATGTATGTTGATCACCGTCCAACGGAGGTCGAGTTCTCACAGAGTTGAAGCTCAGGGATGCACTCGTCCACAACTGATCTTGCAAAATCTCCAGCGACGTTTCCAATGTCTGCTGTTTCGATTGAGCATACGTTCGTCTTGTGATGGTATCCTCGGACTCTGCTGCATATTTTGCTAATTCTGCGTCGCTCATTGTGGCAATCAGATTCGAGTTGATAAGGTCTGGGAGACCGTTGAGCAAACAACTCTCCACGGCTAAGCTGATGAGATTGTCGGTAAATGTTTCCAATGCATAATCGTAATAGGAAAGCATATCGAGCAACAATTCTGTGCATGCAGCGCTGTTGTCCAACTGCTCGATGACACGAATAACGCTGTTGGAGGAACATAGAGCACTCCATTGGTTCTGGTAATGTCGAAGGTTATTTGTATATCTCCTGGGCGTGGCATATGGCTGAAACTCGGTGAATGGCTTCATTATCTCCTGCAGCTTTCGCTCGAGAGCAGTCCGTCTCTTGTCCAACTGTGGCTTAATTAAACGATGCCAGATGAGAGCGGCGTTAGGTGGCGTGGTAACCGTTTCGAGACCGTTCCATAGAAATGTCGTTGTGCTTTCGAACGCTGAGCTTAAATATTTCCTTGCAAAATATTCCCATCGCTGCGATTGGATCCTGAAGACTGTGCATGAAAGGTAAGTATCGTAGTGGTTCGGGAGCTCCTGCGATCTTCCAGCTTCGAGCACTGTATTTTGAATCATTTTGATGTATTCGACGGCAGTGATTGACTGGGGTGGCTCGATGCCAGGAGGGACAGTTGTCCTGGCATGCATCATGTCGCTTACGTGATACATGTGTCCATGATCTTGCATCGTCTGAGAAAATCCATCATTCAGGTGACGAATCGTATTGCGAAGTCGTTCGTCTGGTTTTCTGTTAAGGTATTTGCTTTGGTATCGGCCTACAACACCATCCTCAACGACTCTCCTGAATTCAGCTTGAATGTCCAGGAGAAACCGCAACTGTTCATCACGTGAGGATCTGCAGGGACCCAGAAACTTCAACTCTGCATCGCAGGCTGCTTTCTCATACGCGATCTGAGACACGACGTCTGGAAGATATTGCCGGATCTCGTCCAGAAGGATATTTCTCATATGTTCCCGCAAAGGATGAATCCCAAGCCGCGCAGGGGGAAGTTCGTTCCAAGGTGGATTTCTAAAAGCTCCTTGTTCCGCTGCAGTCTGATGACTCTGATAAAATTGTTCCTCGCTGTATGAGTTGCGATTGCGGACAACGTGCCACCCTCGGTGCAGCTTGTGTGTTTCATTCCGTGCCAGGCTTGAATACTGCGGTCGTCTTCCTTCGTTGATGAGATCTGGCTTTGTGATGATCCCTACAGTTCGGCGTCCTTCAGGGTCGGCTTTCTTGACTAAGTTCAGAACCTTTTGGCCTACCACCTCAGCCTCAGTGCAAACGATGGCAAGGATGACACTTCGCTCTAGCTTCATGTATTCAAAGACTAGGCCTTCGACGAGCTCGTTGTCGGAATCGTTGATGCTGTGGATAATACCGGGCGTGTCGATCAATGTGAAGTTCGGGAGTTCGGGCCCTTGTATTTCGAGCCGCAACTTGTCGTCCGAAAGCTGGAGCTGATCTCCTATGCCTATCGACACCCTTGCCGCTTCAATGAGTCTTGGAACCTGGTCAAGAGCCACGTTTCGCTCTTGGTAGTCAAGTAGACGCTGTCTGTGTGCTTCGGTAGCCTGAGGGCCGGGGATGATGCTGGCGGAAGCTGCTTCGTTCGGCGTCCTCCTAAGGCAGATTTCGGTAGCGAACCGAGTACATTGCCCAGCATTCACAGGAAATCTCACCCCAGATATAGCTTCCAAGACGGAGCTCTTGCCCGCCGATTGATCGCCGCAGACGACAAGCTGGGGCAGGGACACATATTTGTCTGCTCCGCTCAGCCTGAGATCGTCAATCAGGTCAATAAGTTTGAGGTACTCGCTGTCTTGCAGGGAGGTAAGAGGATCGGGCAAGTCGTGCATGATGGTGGATGTTAGTGAAGGAGAGCACTCAAGAAAGAACAAAGCGGTCTTGGAAAGTCGTTGGTGATAAGCGGTAACAGGCAGGCATCAACGGAGGAGAATGCTTGAAATTTCAGAATGCTATTTCCCAGGGCAGCAGTGCTCATATTTATAGAAGCCTTGATAACGGCTTGGGGGGGGTGTTATTAACCCAGAAATTGAAGGCTGGACGTGACTTCCATTGAGAATACATAAGCGGGTCATGCTCCACCCTGCACATATTTCAAGCATTATCATCAATCTGGCAAGGCTTGCTGGGACGTGAAACAATAGCAATGGGCATTTCCAGGCCTCTGAGAGTTTTTCGATAGACGGCATTGGTGTGACAAGGCTGCCTTGATACCTTTCACAGACCCCACAGCGTCTGATGAAACGGGGATAAACAGCTTTGTTTCGATAATGGCAATTCAAAGGAGAGTTTGAGACTTCTGCTAGGCACACACCCACATCATGCAGATTGGGGCTTGTTGCTCGGGCCACATTGGCGAGTGGCGAGAGAAACCATCGATCGACGACTTGATATGAGGTTACTCAAAAGCTGCTGCAGCAACTTGCTGCAGGCATGGCTCAGCGGTTATGCATCGAGATCAGCGAGTAAAAGAACATAAACTATTCATCACCAGTAGCATAGAACACAGCACCCAAGGAGAGGGGCTGAAATAATCTCAATGGCCAAAAAAACCTGTCATTTCGTAAGGATCAATCAGAGAGTCAGAGAAGCATAGAGCGCTTATCACAGTGCTGAACCGCTCTTCATCATCGCAAAATCAGCTCAACTTAGCCTCTTTGATCTCCCTTCCCTTTCCTTTACTGGCGATGCGCGTCATCTCAACCGTCTTTGCTCACTGGCACTTAGGACAGAAGGCACATTCTGCCCCATTTGCACGAACGCACAGTTGCGGCACCGCTGCTATAGTTCAAGCCTCATCGCGTATTTCGCACCAATGGTGAAAAGGCTGCATCGTCAGCACGTTCGCATGTGCAACGGTGGTATGGACTGAGTTTCGAGATCTGCAGTGTGGTCACACCATCTGAGACACGCCTGGGTCAAGGGGAGGTCGCGTCGTCGCCGTCGACGAGGCAGACGTTGGGAGGAGAATAGGTGGCGGCAGATGCATTGATGCTGCCGAGGGTTCGATTATGAAGGAAGCTTTGAGAACGGCTTGAGGAAGTCATCGAGTGCCAAAGAGCGACCACTTTCTGTTTGCTACAAATATGGTGAGTGTTTGACGCCGAGGATCTGGCTTCTTGCCCATTGGAGACTTCTGCCGCCCACGCGGTTCGGCACGTCACGTCACTTCATTGTCAGTTCCAAAGGTGTTGCGAATCCTTGGCACATAAAAATGTGCTGCTCTGACAATTATACTGAATCCCTTCAGATACTGTAGATGAGAGCTAAGAGTCTGTCTATCATACACTGAAATGGTGTTTCTGCTTAAATGGCTTAGAAGCTGTAGACCAAGACACCACAACTTAGTGTGTACGAATTCTACTTTATTTTAATCGTTCCGTGACACTTAGAATGTACGCTGTTAAAATCTTTCAAAGTTCAGCCATAGTTGTATATGAATCTGTCAATTTCGTATGCTTATACGATCTATGAAAGCTCTTAATAATTATTAGTCAAGTAGCAGCAGGGCATTTTCGACGCCGAGCTCTTCGCAACACTTTGGATACTGATAATACCGCGGCGGGCATCATCGGCCGAGGTTTCAAGACCTTTTCACAATGCAATTCCCACTATGTAATGCATGGAAACCGACTTTCCAAGTCTAGAAGTCACAAAGGCTAGCCCGTTGACGATACATTTAGCATACAAAAGCCCAAGTAGACACGGCCAGTCCAGGGCTGAAGTCCCCCGAGGCTTCGCTTCGTCTCCGGCAGAGGAAACCTTACAGTAACTGCTCTATGTTTTGGACTTGAAGAAAAATAACCATCCATAAACGATTCGATTCGACGGCTATACGCTCACCTTCTCTACCGGGCACCCTGGGGTTCGTATTTGCAGCTGTAGGGTAGCATAGGTGTCTGTCCTCGGCCATATTTATTACTGTTTCGTTACAAGTTGCGCCCAGCTGCACATCATCGTCATCCTATTTTCACTCTTCCTTGGAGTCCTCCAGTGTCTTCAAAAGGTGGTTGATCATGGGTGCAGGACTTTCTGGGATAGCTGCTTTCGAAGTCTATGTAGACCTTCCGGCTTTCAATCTCGTGCACATCGTAGCTCGAGGCCCGAGGCCTGGCGACAGCGTTCGTGGCGCTCTGATGGCAGTGTTTTGGGAGGCAAGACGGCCATGAAATCTGTCACCGGGCCCTGCCCCTCCTGTGCCGGAAAAGATTACTTTCGTTTTTGGAGGCTTCGTTAGCATACCAAGCAGTGCTTTCTGTCTGCTTCCACCATATCTGAGTGATGTAGCCTGCAAGAAAAGTGGCCGCCGCCTTCATTGTTCTCTGTTGCAACAATGTGATGTTGTTGTTGTTCCTCCGGTATCACTCGCAGCGGTTTACGCGGCGTGACAACAATCACAAGACACTGGTGTCGGCCCCCCTGATCAAGCTCTTGCTCATCATAGTCGTTACCTGCCTCAAGCCTTGCTAAGGTGGTCACTCTCATCCTCTCAGATGAGTGTCCTTTAGGGTTTTCGAGTCAATCCTCTTTCCCGAGGGTTAAATATACCTCACGGTTGTGGCTTCCATTGAATCGATATCAACATGCTTGGCGCCTGGGTTCTGTGACCTGATAGCTATGTCAGCACATATAGAATCAATGACAGCTGAATAGGGTCAAAAAGAGAGAACCAGATAGTACGTTGAACAGCATCTGCAAAGTCACCAGATCCGCATTCGCATAGCAGATCTGGAACTGCTCACTTCCCAATCAATCAATCGTAAGATTGGGCATGGAGAACAACGCATTTGAGACTGCTTGCCATCCCGAGGTCGGCGTCAAGGCCATTTGTCAGCCGCCAACCGAAAACCTAGTGTAGAGTATTGTAAAACTAAGGTCCGTGACTTGCAGTGACATCTGCTGGCATCGCAGTGGACCGGAGCTCGTAGCAGAACGTACTCGAGTGCAACCTAATCGCCTTCATAAGGTGCCGCTGTCAGGGGAGTTCGATGGTCCTTATGAACTGAGTGGCTAGAAACCGAGGGATAAAGGATGACACAATTAGCGATACCGCGGCTGGTACAGATTCACCATAATTATTCAAGCTTCTTCAACTGCCGTTTGAGCCTGGCCCAGCCACAACAAGTCTGGGGTCTGGATTTCCACGGGCTTTTGAACGCTAGGGCGCCGCGAGGCGTAAGGGTTCCTTTCTGGAAGCTGTCAGTCTGCGGATTCCCCTGCAAATATAGCCGCATCAGGCGACCAATGTGTTGATCTCCCCTCTTTCAGAAAGGAAGACGGTATCACGATTGCGCGGCCAACAAGGTAAACGACAAGGGATGAAAGGACCTTTGCCCCTTTCAGGCAGCTCGTTAATAAGTCCTGTTTGATTGGTCATGTCCATTACTCAAAGCTGCAGAAGCCCTTGACGACAAAGCGACACTCAGTGCTTCGGAGCTGAGGATGGGTTGAGAGGCTGACATCTTCAACACCTTCAGCGGTCAACAGGCCGCGTCAGGCTTTCTCACCATGGCCGCACCAATCTCGAAGCAAGAAAGAATCCGCCTTAACCAACAGCGATCACGGGCCAGGAAGCAGGAGTACCTCCAAGACCTGGAAAAACGAGTCCTGGATTGCCACACGACTTGCAGGGAAGCTGACCTTCAGCGCGACAATCATCAGCAGCTGCGCAAAGAGAACGTAAAGCTGCGTGCCTTGCTGGGCTCTCTGGGCATTGGTGACACGCAGATTGATTCCTACGTCAATTCTGATGCTTCAGATCTGTCTGCCGAACAACCATCTTTGCGACATCTTCGCCCAAAATTACAAACCGAGATCGCTCCAGCGCAAGCGCTTCTGGCCCATCGCGACGGCACGGGTGATCATCCCAATCCTAAGATGTGTAGCAGGATTCCGTCAACTATTATGTCAAGTACATCGAGCAGTGGTTGCAGCTCCACCTGCCCGTCGGCTCTTCCTGAGGTCGGTGACCCCTCCGTGACCACCAGTTCATCCACCTTAGAGATCCAACAGCCGCAATACTGCGACGCCTTCCATAGCTATTTCGCACCGACCTTGCAACCAACCCCGGACAACTCAATCCTCTGTTCAGAGGCACGAGATCTGATTGACCAGTATAACATTGGTGGTCAAGACATCCAACACATCAGCTTCAAACTCGCTGCTGGCTTTGCGCCGGAGACCAATCCTGGCGAAGGCTGTCGGGTGGACAAAAGGCTCTTGTTCGAAGTGTTGAATGATATTAGTTCTGACTTGCCATGACGAGAGCGACGAACAACCGTCGAGGCTGCCATCAATCCCTCCATTTATACCTTTTCCCCATCCATTTGACAACGTGCACCAAGGCCAGAAGGACGGGCACCTCGATCAACGGCCCCACAGTCGCCGCCAATGCTTGATTGCTTTGCACTCCGAAAGCACTGATGGCCACGGCTATTGCAAGCTCAAAATTATTGCTCGCTGCGGTGAAGCTCTGCGTACAGCCCAGCTTGTATCCAAACCCCATTTTCTGCGTTACAGCCAGAGTAACGAAGAAGATGACGGCAAAATATACGATCAGTGGTGCTCCAACCCTCACTACCGACACGATCTGGTGGACCACCCTTCTTCCTTGTGAGGCAAACAGGACGATAATCGTGAAGAGCAAGCCTATCAACGAAAAAGGGCCAATCCACTTCAAGAATCTTTTCTCGTACCACGACGGACTCGCCAATTTCCTCAACGCCAATCGTGTGGCGATGGCTGCTCCCAATGGGATGCCCAAGAACACGCCCACACTTTTGGCAACGACACCATAGGAAATGTGGACCTCTGGTGCATTGCCGTTGAAGACTTTGATGTACAGCAGGGCCAGAGGAGCGAAGAAGATCATCTGAAGTATCGAGTTGAGTGCCACCAGTATAGCGCAGTATTCGTCGTCTCCGCCTGCCAGCCTGGTCCAGATGAGCACCATGGCAATGCACCGTGCAACGCCGACGAGGATGAGACCTTCTCGCAGGTCTTCCTGATCAGGAAGGAAGGCCCATGCCAGCGCGAGCTAGCATCGAATCAGCATGGATGAGCATGTACGCCGAGATGCAGACTTACCATGAAAAGTGGCCCGATGATCCAATTGACGACAATGCTGAAGGCAACCTGAATCCAGAGAGTTCTGTGTTGAAACGAGCGATGTAGTGTCTCATAGCGGACCTTGCAAAGGATTGGATACATCATGACGAGCAACCCAATCGCTACGAGGATCAGCGCAGGAAAAGCATCTGAATAGAGCGCAATCCCCACCTATTGGTACCGAGACTCCCACAAATTGTCCACGTTGCAGGGCAGGACCAGTCTCTGGAACAAAGTTTCCTAGCAGTATCCCAATAATTATGGCCAGTAAAATCCATACTACCAGGAACCTATCCAATATACCCAGATTCTTGAATGCTGAAGTATGCTCAAGTGCGCTCGCCTCTTGAGGAAGATTCTCGGCATCGCCTTTCTGGGAAACTTCCTTTTTCCCCTCGGGTGGCTGGTCCATGTTGCCGCTCATCTTCCTCTGCGAGTTTGAGCCTTGCTTCGAGGGAATACCAATGATAGGATTTAGAGGAGATACATCAAGCGTGGAGAGTCTCCTAGGACTCGGAGGATTGCCATGATTTATCTTCCCGTTTCCCTTGGCAATGAGCTTGAATCTCGACTCCAATCAGACCCTCGGCGTGACAGCGCTCGGCTGATAGACTTCGTGTCCAGCTTCTACCAGTACCCTCTTTTCGCGTTGCTGGTACCCGTATGGTTCGCTTTCTCTGCAGCTATGCTGTCATCCTCTGCGCGATCCTATCTGTGCATTTAGCTTCTCGCTTGACTCTCTCCTCATGTACGAGTAAGACATTCCCATCACGGCAGGGCCCCGAATCCACACAAGAGCCTACCCGTGCTCAATTTGAACAGGGTCCGTTGAGTTTAGATCTGATCTTTCCTTGTAGCTTGTCAGATATTCGCTGCAACGGCGACAGTACCTGATATGATGATACGCGACCGGTCTACACTCGTTGCTAGATCGCAGCGCCGTCCCCCAGCTCCCCCATAAGTTCGGATGCCCGTGTCATTCAATGGCACAATTGACGTCGAAAGTGTAATGCGATGGACTGGAGTAATGTTTTCTTCATCCGTCAGCATGTGGAACCCAATTGCCATCCCCAAGAACCCTGTCCGTCTTTAATACTGAATCTGTGGTTTTCGATTCTTTCCGCATTTCCTTACAAGAGTTTGCTCCTACGCCTTTCTTTCAACCACTATTTGGTTGTTTACATGCCCGCGCCAATGCCCACCCTTTCCTTTAAATGCGCCCTCATAACCGGTGGAGGCGGTGGTCTAGGACGTGCGATGGCTGGTGCGTCTGCTCCCTTTCCGCAGATGACGCTTATCAAGAAATCCAAGCACAACTCCGCCGCATCTGAGATCGGCGCAACAGCATGTTGTTACTCTCTGGACACGCCTTCATTCGTATCGAAGGTCACTGAGGCGCACCCTGAATTCATCCAGCAATTTATGGATGATGTGGTGGCAGGCTGGAAAGCTGAATGATAATACTGTTGCGGCTGGTTCTGGCAAGGCGCTGGCGAAGAAGTGGTATGGCGAGGATTATCGGAAGGCCACGGGAGGCAAATAGATGATAGGGGATCCCAGGACATGATACCTTTTCGATCTAAATCATCGTTACTCTGCACGACGCTTGTTACTACTGTTTCTGGTCTTTCGAGTGAAGTCTACAAGAATCCGATCGGTTGATGAGACACCGGAAGCATGCCGCTGAATTGACGGTGACCGCCAAGACATTTTCTGCTCACTTCATCAAAACGCCAAACAACGCTGTGACTTTTTATGTCCGCGGCCCAAATAGTTCTTTTGCCTGAAGTCGCCTGTTGGAACCTGACCGTGTCGTATTTCCTCCCATCTCCAATGTCATACGGAGCCCTCTCTCTCCCGTTCACTGGAGATATCATCTGCAGTGACAGTCCAACCCTAAAATGCTAGCACGGCAGGTTGTGTTCATGCGTTTACGTTCCCCGTTCGAGCGCATCTCCATCATCACACATATTCGTGGCTTTCAGACATGAAGACCTCGAGCTCAGGCCAATGGATTGTCTACCTAGCATGGTTACTGATCCTCACTGCCTCAGCAGAGGACACCCCCTCCCAGCCCATCCAGTTCTGCAAACAAGATGAAGCACTCCAGCTCGACTTCTGTATGGCAGCCACACCATACCAAAACACGACTTCCGCATCAACAGACCTTTATGTGACGATCACGCGCACTCATTCTTCGAGTCACGGCTGGCTTGGAGTTGGTCTCGGTCCCGCCATGACTGGAGCTCTTATGTTCATCCTCTACGACGAGAACTCGGCGATGACGACAAGCATCCGCACAGGTATGGGTCATTACGAGCCAATCGAGCTGTCAGCCATGGGTTTTATCGAAGGGCAATACCTCCCAGAGATCAGGGTGATCAAATCCGCCTACGATGACGGCCCAGCACCAGATTCTTCATCATCGCCCGACAGAGCAACAAAGCCCCGAACCGGAACAGCGCACATCTTAATCTACTCCCTCGATCTCTGGCCCAAATCAACAATCGTGCCAACATCCCCGTCCCAACCCTGGATCTGGGCTCACAACCCCATCTCCCCAACCTCCTCCACCGGCGGCAAACTCCAAACGCACTCCCACACCCCCAACACCGGCTTCGGCTTCTTCTGGACAGACTTCGCATCCGCCCTCTCCCCCTCTACCCTCACACCCCCCTCCTTCCCAGTCCCCAACCCATCCACAGGCCCCCACCTCAGCACAGC
>JAABUK010004369.1_pt1 | contig 23034 bp, 22 predicted proteins | sample 5559141 | NCBI WGS metagenome assembly JAABUK01 (sample SAMN10711869, study PRJNA513367) | rock metagenome | isolation source: Antarctica rocks | place: Antarctica: Victoria Land, Pudding Butte nord | collected 2016-01-03
AACGCACCTGGGCCTGGTTTGATTCTTTTCGCACCTTATTGGTACGATTTGAAACCTCCATTGTGAATTGGAAATCCTGGCATTATTTAGCAGCCTTTATGATGGTCGCTAAAGTTTAAATCTCTTCGACTAGTAACACGCTCTCATCGGCGGGTTGAATAGTCGCTCGGTGCTCAGCCAGCCGCCGCTGGCCGTACTGCGGGCCGAGGGGTAGGGTTAATCCCCTATGTATTTCTCTAGCCTACTTGCTAACGCATTTGCCACCGTTCAAAATGCGGGTCTGCTTCCTGCAAATAAGTAACCGCAAGCCGCCGCGCCAAATCTGCGTCGTCTTCCTGCGAGCGGCGGCTGGTACCAGCAAAAAAACCAGTGAAAAGCACTGGTGTTCCAATCAATTTACATGCGTCACCCTTATCAGCCTGTCCATCTGTGGTACTGCCCGTGATGCGGTAGGCTCCTTGAGCATCAGGGACGGCTGAGAATTGCAATCCCATCCACTCATTTGTATTTGTATCAGGGTCTTTTTCGAAACCAGTCAGAAGACGACCTAAGCGGTTAGCCACTACTAATACTACTGGCTGCGCTTGAACAAGTAGCTGCTTGGTAAGCTGCAACTGCTCCCACACGAAACCGGCAGCTTGTGGCTCGCCCCAAATTTGTACTTGAAGCGTTTTCTGTTGCGTGGCTCGCAAGTAGAGCAAATCTAAGTGGCTACATTCCAGTTCACTAGAATAAAAATTTGCTTAGCAGGTTGCTCAATTGCCTGTTCTAAAAGTAGCTGATAAGCGGAAGATGCTTCGTCTATAAATTTCCCCATTCGCCGGAAATAACCCGCGCTCGTGTAGTCTGGCTCGTAGCTGGTCCACGTACGATGGTCAGGGTTATCTGATGGGTTAAGGCCTAATATAAGCGTGCCCCGCTTTTTAATCCAAGCTGGATAAAGCGGTCCAGGTGCACTGCTGGTCCACGGTAACTCAGGAAATCTTGCCCACAACTTATTAAGGTATGGCGCTAGTGAACTGAGGTAAACTTTGTCGTTGTCAGTCATGATTGGTGATGTAAATGGAAAGGTCGTATTTTTTGAAGGCATATGGTACTGCATAAGGAGCTAGATGTTCAATTTTTCTAGTCGTATGGCAGAGTTTTTTTCATGACACTTAATCAAGTAGCTGATAATCTGCATACGCGCGGACTCGCAGAGTCCACGCTACGTTTCGGGCCTAATTTTGCCCCATGCCTGCCCCTACCCCCCTTACCAAGCTCTTTGCCGATTTTACGAATTTGCGCGTCCTGATTGTGGGCGATGTAATGGTCGATGCCTACGTGTGGGGCCGCGCCAGCCGCCTCTCGCCCGAGGCGCCGGTGCCCGTGGTGAACGTGGACCGCACCGAAAACCGCCTCGGCGGGGCCGCCAACGTGGCCCTCAACGTGCAGGCGCTGGGCGCTACCCCCCTGCTGTGCGCCGTGGTGGGCAATGACCCCGGCGGCGACCAGCTGCTCCAGCTGCTCCACGACCACCACCTGCCCGCCGATGGCCTCATCCGCAGCGCGCACCGGCCCACCACGTTTAAGCAGCGCATCCTGGCCCACGGCCAGCAGCTCGTGCGCATCGATTCGGAAGTGGAAACCGACCTCAATGCCGAGGAAGCCGCCCAATTGCTGGCCGCCTACGACGACCTGCTACCCCGCGCGGACGTGGTCATTTTTGAAGACTACGATAAAGGGGTACTCAGCGAAGCTGTTATCAGCCAGTGCATTGCCCGCGCCCGCCAGCGCAATATCCCGACGGTGGTTGACCCCAAGAAGAAGAACTTCCTGGCCTACCGCCACTGCACACTCTTCAAGCCCAACCTCAAGGAATTGCGCGAGGGCCTGAAGCTGGAATTTGGCGCGCCCGACGCCGACCGGCCCGGCTTTGAGGCCGCCGTGGCCCGCCTGCGCGAGGTGCTGACGCCCGAAATCGTGCTGGTGACGCTCTCCGAACACGGCGTTTTTGCCCAGCAGGGCGACGAGAAAACCTACTTACCGGCCCACCTGCGCACCATTTCTGACGTATCGGGCGCGGGCGATACGGTTATCAGCATCGCGGCCTGCTGCGTGGCGCTGAGCCAGCCGGCCGCCTTCACGGCCGCGCTCGCCAACCTCGGCGGCGGGCTGGTGTGCGAGCAAGTGGGCGTGGTGCCGATTGAGAAACCGCTGCTACTGGCCGAAGCTGAAGCAGCGGGGCTGTGAGGCTTTTTTTTCGCACCGAGTTAACGGAGGAAAAAGGAGTTGCACAGAGTACGTTAAACCTCTGTGCAACTCCTTTTTCCTCCGTTAACTCGGTGCGAAAAACCAGTACGCAGCAGCTACTTTTTAAGCAGCGCGAGCAGCCAGAGCAGCACCAGCAACACCACCGGCGTGGTGATAATGGCGGCCATCGCGGTGGCAATAACCACCCAGTATTCCGTGCGAAAGACGCGCCGAAACAACCGCCGCCACCCAAAAAACAACACGCCGGAAACCACCAGCGATACCACGTAAAAGCCGATACCAAACCCTGTTTTCGCGAGCTCCATCGGGCGGCCAGGCTTTCTTCAGAAACTCGGTTTTCAGCACCATCGTGCTACCCCCGGCGCGGCCCTCCATCTCGGCGGGCAAGTTGGTGAGACGGATATTCTTGACCAGCGTGCCGCGTTTGAGCGTTTGCGACGAGCCCTTTACCTTGAGGTCTTTGATGAGGGTGACGGAATCGCCTTCGGCGAGCAGGGTGCCGTTGCTGTCTTTTACGTCCATATGCGGGGGTAGAGAGTCTGATAATTTTTATCCGTGTTGCCTAAGCTTAGTCCCACTTGCTTTGGCATCGGCAAATAATCAGGATTTATTTGCGCGGATTGTACAGAAAATTTCAGGTTTCATGCTGTCCAACTGCGGATACCCTGCCATTCTCAAACTCTATACTAAGCACATCGGGGTCGGTGTTACCAATTCCAGGCACAAAGCCTAAATAGTATTCCCAACTATTACTCTGCTCGTTATGCTCTTTCCCCAATAATTGCTCGACCTCTATTTTGGTCTTACCAATCAAAACCTGGCTTTTGATAATATCCGTCGCCAATTCATAGCGCTTTTCTTTATCAACCAGCCATCTATCCCTATCAAATTTATCCTGCGGATAATACGTCATCAAATTGAGTCCCAGCAGTATTAAGGCAGCGAATAAAGATGGAGTAGTAACGAAAGCAGTTACGCAGGAAGTAACTATTAATAGTGCTTTGGATTTGATAAACTTCCTGAATACCCAACGCCAGAGAAAGAAAAATGGAATTCCTATAGCCAGCGCAAGCAAGCAGTCATCAGCTCTAACTCCTAGAATTCTGGGGATTTCTATAAGCAGTGGTTGCATAGCTGTCCAAGCTAAGTAAATTTATTTTACCCCCGCCACGCCTTCACCGTCTCCACGAATACCTTCACGCTATCGGGGTTAGTATCGGGATAGACGCCGTGGCCGAGGTTGGCGATGTGGGGGCCGCCGGCGAATTCGGCCAGCATGGCTTCGGTGGCGGCTTTAACCTGGGCGGGCGTGCCGTAGAGGGCGCAGGGGTCGAGGTTGCCTTGCAGGGTTTTGCCGGGGGCCTGCCGGCGCACCTGGGCGGGCGACTGGTTCCAGTCGAGGCCAATGGTGCGGCAGGGCGAGTGGGCGAAGTCTTCCACGGCCCACCACGCGCCCTTGGCAAACACCGTGACGGGCACCAGCGGGGCCAGTGCCGCGCTGATGCGGTTGATGTAGCGGGTCGAAAACTCGGTGTAGTGGGCGGGCGGCAGGATGCCGGCCCACGAGTCGAACACCTGCACGATGTCGGCCCCGGCGGCCACCTGCGCCTGCAGGTAGGCGATGGTCGTGACCGTTATTTTTTCGAGTAGCTGGTGGGCCAGCGCGGGCTCCTGGTAGAGCATCCGGCGGGCTTTGCTGAAGGTTTTGGAGCCGTGGCCTTCCACCATGTAGGCCAGGATGGTCCAGGGCGCGCCCGCGAAGCCGATGAGCGGCACCCTACCCCCCAGCTCGCGCTTGGTGATGCGCAGGGCTTCGAGCACGTAGCCGAGGTGCTCTTCGGGGTCGGCCACGCGCAGCTTGGCCACGTCGGCGGCGTTTTTGACTACCTCAGGAAAGAGCGGGCCTTTGGCCTCCAGCATCTCGTAGGTGAGGCCCATCGCCTCGGGCACCACCAGGATGTCGGAGAAGATAATCGCCGCGTCCACATCGAGCGCATCGACGGGCTGGATGGTGACTTCGGCGGCCAGGGCGGGCGTTTCGACCAACTCCTTGAAGCCGGAGAGGCGGCCGCGCAGGGCACGGTATTGGGGCAGGATGCGGCCGGCCTGACGCATGAGCCAGACGGGCGTCCGTTCGGTGGTTTCGCCCTGGGCGGCGCGGAGGAGAATATCGTTTTGGAGCATGAGGCGGGGCGGGGCCGCGGCCCAACGTCGGGGCCCAAGCGGGCCGCAAAGGTAGCAGCCGGCCGGGCCGGCCGCCCTACCCCCCTACTGCCGTTAGATGAGAGTGAAGGGTAAAAAGCACGTCATGCTGACGAAGGAAGCATCTTGCCCGCGCAAGTAATTCTAACGGCAGAAATTAGTTACGCAAGCGAGATGCTTCCTTCGTCAGCATGACGTGCTTTTTACTCCTCTCTCCTATCAAACAGCAGCCGCATCCGGGCGCGGGCGGCGGCGGGCAGGGCCAGGTTGGCGGGCACGGCGGCCTCGGCGGCGGGGCGGGCGGCGTGGGCGATGCGGACGCTTTGCAGGGCGTAGCGGCGGCAGTGCGGGCACAGGTGCAGATGGGCCCACAGCTGCACGCGCGGGCGCACGGGCAGCGGCGCATCGGCCTGGCGCTCGACGAGCAGCGTGGCCTGCTGACAATTGAAGAGAGGCGACGGAATACGACTCATGCGGCGGCGGGGGCTTGGAGCCAGTTTTTTTCGAGGCAGCGGCGCAGGTGCAGCTTGGCCCGGTGCACCAGCACCCAGTAGTTGGCCGGGGTCAGGTCCAGCTCCTGACAAATGTCTTCGGCCGGCAGTTCCTCCACGAAGCGCAGCACGAACACGGCCCGCTGCTGGTCCGAGAGCCGCTGCTGGCACAACCGCAGGATGTGCTGAAACTCCTGCTGCTCCAGGGCCAGGTCGCCGCGGCTTTCGTCGGGGCCCGCGCCCGGCCAGTCGGCGGGGTACTGCTCCTCGCGCCAGTGGCCATCGGCGGGCCGGAAAAACCCGGCTTCGGGGGCGTGCTCGGGGCTGAGGTCGAGCGGCACGAACGGCGAGCGGGCCAGGCGGCGGTAGTGGTCAATAATTTTGCGCTTCAGAATGACGAACAGCCAGGTGCGCTCCGAGGCCTGGCCCCGAAACGAGGCCAGCGCGCCCAGGGCACTCACGAAGGTATCCTGCACCAGCTCGGCGGCCGTGTCGGCATCGGCCACCCGGCCCAGCGCGAAGCGGTACAGCTCGTCGCCAAAGCGGGCCAGCCACTGCTGCGGGTCGGGGGCGGGGGTAGGAAGAACAGGATGAGACATGCGCGCTGGAAACGGGCCAGCAAAGTAACGGCGGCCCCCCAGAGTCGGCGGCTACCGGGCCGCCAGGGCCTGGGCCACGGCGCGCACGCTGGCCCGGTGGCGGTAGTCAGGGTCAAAAAAGGCGTACTGAATTTTGCCATCGCGGCCGATAACGTAGGTAGCCGGCACGGGCAGCACGTTGGTAGCCGCGCCGTTGGCGGCCTTCAGGTCCACGCCAAAGCCCTGGTATTTCTGGGCGGTGGCATTGTCCACGGTGAAGGCCGTTTTGTAGGCTTTCATAATGGCAAAATCCTGGTCGTGCACGATGGGAAACGCGGCCTTCGTCTTGGCCACCGTCTTGTCGATGTTGGTCGGCAGCTCGGGCGTAATGACCACCACCTGCGCGCCTTTGCTGGTGAGCACTTGCAGCGAATCCTGGAGCTGGCTCAGCTGCTTGTTGCAATACGGGCACCACTGGCCCCGGTAGAAATACAGCACCACGGGGCCTTTTTTCAGAAGCTGGCGCAGCTCGACGGGCCGGCCGGCGGCATCCTGCCCTTTGAAGGCGGGCGCGGCGGTGCCCACGGCCAGGGCCGAGGCGGTAAGGGGTGCGGCGGGGGTTTGGGCCAGGGCGCGCCCGGCCAGCAGTAGCGCGGCGGCCAGCGTGAGGATTTTAGGCATGAATAAGGAATTGGGAGAAGGTAGCAGTTCAGCGGCAGACGCCAGCCGGAGCGGCGCCTTACACGCCGGGCCGTTTTTTATTCCCTACCCCCGTTGCTATCCTGGAGGGAGTGTAAGGCGGGGCGCGCGGCCGCGTCTGGCTGGCTACGCGGCAACACCGCCGCCCTACCCCCTTTGTTTTTATGAAACCCGCCCTGCTGGCCTTCGGGCCTTTGCTGGTGGCAGGCCTGGCTGGCCGCCGGCCGGCCGCCCCGCCCCCGCCGCCCCCGGCCGCCGTGCCGGTGGTAGTCGAGCTGTTTACCTCCGAAGGCTGCTCGTCGTGCCCGGCCGCCGATGAGGTAGCGCGCACCCTGGAAGCCACGCAGCCGGTGCCGGGCGCCGAGGTCATCGTGCTGGGCGAGCACGTTGATTACTGGAACCGCCTGGGCTGGAAGGACCCGTTTTCGGCGGCGGCGTTTAGTGAGCGCCAGCGGCAGTACGCCGGCGTATTTCCGGAAGGCAGCTACACGCCGCAAGCCGTGGTAAATGGCCGCTACGAGCTGGTAGGCAGCCGCCGCGCCGAGCTCAGCCAGCGCATCGCGGAGGCCGCCCGCGCGCCCCGCGCCGCGGTGGCTCTCAGCCGGCCGACAGCTACCACCCTGGCGGTGCGGGTGGGCAGCCTACCCCCCGGCACGCCGGCCACCGAGGTGCTGCTGACCCTCACCGAAACCGGCCTGGCTACCCAGGTGGGCCGGGGCGAAAACGCGGGCCGGCTGCTGCACCACGCCGCCGTGGTGCGGGCCCTGCGCCCGCTGGGAGCCGTGGGGGCCGACGGCACCTTTGCCGCCACGGTGCCGCTGACCCTGGCCACTGGCTGGCAGCCGGCGCACTTGCGGGCCGTGGTGCTGGTGCAGGAGCGCGTTTCGCGGCGCATAGTGGGGGTAGGGACCCTGCCGCTGGCCCTGGCCAATTAGGCGAAGGAAACGCCGGGCGGGTGGCGGCCGAGCAAAGGGGCACCCAGTGGCACTATTTAGCTGGCCGATTGCCTGTACCATCCCCCGCGGCCCTTACTTTTGCAGCCTCCTCTTTTCCTTTTTTCAGCTTATGAAAGCACTTCTCCGCACCGGCCTGGCCACCAGTCTGCTAGTAGCTACCCTCGCTTCGGCGCAGGCGCAAACCATCCCCAACGGCGGTTTCGAAACGTGGGCTTTGCGCAACAGCGTGGAGGCCCCCACCGGCTGGGTCACCACCGACGACGTGGCAGCCGCCCTGGTGGGCACAGCCTTCACGGGCACCTACACCAAAGTAACTGACGCCCACGGCGGCACCTATGCCGCCCGGCTCGAATCCAAGAACACCTTGCTTAGCATCGTGGTGCCGGGAGCCGTAGGAATAGGCACCAAAGTAGGCGCCAACGTGGCGCTGCCCGGTGGCATTCCCTTCACGGGCCGGCCCACTATGCTGCAGTTTTACTACAAGCTCTCGGGCCCGCAGCTGGTTGCGGCCAGCGACGGGGCATTTGCGCAGGTGGCTCTCACGCGCTACGTCAATGGCGCTACGCAAACCCTGGCCACGGCCAGGCAGGTATTTACCACCGTTACCTCGACCTACGTGCTGGCGCAGGTGCCGCTGACCTACACTTCGTCGGCCACGCCCGACTCGGTGCACCTGGTGCTGAGCTCGGGGGCTATTATTACGGCCACGGCCGGCCCGGTTGCCGGCACCGTGTTTCAGGTCGATGACGTCAGCTTTACGGGCACGGCTACCGCCACCCGCGACGCGGCCCTGAGCGCCGCCCTCACCGTGGCCCCCAACCCCAGCCCCGATGGTCGCTACCTGCTCCATGCGCCCCCTACCCTGCTGGCGGGTGCCCTGGCCGTGACCGACGCGACCGGCCGCTTAGTGCGCCGCGAAGCCGCGCTGACTACCAGCGCCCCGACCCGCGCCCTCGACCTGTCGGGGCTGGCGGCCGGCTTCTACACCTTGCAGCTGGTGGCCGACCAAGGCCTGGTGACCAAAAAACTGGTGGTAGAGTAGCACCGTTAGCTGATAAGCTGCCCGCAAAAGCGCCCCGCCTGCTGGACGGGGCGCTTTTTTTACACCCGGCGCCTACCCCCTACCGGGCCAGCCGGCGGCGCCCCGCGTCGTGCTGGCGGTACAGGTTCATCTCCTGGGAGTAGGGGTCGGTGTTCCAGAAGGGGTTGAAGGTTTCGAGGTTGGTGCGCAGGCGGCTGAATTCTTTTTCCTGGGCTACGTCGAGCAGCACGGCGGTCGAATCGGCTTGCAAGGCGGCGAAGCGGCCAGCCAGCTGCTGCTCCAGGGCCGCGATTTCGGTGCCGCCCTTATCGGGCCGGGGCAGCTTTTTGGCCGGCGTGCGCTTCTGCGGAAACGCGTGGGCCTGGTAAGTGGCGGGCGTCACGAAGAGCGTGGCTTTTTGCTGGGGAGCATCGCGGTTACTGAGTGCCCGCACGCCCAGCGTGACGAGGCTCGCGGCGCCGGGCACATACTGGGCCCGCGCCGAAGAAGTGAAGCCAAGCAAGCCAACCAACAGCAAAGTGTATTTCATAAAAGCAAATCAGTCGAGTAGTTATTTATTAACAAGAGCCAGCGCACGGCCGGGCACTACCAGGCCAGCCCCTGGCTGGTCAGCGCTTTCCTCTATCAGCAGTTGCACATCCCGGAGCCGCCGCTCCATCAGGTGCAGCACGTCTTCGGGCACGGGCACCAGCGCGCCGTAGCGCTGCAACAGGTAGCGCACGAGCGTGCTCAGAGAATGTATTTCATCGCGGACCAGGCCGCGCGCACGCTGCCAGTGGGTGGCGCCCAGCGCGGGCGTGTGCAGGCAGCGCTGCCGCAACACTACCAGCCAGACCACTACGGTGGCCAGCTGCTCAAGCACCTGCTGCTCTTGCCCGCTAAAGGAGCGTGGGGACGGGCCAACCAGACACAGCGTGCCAATAGCGTGCTCGGCCGCCGTGCGCAGCGGCGCCCCCGCGTAAAAGCGCGCCTGGTGGGCCAGCGCGTTGGCAATGGCCGGCGCGTCAACCGGCGTCTGGGTCGCGGCGGTCAGGTCGTGGTAGAGCATTACCCGGTTGTGCCGCACCACCTGGGCGCACAGCACGTCTTGGCGCGGCGCGGGTGGCGGCAGCGGAAAGCCGTAGCTGGCTTTATAGTGCAGGCGGTCGGTTTCGAGCAGGGCGATGTATGAAATCGGCAGCCCAAACAAGCGGGCGCTCAGGGCCACCAGCTCATCAAAAACTTCCTCCTGCAAGGAATGCAAAATATCAGCCTGCCGCAGCGCGTACAGCCGCTCCGTCTCGTTGGCGGGCAAAAGGTCAGCTAAAATAGGCATCGTTCAATTCAAAATAAGTAGTGTACCAATAAGTTAGACCATCATCTTTTCACAGTTTCAAATATATAAAAAAACCTGAAAAAACAAACGCTCTCTCTTAATTTTTTAACTACCCGTCTCTGACAATACCGGAAAAACCTACTTAAGCAGTTGAGGTAGGCCAAGGGTCAGAATACCTGCCTGGGCCGTCACGGCAACTGCTGCCTCGCGCAACCCCTACCCCTTACCGCTAACGGGGCCGCATCCCTGGTGCGGTAAGTTGCCGATAATCTGTTATATTTGTTGTCCCCTGGGGGATTAGCTCAGCTGGCTAGAGCGGTTGCTCCGCAAGCAACAGGTCATCGGTTCGACTCCGATATTCTCCACCAGGCAAGCCTCGGCCCCAGGGTCGGGGCTTTGTTTTGTGCCTTTAGCCGGGGGCTGCTGGCGGGAACGCGCCCTGGCGGGGGGTAGGCACGAATTATAGTAGCTGGCATGAAGCTTTTCCTGTTTGCCTCGTTGTTGCTTGGCGCGCCCGCCGCCTGGGCCCAAACTGCGCCAGCCATGCCCTCCGCAACTGCTTCGGCCGCGGTGGTGCCCTACCGCTACTGCGCGCTGGTAGCATATGGACCCTATTTTTCGCTGCCCAACCGCTTGGTGCTCGACTATGGGCAAGAAGTAATTGGCGCCCCCATCGAACCGGAAATGGCCGGGATGGCTAAAAATATCAGCGGTTCCCGGTCAGTCATTGATGCCCTCAGCTACCTGAGCCGGCACGGATGGGAGCTACTGAACGTGACCAACGCGCAGTCAAACATTAATGGAAACAGTACTTACAGCAGCCACTCCATCGATTCGGAAACCCGGTATTTGCTCCGCCGCCGCAGCCAGTAACGCTTACCGTAAGCCCTGGCTGGCAATGGCTATAAGGCGCCTGTTTTCAAGAGGTTGAGCCCCCTGCCCGGTGTTTTATCCGGCACGTAGCAGCTGCCCGACGCGGCCGGATTGGCCACGTGTTACGGCCGCTGCCCTGGTGGTCGTCAATAAGGCCGTATCGCAGCCCGGCGTGGCTCGTGCCCCGCTCTGGCAAGAGCCACGCCCGGCCCAGAAAGTTTGTTGGTACCGTATCAGCAGAAGCAACTACGCTGGAGCAGCGGGCTCCCCTACTGATGTCCATGCTACGAAGCACGCGGGGACAGGAGCCGGCGCATAAGAAAGCACCGCGCAACAAGTAAGTGAAACTGGCTGAAAAGTGCTCTGATAAAGCCCTAAACAAGTATTTTTCAACTGGATTAGCCCTATGCGCGGGAGGCAGAATTTTGTTGATAGATTTTACTGATAATTGTATTTTTCTATAAAAAAGACTACTTTAGCAGACAAAACATCTATTTATACTAAAAGAATAAAATAAGTCAATAATTCGTAAAAATCGTACTATTTTTAGCATCTTACCGTACTTTTCCTGCGCCAATTACACCAGCTTACACCAAATAAATTTTATTTCAAGTATGATTTCACTAATAAGCGAGCAAGTCACCGTCACCTACGCGATGCTTCGTCAGACAGGGATGCTTCGCGGCCAGGAAACAGGCATCCCTGTTTCAGTATCCAGCCCAGCCAAAGGCCTGAAATGGAAGCGTTTTCACGAAGTGGACCAGGAGGATTTTAAGGCTATTGAGTCGTACTTTCTCCTGTTTCACTTTTAAGAGCCAAAATCACTTTTTGGCCTTCCCGAACTTGCCGTGGTAGTTGCCTCTGCTTCAAACCGGGCCTTACCCTACCCCCGGCACCAGGGCTGACCAGCCCGATAGCAGCATAAAAAAGCCCTTTAACGAGTAGTTAAAGGGCTTTTGGTGGCTCCGCTGGGATTCGAACCCAGGACCCGTACATTAAAAGTGTACTGCTCTACCAGCTGAGCTACAGAACCGATAACTTTGTGCTACAATCGCGGTGTGTTACCGTTTTTGTGGGTGCAAAAGTACGATGCTATTTTGAATCTGACAACCCCGTTGCAAAAAAAAACGCGTGCCTCACCCTGGCTGGGCCAGCTGGCGCGGTTTATCCAGTTGCCTTTCTGGTTGTTGGCAACGGCCTGCGGCCCCATAAATTTTTCGGCGAGCCCCGCCCCCAGGGCCTCGCCCGAGCTGCGGCAGGCCGATTTACTGTTTGAGAAGGGCGACTACGCGGCGGCGGCCCCGCGCTACCGGGCCCAGATATGGCAGCGGCAGCAGATTTCGCCGCGCCTGCTGCTGCGCATGGCCTACGCCCAGCACCAGCTGCGCCACTACGCCGCCGAGCTGCTGTATCTCAACCTGGCCCAGGCCCGGCAGCCGCGCCTGAGCACCTGGCGCCAGCTGGTGGCGGTGGCCCAGCGGCAGCGGCTGGTGGGCTACCCCGGCACCTGGCAGCAAGAGCTGCGCGTGCAGGCCCAGCGCTACTACTACCCCGGCCTGCAAGGGCTGCTGACCGGGGCCGTGGTGGCAGCCATCTTGCTGCTGCTGCGGCGGGGGCGCAGCGGCCGCGGCACCTGGCTGACCTACGCGGCTTACCTGGTGGGCACCGGGGCCTACCTGGTGCTGCTGCGGCCCGAGCCCGTGGGGGTAGTAACGCACGCCGGCTCGGCCCTGATGGCGGGCCCCGGCGCGGGCGCCACGTGGCTCAGCACCGCCGCGACCGGCGACCGCCTGCCCGTGCTGGGCCACGACGACATTTGGCTGCGCGTGCGCTGGCAGGAGCGCGTGGCCTACCTGCGCGCCACCGACGCGCTGGTGGTAGAATGAGTAAGGATGAGGGATGAGGACCATTCTGGCGATTTGAATAGCCCTTATCCCTTATCCTTACTCATTCCTTCATCCCTCTAAAAATCGCCCTCTTCCTTGCGAAAATTGGCCAGTACCAGCTTATCGGTCAGGCCCGGCAGCCATTTATTCAAAAAAACCGTCAGTTTGCCCTGGGCCGTGAGCACGAGGCTGCGCTGGCGCCGCGCCACGGCCCGGCGCAGGTGCCGGGCCACTTCCTCGCTGGTCATCATGTTGCCCTCGTCGCGGGGAGTGTCGTTCTGGGTTTGGCCGTTGGCGAGCAGAGCGGTGTGGCGGATATTGGAGGCCGTGAAGCCCGGCGCGGCCGTGAGCACGTTCACGCCCCGGGGCAGCAATTCGGTGCGCAGGGCTTCGAGAAAGCCGTTCATGGCAAACTTGGAGGCCGAGTAGCCGGTGCGGCCCGGCAGCCCCCGAAAGCCCGCGATGCTGCTGATGCCCACGATGCTGCCCTTGCTGGCCAGCAGGTGGGGTAGGGCGGCCTTGGTGGTGTACACGGTGCCGAAAAAGTTGGTTTGCATGAGCTGCTCGATGACCTTGACCTCGACGTCGGCAAACCTGGCCCGCATACTGAGGCCGGCATTGTTGATGAGCACGTCGAGGCGGCCGAAGGCGGCGATGGTATCGGCCACGGCGCGGTCGGCGTCGGCCACAATGCCTACGTCGCCCCGCACGGTGCGGTGCTCAATGCCGGCGGCGGCCAGCTCGGCGGCGGTGGCGGCCAGCCTGGCGGCGTCGCGGCCCGTGATAACGACGCGGGCGCCCGCCCGGCCAAATTCCAGGGCGCAGGCCCGGCCAATGCCCGAGGTGCCGCCGGTGATAAGAACTACGCTGTTTTTCATGACAAGTGATGAGGAACAAATGAGCGGTGGCGGGTAGCGCCCTACCCCCCACCGGGCCGCAAACCTACGGCCGTGCCCCGGCCCGGCGACGCCAACTCAGCAAATTTCCGGCAGCGCCCCGGATTAGTCGATTTTCACCGGAAAGTGACAGTTAAAGCACCCGCTTTGTCTTTACCTTTAGGGCCTACCCAAGAGTGGGCTGCACTTTACCGGGGTCCGCTCGCTACGTCTTTTCCCGCCTCTCCCTTTCGCATGTTTCTACCTCTACGTTCGTGGGTTACTAAGTTGGCCAGCTTCAGCTTGCTGCTCGCGCCGGTGCTGAGCCAGGCGCAGTGCCCGATTGCCGCTTCCTGCACGCCCGGCAAGGCCACCAGCTCGCTGGCTTCGGCCTACGGCATGGGCATATATAACGTGACGCTGGGCAGCATTAATAATAGCAGCGGCAACTACCTGGAGGGCTACAAGGACTTTAGCTGCGCCGCTACCGGGGCGGTGAGTACCAACCTCACGGTGAGCACCCCTACCCCCATCAGCATTACGAACGGCACGCTGGCCAACGAGAACGTGCGGGTGTGGCTTGACTACAACAACGACGGCGTGTTCACGGCCGACGAGCTGGCGTTTACTTCCGATAATAAGAAGCTGCACACGGGCAGCATCACGCCGCCGGCCACGGCCGTGACGGGCCGGCCGCTGCGCCTGCGCGTGGCCGCCGACTTTGCCGATGCCACGGTGCCCACGGCCTGCTCCACGCCGCTCTACTCGCAGGATGAGGACTACACCGTGACGCTGGTGGCCAATACCAGCCGGCCCACGGCGGCCTTCGCGGCCAGCGCGACTACCGTGTGCGCGGGCGCGGTGCAGTTCACGGATCAGAGCACCGGCGCGCCCACCAGCTGGCGCTGGAATTTTGGCGACGGCACCACCAGCACCGCGCAAAACCCGGCGCACACCTACGCCACCACCGGCACCTACCAGGTAACCCTGACGGCCACCAACGCGGTGGGCAGCAGCACCAGCGCCGCCACCGCCATCACCTACAACGGCAGCGTGCCGGTAGCGGCCGGCTGCGCGGGCCTGGCGGCCACCGCCAACTGCTGCAACTACGGCCTCACGCGGGTGCGGCTTAATACCATTGATAATACCTCGGCCGATGGCAGCGCGGGCTACCAGGACTTTACCTGCCCGCAGCGCACCAGCCTGATGGTGGGCAAGAAGTACACCCTTTTGCTTACCACCGGCGGCACCAACGCCCACGACACCCGTGCCTGGCTCGACCTCAACAACGACGGCGTGTTCAGCGCCAACGAGAAAGTGGCCGAGGCCCTGAACACGGCGAGCCCCAGCCTGAGCCTGACGCTGCCCACCACGACCGTACTCAGCCAGCCGCTGCGCCTGCGCCTCGTGGCCGATGGGGTAGGCACCAACCCCCAGCCCTGCGTGGCGCCTACCCTGGGCCAGGTGGAAGACTACACCGTGACGGCCATTCCGAATACCAGCCCGCCCACGGCCGCCTTCACCTCGACCTACGTGGCGGGCGGGTGCACCAGCCCGGCCAACACCTTCACCTTTACCGACCAGACCACCGACTCGCCCACGGCGTGGGCGTGGGCGGTGAGCCCGAGCACGGGCGTGACGTTTGTGGGTGGCACCTCGGCCACTTCGCAAAACCCGCAGCTGGCCTTTGCCACGGCCGGCTACTACACCGTGACGCTGATGGCCAGCAACGCCAATGGTAGCACCACCGCCGCCAGCCCGCCGCTGCTGATACAGGTGCCCTGCCTCACGTACTGCGCCGCCAACGGGGGCTACGCGGCGGCCACCAGCTCGCTCTGGATTACGGGCGTGGGCGTGAGCGCGGCCACCGGCGCGGCGGCGTTCAGTAATGCGTCGGTGAACTCGGCGGGCGGCTACACCTTCTACGCCAGCCAGAGCGTGACCCTGGTGGCGGGCGCTACCCAGACGATTACGGTCACGACCAACCAGACCTACACCCACCGGGTTCTCATCTGGATTGACTACAACCACGACGGGGTATTTTCGAACACCACCGGCACGGGCGGCGAGCTGGTGTACAATGCCCTGGTGGCCGGCGCTACCGGCTCGGTGGCCGTGACCGTGCCCGGCACCGTGGGCAGCACCCGGATGCGCATCGCGGCGAATATCAACAACAACACGGCCAATGCCTGCGCTACCTACCAGGGCGAAGCGGAGGTAGAAGACTACCCGGTGAACGCCGCCCAGCCGCTGGCCGCCCGCGAGGCGCTGGCCCTGCCGGCCCTCACGGTGAGCCCCAACCCTACCCCCGATGGCAGCCTGCGCGTGCAGGTGAGCGAAGCCGCCGCCAACGGCCTTTACGACCTCGAAGTGCTGAGCCCGCTGGGCGCCCGCCTGCTGGCCCAGTCGCTGCGCCTGAGCACCACCGCCCCCGCCACCCTCGACCTGAGCGCCCTACCCCCCGGCCTGTACCTGCTGCGCCTCACCAACGCCCAGGGCCAGGCGGCGCTACGGCGCGTGGTGCGGCTGTAGGGTAAGCTTTAGCTTGCCGCCAAAACTGAAAAAACGCCTCGCTTTTTAGTTGTTTGCCGACTCGTTCGCTTAGTAGCTACTACGGCAAGCTAAAGCTTACCTTACCCTTTTTCTATGCTTGCACTTTTACTCCGCCGCTGGCCGCTGCTGTTGCTACTGCTGGCGCTGGCGCTGGCGGCCGGCCCGGCCCGGGCCACCCACCTGCTGGGCGGGGAAATGACCTACCGCTACCTCGATGCCAACGGCCCGGCGGCGGCGCCCGTGCGCTACGAGATTACCGTCACGATTTACAACAACTCAAACGCCGGCGCGGCCCAGCCCAATACCAATGCGGTGGTGGGAATTTATAACCCGACTACGGGGGCCAAAATCCCGCTGGTGCAGGGCGTCAACGTGCTGGTGGGCTCGGGCGCCTCCGTAGCCGGGGGCTCGATGGATATCACTAACTACACCATCTCGCCCGTGCTGCAGCCCAAGGTGCCGGCGGGCTGCGCGGTGAGCGGGCCGGCGCAACCCTTTCGGTTGCAGAAGTTTGTGGGGGTAGTGAACCTGCCGGCTACGCTCGACGGCTACTACGCCGTGTTTACGCGCAGCGCCCGCAACATCGACGTGACTAACCTCAATACGTCGAATAATAACCAGCCGCTGACGCTGTACACCACGATGGCCCCGGCCCTGCGGCCCAACCACTCGCCGGTATTTTCGGACACGGCCGTAGCCATTGTGTGCCAGGGCGATACCACTATTTCGCTCAACAACGCCGTGGATGCCGATGGCGACCGGCTGGTGTACTCGTTCGGCTCGCCTTTTGGCACCTTCCCTTCGTCGGGGGCCAACCTGCCGACGATTTTCCCGCCCCTGCCCAACGCTATTATCTACTACAATGGTTACTCGATGGCCGCGCCGTTTGGGACGGGTCCCGGCAACTTCGCCATTCTGAATGCCTCGACGGGCATTGCTAAGTACGGCGCCGCTACCCTGGGCAAGTACGTGGTGGCGGTAGACGTGAGTGAGTACCGCACCATCAACGGGCGCGAGGTGCTGATTGGCACCACCCGGCGCGACTTGCAGCTCATCGTGGCGCGGTGCCCTTCGACCAGGGCGCCGGTGCTACCCTCAGCGGTGATTACGCCGCGCGGCTACACCATTGAGGCGGGGCAGATGCTGAGTATCCCGATTACGGCCACCCAGGCCGATGGCCACCCGCTGATAATGACCCTGAACAGCGCGCTGCTCGACGGTGCGGGCGGCTTCGATGCCACTTTCAACAACAGCCCCGGCAGCGTGGCCACGGGCGCGCTCACGGGCACGGCCTCGGCCAGCGGCACCGGCACCGTCACGGGCACCTTCGTGTATAACTCGGCCTGCGCCGACGCCCGCCCTACCCCCTATGATATTGCCCTAACCGTGAAAGACGTGGGCTGCGGCGGCAAAACCGTGGCCGACGTTATTCGGGTGATGGTGACCAAGCCTGCGGGCCCCACCGCCATTGCCGGCGATGCCCTGGTATGTAGTCTGAACACCATCAGCACTTACACGGCCAGCGGCGGCACGGCCCCCGGCATCAGCTGGCGCGTGGTGGGCGGCACCTTCGTGAATGGCCGCACCAGCAACCCGGTGCAGGTGAAGTGGACTACCGCCGGCACGGGCCTTCTCGTGGCGCGCGGCGTATCGAGCTACGGCTGCCTCACCGACTCGGTGTCGCAGCCGGTATCGGTGGCGCCGGCGGGCGCGCTGGCCGTAACCGGTACCCTGAGCGTGTGCCAGGGGGGTAGCACTACCCTGAGCGTGGCGGGCGGCACCGGGCCCTTCGTGCTGACGGGCGGCGGCACCACCCAAACCGGCCCCGGCCCCTTTACCGTGACGCCCACCCAGACCACGACCTACACCATTACCAGCACCACCACTACCGGCGGCTGCGCGGGCGTGGGGCAGGCCACCGTGACGGTACTGCCCCTGCCGGCCGCCAACGTGGGGCTCGCGGCCCGCGCTACCTGCTCGGGCGTGCCGATTGCGCTGGGCGCGGCGGCCGTGGCGGGCGATACGTACAGCTGGAGCCCCGCCACCGGCCTCAGCAGCGCCACCGCCGCTAACCCGACGCTTACGCTGACCAACCCCACCGACGCGGCCATTACCCAAACCTACACCCTCACCGAAACCAACACCACCAGCGGCTGCGTGGCCAGCCATACCGTGGCCGTGACCGTGAACCCGGCCGCCACGGCCGTGGCCGGGCCGGCGCGGGCAGTGTGCGCGCAATCGACCATCACGCTGGGCACGGCGGCGCTGCCGGGCTACTCGTACCAGTGGATGCCGGCTACTAATCTCAGCAGCCCCAAGGTGGCCCAGCCCGTGCTCACGGGCGTGAATACGACCAGCGCGCCCCTCGTGCAGAAATACGTGGTGCTGGCCACCTCGGCCCAGGGCTGCTCGGCCAAAGACTCGGTGCTGATTACCATTAATCCGCGGCCGGTGGCTGACTCCATCGCGGGGGCGCAGTCGGTGTGCCCCACGGTCACGGGCATTGTGTATTCGATTAAAACCGCCCACGGCACGGCCTACCAGTGGGCCGTGACGGGCGGCACCATTGCCAGCGGCCAGGGCACGGCGGCCATTACCGTGAACTGGGGCGCGGCCGGTAACGGCGCGGTAAGTGCCACGGCTACCAACGCCCAGGGCTGCGTATCGCTGGCCTTTACGCTACCCGTGCGCATCAACCAGGTGCTGCAAACGGCCCGGCCCACCGGCCCCGCCAGCGTGTGCCAGGCCGATGGCCCCTACCCCTACCAAACGGCCCTGACCAACGGCTCATCGTATGCGTGGCAGCTGTTTGGCACGGCGCGGGGCACGCTGGCTACTACCCTGAACACGACCAGCATTACCTTTACCCAAGCAGGCCTGGCCAAGCTGGTGGTGACGGAAACCAGCAACCCGGCCGGCGGCATCTGCCGCGGCGTGAGCGACACGCTCTACATTACCGTGAAGCCCTCACCGGCTGCCAACCTGGCCATTCAGGGGCCGGCCCGCTTCTGCGTGAACAGCGGCGCGCAGACCTACTCCCTACCCGGCGCCACGGGCTCAACCTACGTGTTTCAGCTCAATGGCATCCCCATCGCTAATACGAGTGGCACGGTGAGCATTCCGGCCAGCACGGCGGTGGGCACCTACACCCTCACCGCCCGCGAAACCAACGCCGGCGGCTGCGCGGGCATTCTGTATACCAAGACGTTTATCGTGGACCCGCGGCCCGGCGCGCTCACCATCAGCGGGCCGCGCTTCGTGTGCCCGGCGGCCCTCAGCCTCACCTACACCGTGGCTAACCCTACCCCCTCCTCTACCTACCAATGGACCGTGACGGGCGGCACCCTCACGGCGGGCCAGGGCACGGCTACTATCACGGTGGGCTTCGCGGCCGGCACTACTACCAATGCCACGGTGAGCGTGACCGAAACCTCGCGGTATGGCTGCGCCGGCCCGCCGGTAGCCATTACGGTAGTGCCCGACAATGCCCAGGCGCCGCGGCTCACGCTAGCCTCGGTGGTGCCGACTGATAACACGAAAGTGACCCTCACCTTCAGCGTGGCCAACCCCGGCACTACCCCCAATGCCGTGCGCGTGCTGCGCCGCGCCGCGGGCAGCGCGGCGGCTTTCGTGCAGGTGGGAACGGCAGCGGCTACGGCCACCACCTACGTCGATGCCACCGCCAACGCCGCCCAAACGGCCTACGAGTACAGCCTGGCCCTCACCAACGGCTGCGGCGACGTGTTCACGGCGCCCGTGGCGGCCACCACGGTGCTGCTGAAAGCAGTAGCCATGCCCGGCCCCGGCGGCCGCAACCAGGGCTCGACGCACCTCACCTGGACGGCCTACCAGGGCTTTACCGTGGCGGGCTACCGCGTGTACCAGCAGAATGACAACGCGGGCTACAACCTGCTCGCTACCCTCCCCGCCGGCACCCAGCAGACTGACGTGGGCAATACCGTGGGGGCCAGCAGCCTGGGCTTCAACCAGTGCTTCCGCGTGGTGGCGTTCTCCAATGAGGCGACGCCGCGCGAGTCGAACTCCAACACTTCTTGCGTTGATTTTGCCAATAAAACGGCTTTCTACAACATTATCACGCCCAACGGCGACGGCCAGAATGACCTGCTCATTATCGACAACGTGACGCTGTACCCCGGCAACTCGCTCACGGTTTTTAACCGCTGGGGCCGCGAGGTTTTTGCCACCACTAATTACAACAACACCACTAATGCCTGGGGTAGCGACCCCGGCATTGCGGCGGGCGTCTACTACTACCTGTTTAAGCTGGCCGATGGCACCAGCACCAAAGGCTGGGTTGAGGTAGTCAAATAAGACCGCAGATTCAAACTGATTTAACGGATGGAACGGATACGCCGCTGCGCGGCTGGCTGACTATATTCTTCGCGGAGCAGGGTGCGAAAAAGAACGTCATTCCGAGCTTGCCGAGGAATCTCGCTCGCCTCGTTGAACGGGACCCGAACGACTACGAGCGAGATTCCTCGGCAAGCTCGGAATGACGTTCTTTTTCGCAACGCCTTTCGTGACGAATATAACCGGGCGAGCCAACGCGGTTCCTGTTTTACTTTTGTCCTATTCTTCGTCTTATCCAACAAGAAGCCGCTTTCAGAGCGGCTTTTTTGTTGCAGCCGCAGGTGGCAGGCACTCTTCCCCACGCAGCCAGCCGCGCAGCGGCGTATCCGTTCCATCCGTTAAATCAGTTTGAATCTGCGGTCTATGCCCAGTAAAGCCACTAAGCTCGCCAACTCTATCCCGCCCGAAGCCCTCCGGAACGTCGAAATTCAGGACATGGTGGCCGAAGGCAAGTGCCTCGTACGCATCAATAACCTCGTCGTGTTCGTCAACCAGGTAGCCCCCGGCGACATCGTGGATTTGCGCATCAGCAAGGCCCACAAGCGGTTTATGGAGGCCATGCCCACCAAGTTCCACAAGTATTCGGAGCTGCGCGCTACCCCCTTCTGCCAGCACTTTGGCACCTGCGGCGGCTGCAAGTGGCAGCACCTCACCTACGATGCGCAACTGCGCTACAAGCAGCAGCAGGTGGAGGACCAGCTCACGCGCATCGGCAAGGTGGCGCTGCCCGAAGTGCGCCAGATACTGCCCTCGCCCGAGCGCAAATACTACCGCAACAAGCTCGAATATACCTTCAGCGGCAACGGCTGGCTGACGGAAACTCAGATTAAGGACGAAACCGCGCACTACGACCGCCGCGTGCTGGGCTTCCACACGCCGGGCCGCTTCGATAAGATTCTGGATGTGGAGCACTGCTGGCTCCAGCCCGAGCCGAGCAACGAAATCCGCCTCTTCATCCGCGACTATGCGCGCCAGCACCGCCTGCCCTTCGGCGACATGGTGAAGCAAACCGGCCTGCTGCGCAACCTCATCATCCGCACCGCTGAGAGCACCGGCGAAACGATGGTGATTTTGCAATGCTATCACGAGGACGAGGCCCTCCTACCCCTGCTCGATGCGGTGTACGCTAAGTTTCCGCAGATAACGTCGCTCAACTACGTGCTCAACGACAAGGGCAACGAAACCTTCCACGACCTGGAAGTGGTGTGCTACCAAGGCAAGCCCTACATCGAGGAAGACATGGAAGGCCTGCGCTTCCGCATCGGCCCCAAGTCGTTTTACCAAACCAACTCGGCCGGCGCCCACAACCTGTATAAAGTGGCCCGCGACTTCGCCGAAATCAAGCCCACCGACCTCGTGTATGATTTGTACACGGGCGCCGGCACCATCGCCAATTTCGTGGCCCAGCAGGCCCGCCGCGTGGTGGGCGTCGAGTACGTGGAGCAGGCCGTGCTCGATGCCCGCGTAAACTCCGAAATCAATGGGGTAGGGAACACCGAGTTCTTCGCCGGCGACATGAAGGATATGCTCACCGAGGCCTTCACCAGCCACCACGGCCACCCCGACGTCATCATCACCGACCCGCCCCGCGCCGGCATGCACGAAGACGTGGTGCAGCGCCTCGTGGCCCTGCGCGCCCCCCGCGTCGTCTACATCAGCTGCAACCCCGCCACCCAGGCCCGCGACCTGGAATTGCTGGACGAGGTGTATAAAGTGACCCGCGTGCAGCCGGTGGATATGTTTCCGCACACGCACCACGTGGAGAATGTGGTATTGTTGGAGTTACGGTAATTTATCTGGCGCAATGACAGAAAACTATCAGCCTCAACTAATTTGGCAGAATGAGCAGATTGGTATGCTCGATAATCCGGTACCGGATATGTGGTACTTGGAAGGGCCTTGGATAAGCAATAATACGGAGGCCGCAAAAGCTTTTGAGGCGCTTGCAAAAGACCTCAACTTCAAGATAACTTTCGCTGACCTTGACAGAGGAATTGAAGTTTTCTTAAAATCCGAAGATGATTTTCTTCTTCGAGCGATAGTAATCAGCTTAACGAGTGAGCACAGCCTCTTTGTTAGAAGAATGCACCATCCAAAAGAGATTGATTCAAATGCTATGTCTGCTTCTCACAGAGTAGAACCAGCGACTAGTTCTAAACTGAATAAAGAGAATATTTTTCAAGAAATCAGAAATTATCTTTCATTCATCGCAAGACTATTTGAAAAATAACCACTTATGGACTATTTCAACGACCCCGAGCTAAACGGTAAATATCTGGGCACAATTACCAAGGATTTTGCCACCTCCCCTACCCCGTCTAAATCAGGCAGAAAGCCAACTCAAACCAAAAGCCGGGGCGGCGCGTTACCTTTACCAGTACTCGCCACAGTCGTTTAACTTACTACCCTTTCCCCGTTTATGGATACCGCCGCTGTTTCTGGTTTTGCCAGTGTTTTTGCCGGCAGTGTGGCTGCTATCAGCCTGGTTGGCCTCGTGCTGAAGGTGGTTCGTTCGCTCAATCAGCCCACTATCCGGGTAACCCGCGCCGATACAGGCGATTCGGTGGTGCTAAGCCGGCCTACAGCTAACCAGTCGCGCGATGAGCGTTCGGCGCAGGTACACAAGTTGTTGGAACTACTGAGCGCCGCGTAACAAATGGCCGACGAACTGCCCAAACCTGAAGCGCCCGCCAGTCCTTCTTTTACTACCTACGAAGGTCTGGTGAGCACGGTCTTGGTAGCGTTAGCCAACCTGGTGCCCAATACGCAAGGTCGCATCGTGGCTACCATTGTAGCCGCCCCGCTGGGGGTAGCCATCAGACTAACCGCACTATGTGCCCTCGGTGTAAATTTGAGATTTACGTTCTTTTCAGATGACCCTGCTTGCCCACTTGGCGGAGGTGCCAGACTTTCGTCGGCAGAATAAAAACTTTCGCCACA
>JAABUK010004370.1_pt1 | contig 23027 bp, 13 predicted proteins | sample 5559141 | NCBI WGS metagenome assembly JAABUK01 (sample SAMN10711869, study PRJNA513367) | rock metagenome | isolation source: Antarctica rocks | place: Antarctica: Victoria Land, Pudding Butte nord | collected 2016-01-03
TCGGCCGGCGCGAACCAGATCGATCATCTGTTGCCGGAACTCCGGCGCATAGGGTGAACGGGTTTTCGGCATCGGGAACACCTCGTGCGAAAGCATCATCAGTGTCCATGCGATCGGGGCAAGCCCACCCGCGCAAAAACGGCTCCTTGGCTTTCGCAAACAGCGCCATGTCGACCGCGCCTTGCCCGCCACACAGGACCGTGCACAACGCGATCATCAAAAGTTCATGGAAGTCATGCAGCGTGGCATTGCCGGTTCGCGGGTCATCCAGACCCTCCCAACTGGGGGCATACTGATCCAAGATATTCACCCACTGTGCGGTCATCCCGCTCAGCTGTAGAATCCATTACCGCCCGCCGCTCAAGCCCCCTTCCCCTTCAGCCAATCCCAAATGCGATTCCCCTGGTCGACCGACTAGCTACCGACACCACTGTCGGTCAGCCACTTGCCAAAGCCAGAGGTTCGACGTTAAACCTCCAAGATCGATCCGAGTGCGCTAGCAGCGCACGCTAGGTTCTGTGCCGCGCGCGGGGTGAGCCGCGTCCCTACCTCCACCGGGATTGAAACTGGCAGATTGCAAGCCTGACCCTCGTCGCGCTAAGAAACCCGATAGCTTTGCTCCCGGAGCAGCATGGCGTCGCGCGCACTTTGATATCGATGTAGGAATATTCATGACTGAGCCGCGTGTTGCACTTATAACAGGCGTTACTGGCCAGGATGGTGCATATCTAAGCGAGTTGCTGTTGAGCAAAGGCTACGAGGTTCACGGCATCAAACGCCGCTCGTCCTCCTTCAACACGATGAGGATCGACCCGTTGTATGTCGACCCACATGAGCGGGATACCCGTTTCCATCTGCATTATGGCGATATGACGGATGCGACGAACCTAATTCGGATTGTCCAGGAGACCCAACCGCACGAAATCTACAATCTCGCGGCGCAAAGCCACGTACAGGTGTCATTCGAAACGCCAGAATACACTGCGAATGCTGACGGCCTCGGAACGCTCCGGGTGCTCGAGGCGATCCGCATTCTCGGCATCAAGGACCGGGTGCGCTTCTACCAAGCCTCGACGTCCGAACTCTACGGAAAGGTGCTCGAAACGCCTCAGTCGGAGAGGACGCCGTTCTATCCCCGATCCCCCTATGCGGCGGCCAAGCTGTATGCCTACTGGACCACGGTAAACTACCGGGAGGCCTATGGCATACATGCCTCGAACGGGATCCTGTTCAACCACGAAAGCCCCATGCGTGGTGAAACGTTCGTGACCCGCAAGGTCACGCGCGCTGTCGCGAGCATCCAGCTCGGCTTTCAGTCGAAGCTCTACCTGGGCAATCTCGACGCCAAACGCGATTGGGGTCATGCCCGCGATTACGTCGAGGGCATGTGGCGCATACTCCAGCACGACGAGCCGGACGACTACGTGCTGGCTACAGGGGAGATGCACTCTGTCCGGGAGATGATCGAGGTTGCCTTTTCCGAGGTCGGTCGCACGATCGCGTGGCAGGGTGAGGGGGTGGACGAGAAAGGCATCGATGGCAGCAGCGGGGAGACCCTGGTAGCGGTCGACGGCCGCTATTTTCGCCCAACTGAGGTCGAACTGCTCCTCGGCGATCCGACCAAGGCTCGCGAGAAACTCGGCTGGGTTGCGAAAATCGGGTTCCGCGAAATGATTCGCGAGATGGTCTGGGAGGACCTCAAGCTCCTGCCTTACGAGCACCAACGGAAGGATCGGTACGGCTAAGCTTCTATGCCATAAGCGTGCCGGTCGCGATTCGGGCCGCAGCGACGCATGCTTTGCTACTTGGGGTGATCGAGCCGATGCCGCATGAAACTCTGGACATCGCCGGCAAGTCGGTGTTCGTCGCCGGCCACCGCGGGATGGTCGGATCGGCGTTAGTGCGCCGCCTCAAGTGTGAGAACTGTACCGTGATGACGGCGTCGCGCTCCGAACTCGACCTCATCGACCAACGCGCAGTTGGTCGATGGATGGAGCGGGCGCGGCCCAACCTCGTCGTGATCGCAGCCGCGAAGGTAGGAGGTATCCTGGCCAACAACGAGGCGCCAGTCGACTTCCTCTACGACAACATCATGATCGAGGCCAACTTGATCAGGGCTGCCCACCAGATTGGCGTCGACCGGCTCCTATTTCTCGGCTCTTCCTGCATCTATCCGAAGTTGGCCCCGCAGCCGCTGCGCGAAGATACTTTGCTCACCGGTCCGCTCGAACCGACCAATGAGTGGTACGCGATCGCCAAGATCGCTGGCATCAAGCTCTGCCAGGCTTACAGGCGTCAGTTCGGCACCCGATATATCTCGGCCATGCCAACCAACCTTTACGGGCCAAACGACAATTTCGACCTCACCACAAGTCATGTCCTGCCGGCGCTGATGCGCAAGATTCATGAGGCGAAAACGACGAGGTCCGAAGCCGTAACGCTCTGGGGCACTGGGAGGCCGCGCCGCGAGTTCCTGCACGTCGATGACCTCGCCGACGCCCTCGTCATGCTGCTGAAGACCTACGACGACGACGAGCACATCAACGTCGGCGTGGGTGAGGATGTGTCGATCTTGGAGCTCGCGACCCAGATCGCCCGGGTCGTGGGTTACGAGGGGCGGTTCGTGACGGACCCCAGCAAGCCCGATGGAACGCCGCGCAAGCTCATGGATGTGTCGCGTCTCTCGAAGCTGGGCTGGCACGCCTCCATCCCCCTGGAGCGCGGCATCCAGGACACTTACCGCTGGTTCCTGGAACACTGCGCTTCGCCCGCCGCAGCGGCGCCCGCGGGCTGAGTGGGAAGAGAAGGCGGCATCATGGTCGTTTCGACTCCCACGCCGAAAAATCCTTCGAGGGCCGCGCCGATCCGCGAGGCCGCCTGCCCGTCTCCAAAGGGGGAGCCCGCCCGCGACATGCGTTCGTAGAGGTCCGCGCGGGTCAGCAAGTTCCCGGCGCGGTCGAGTAGCACCTCCGGGTCGGTGCCAATGAGGCATGCGGCGCCGCAGGCGACCGCCTCCGGCCGCTCGGTCTCGTTCCTGAGCACGAGCACGGGCTTGCCGAGCGCCGGTGCCTCCTCCTGCAGGCCGCCGCTGTCGGTGAGCACCAGGCGGCAGCGGCCCAGCACGGCCACTAGCTCTGCATAGGATAGTGGAGCGCAGAGGTGGATGCGCTCCCGGCCCCCCAGCATTTCGCGGGCGCAGCCCAGCACGTTGGGGTTGGGGTGGACCGGATAGACGACGTGGAGCGTGGGGAAACGCGCGACGAGACGTAAAATGCCCTCGAAAATGCGGCGTAGGGGCGCGCCGAAGTTCTCACGGCGATGCACCGTGACGAGGACGATGTCGGCACCCTCCGGAACTGCGATCGGTAAGGCTGGGGCGCGGGCCTGCATCTTCATCAAGGCGTCGATCACCGTGTTTCCCGTCACGACGATGTCGCCATCAGGCACGCGCTCTCCGAGCAGGTTGGCCCGCGCGGTCGCGGTCGGGGCAAAGTGCAGGCGTGCGATCCGGCTCGTGGCGACGCGGTTGAACTCCTCGGGAAAGGGTGACGCCATGTCGAAGGTGCGCAGGCCCGCCTCGACATGACCGAATGGAATGGCGCGGTAGAAACAGGCGAGGGCCGTCGCGAACACCGTGGTGGTGTCCCCCTGAGCTAGTACGAGGTCCGGCTCGGTCCTCTCAAGGCGGGCGTCCACGCTCGCGAGCAAGCGTGCGGTGAGTTCGGACAGGCCCTGGCCCGGCCGCATTGCGTCCAGATCGTCGTCCGCATGGAGACCGAAATCCTCCAGCGCTCGGTCGAGCAGATCCCGATGCTGTGCCGTGGCGAGCACCGAAACTTCCGCCCAGCTCCGCGCCCGGAGGTCCAGGATGACGGGCGCCATCTTGATGACCTCAGGCCGCGTGCCGACGACGCAGTAGATGCGCTTGCGGGCGATCATTCCGCAGCTACGACGGCGTCGCCGTCATCCGGCCAGAAAAGCACATCCCGCCGGTTGGCGAAGATGTCCAGATAGGCCGCCACCATGGCATCAGTGGCGAGCGAGCGTCGCAGGTCCGGATCGGCGGTCCGGGTCGCGCCGGGCACGACCTCGCCCATCCAGGCCTCCATGGCGTCGGCCAGCGGCTCCGCGTTCAGCGTGTCGCCCGTTCGGCTGAGGCGATCAATCATCCGTTCGTCGAGTTCATGCACGTCCGCGTAGGCCGGGGGTATGATCGATACGGCACTCGACAAAGCCGCAGCGTCGCGGGCGTTGCCGACATCGGTCAGCACTAGAGGCTTGCCGAACACGAGGGCTTCCAGCACTACGTTGCTGCAACCTTCCTGCAGGGACGGCAGGAGAACGACATCGACGATGTCGCGGTAGAAGCTCTTCATCCGTTCGCGCGAGATGAAGTCGACGAGGCGGACGCGATCCCGGGCCGGCGAACGGCTTAACATCGCGACGAGTTCCTGGTGAAGCACCGCATCGCCGACGTTGCCGACGAGCAAGAGGCGAAAGTCACGCCCCCGGGCCGCCAGAATTTCTCCCGCCCGGATCGTCACAGCCTGGTGCTTGTTGCGGAAGAAGGATCCGACATGCGCGAAGACGTGGACATCCTCGGGCAGATCGAGGTCGCTCCGCCGAAGGCGCTCGGCTCCCGCATCGAGTGCTTCCACGTCAACGCCGTTCTGAATGATCCGGATCGGCCGCGATTCGAGCCGGGCTCGCCTGCGGAAATAGTCACGCACGTAGGTCGACACGGCCACGATCTCGTCAGCCTGCAGCACCTCGGAGCGGCATCGCTCGAAGCCCACTCCGTCGAGCCACGTATACACGCTGTGCAGGGTGTAAACCGTGAACACCCCGATCGCCTTCAGCGCGGACAGGCCCACATAGGTGTAGTTGTAATGCACGACATTGACGCGCCGCTCATAAAGTTTCCCGAGAAAAAGCTTCTCGTTTCCGTCGAACACAAAGACGTCATCTTCATCCGCGACAAAGGACGCCAGATAACCGGCTTGATTGGTTTCGACCATGACGATGCAATCACAGCCGGCTCTGCGATAGCCCCGGTAAAGGTTGAGGACGACCTGCTCGAGACCACCCCGGTCGAAGGCGGGGGTGATCAGCGCGACGCTGACCCGTGGCAAGGCCGCACTCAAGCGCGGGCCGCGCGACTTCGCGCCGTCGCGATCCACTCGCGGATTTCCCGCTGACCCCGTTCGGAAATGGCGCGAAGCCTCCCGAGGACAGCTTCATTGTTGGCGATCATCTCCTGCCGTCGCGCCCGATCGGGCACCAAACCGGCCCGGAGGTCGACCAGCGTCACGTATTTTATCCCTAATGCGACGAAGTCGCCGATTTCGATCGAATCGAACACGGGGATGACTCCATTCTCCAGGTACTCGACGAGCTTGGTCGGACACGACACCGCGTTGACGACGGATCGCGCCCTGAGGACCAGGCCGAAGTCGACATCCGCGAGTAAGGCCAAGACCTCACCCTGGGTTGCGGACCGTATCACGACTCCGTTACGCTCCGGATCGAACCCGCGCTCGGCAAAGCCTCGCGCTATGGGGGCGGTGTCCCGGGTAAGGACGAAATAGTCGAGGGTGTCGGCTGTCGCGACAATCAGATCCAGCATCGCCGGCACTTCTTGCCAGCGCTGCAGGCCACCGGCGTAGACGACGCGCGGCTTGAGGTGTTCAGCCCGCCCGCGGGCCCGACCGGCGGCTTGGGTCCGACTCACAAAAATGGGGCAGACGACTGTCGGGCTCTGCGGAGGCCCGTACCGCTTGCCGATATGTTGTGCCATGGCCTCCGTAACGCAGACCAACTTGGCGACAGCGGGGCATAGCGCCCGCTCGTAACTGCGGAAGACCTGCGCGCGAAACGGATCATCGTACATCCTGAACTCTTCCGGCACGGCGCCATGCAGATCCAGCATCACGCGGCTCGCGAAGCGCACGGCGGTGCGACGGGATTGTTCCATGCCGACCGCCAGGACGCTGTGGATGTAGATCTTCGTAACGCGAGCAACGGCGGCCAAAATCGCCCCTCCCAATGCGTCCGCATCGTCGAGCCACAACACGAACGTTGCGGGCGCGACGAGGCTCAGGGCCGGACGGCCACGCTGGCTCTCATCGTAGCGGACGTAGAACCGTGTGGTGGAGGCGATCAGCCCGTCCACCGCCAGGATGCGCTGCGCATAGCCGTCCGCAGGATCGCAGGTGACGGGGTCCGCGTCGCAAAATACCAGGGTGCCGCCGCGTTCGTCTACTGCCTCGGCCACCGTTTGCAGCAGGTGCTGGGCGCCAGCGAGTGCCACGAAGGACAGCATGTCGCGGTCTTGCAGTTCCTCCCAGAAGCCGCGCAGCAGCCTCGCGTAGAGCAAGCGGGCTGCGTCACCGAGTTGACTGACATCGTTCGGGACGCCGCCGAAAAGAATGGGCCGAGACACCGCCTCGCGAGCCGCCGCTACACGGTGCTCCAATGCAGCTTCCCCTTCGAGGCGGAAGATGCGTTCTTCCCGGGCCGTCAACAGCGCCGCGAGTTCGTCGTCCTGCGCGAGGGTCAAAGCCAGCAGGCGCCTCCTCTCGTCATGCCACTTCCGCGTGGCGATCGCAGTGGCTTCGCTACGAGCGTCCGCCAAGGCGGCTTCCGCCCGTTCTGCTTCCGCCTCGGCCTGCATCAAGACCGTAGCTGCATGAGCTTCGAAAGTCCAGGCTTGGAACGCCCAGGCTCCGCTTCCCGGGATTACCGGCCGACGGCTCACCAGATCTTCCGCCCAGGAGACGGCGCGCAGATGCGAGCGGATCGCTGGCGGATGACCGTGCTTCTCCAGGAAGCGGCGCAGGTCACCGGCTTCGTCCGCCTGAGTCGACCGGTTCGGGACATGGACGAAGATGCCCCGTGCGACCGCCGGCCGGTACCCCACCCCGATCAGACGCAGGCCATAATCGGCATCCGCGATCGTGCCCGGAGCAAAACCGGCGTCATGCAGGCCAACGCGGTCGACGACGTCGCGTCGCAGTAGGATACAGGAGGCGTCCAGGCTAGCACCGTAACGAACTCCAGGGCCGAAGGCCTCTGACCGACGCGCCGCGTAGCCGGCGCAATCTGTGGTCACATCGGCTTCGACAGGAACTGCCTGCTGAGTCCATGCGCCATCGCTGACGGGCCCCACGACGGGTTCAGTGGTGTCCAATAGGGCGTCCAGCCAGCCTGCTGGGGTGAGGACGCCGGGTGCGAGTAACGCGAGATGCGTAATGGGTCCGTCCAGCACCTGCCGGAGGTCGGAAAGGCCGTCAAGAGTGCGGAGCGGCAGGTCGCCGCCCGCGCCGACCGCCGAGACCGCGCCGTCGCCGACGAGCACGACGTCGAAAAGTGCGGACGGCTTTGCTTCGGCGAGCGATGCCAAGGTCGAGGCGCAAGCTTCAACGTTGCCCGAAGACGCCATCACCAAGCGCACGTGCGGCTGCGCGAGGTCCACCGCCGAGAGGAGTGGATGTGGAGCGTGCCCCGACGGCTGCCCTGTCGCCAAGTAGTGCGCCAGAGGTTCCTCGCCGTTTTTCGCGAGCGCTGGATGCGTCGCCAGATAGTACGAAACGGAGAAACTAGGCCCAGGATCGCGCCCCTCACGCCAGCCTGCACGTTCGTAATGGGAGAGCGGATCGGCTATGCCCTTAACATCGGCATTGGTCCGAGCATACCAGGTGGGCTGGAAAAGCGGGTTCGGCCTGCGACCCTCATGCTGCCCCTGCAACCTGAAGTGCGTGTAGGGATCGAGTCCTGTGGCGGCGACCTCCGGGTAGGTGCGCGCGTACCAATCCGGCATGAAGAGCGCCGTGACCGGCACCGAACGCCCTGGAAACTGCTCCGGTCGCCGTCGGAGGTGGGACAACCATCGGTTCAATTCAGTCAACACGGTTCCATGATGGTGGTTTACGCTTGCAAGCCAAAGCAAGCGTTCGAGAGCCGGTCGTGTCAAGGGATCAATATCAGGGCGCATGGCTTAGATCGAGCCGGCAGCACGGGCTGGATCTCCTCCGCTCCGCTCCTTGCCCTCCCAAACGCTCGGATGCCATAGCACCAAAACCGGACCTAGGCTTCCCGCACAAAACACGATATGCGCTGCTGGCCTGCCGCGATTGCTCGGCCGGGTCGCGCAACGAGCAGCACGATGGACCAGAGTTCATGAAGACCGTTATCCTGGCGGGGGGTATGGGTACCCGCATCTCCGAGGAATCGCTTCTGCGCCCGAAGCCGATGATCGAAATCGGAGGGCGCCCTATCTTATGGCATATCATGAAGGTCTATGCTCACTATGGGCTAAATGACTTCATAATCTGCCTGGGATATAAAGGATACATGATAAAGGAGTATTTCGCCAACTACGTTCTGCACAATTCGGACGTGACGATCGACGCGGTCGAGAACAGGATCACCTATCATCAGAGCACGGCCGAGCCTTGGCGCGTCACCCTGGTCGACACTGGCGAGCGCACGCTGACAGGCGGTCGCCTGAAACGGGTGGCGGCCTATTTGAACGAGGGCGAAGCGCTCTGCTTTACCTATGGCGACGGCGTCGCAGATTTAGATCTCGGCGCGTTGATCGAAGCGCATCGCCGCTCGGGTCGCTCTGCCACGCTCACCGCTGTAGTTCCGCCCGGCCGGTATGGTGCGCTGGATCTTGACGAGAGCGATAGGGTCAACCGCTTTACTGAAAAGCCGCCGGGCGACCACGGCCTGATCAACGGGGGATTCTTCGTCTTGGAACCCAGGGTGATCGAGCGCATCGCCGGGGACGCGACTTCGTGGGAAGCGGAGCCTCTGGAAGGGCTCGCCCATGACGGAGAACTTCAAGCCTATCGTCACCGGGGGTTTTGGCACGCAATGGATACGCTCCGGGACAAGACACATCTCGAAGATCTTTGGCAACAGGGACGCGCTCCCTGGAAGCTCTGGCCTTGAAGCCGCCGAAGCTGTTACCACCGGCTCCGACCTGAGTTAGGCGGGGGGCCGGGTCTCGCACGAGGAAAGATTCAATGTGAGCAAAGCCTTCCTCTTCGATGTGTCGATCGTTCTCAACACGCAGGCCGGGTCGGTCTTCCTGACGCGGGCGCTGCTGTCCATTGAGGAAGCCGCGCATGCGGCCCAAGAGGCTGGGCTGACGCTCGAACTGGTTTTCATCATGAACCGGTCGCCTCCGGCCCACATCGCCCTCACACGCCGCTACACGTCTGCCCAGTATGGTGCCATCCGCGTGATCGAAGTGTCGCACGACTCGCTCGGCCTCGCACGTCAGGAGGGGCTCGAGGCGGCACGCGGCGAATACATCATGTTCGCCGATGACGACGACCTCATATCGGCAAACAGCATCGTTGCATCTCATTCTCTGGCGGTCCAACTGGGACCGCGGACCATCGTTATTCCGAATTACCTCGTCAGCTTCGGGTACGTCAACCATATCGCCGAGTATCGCGATCTCGACGAGGTCACGCCTCTTGCGATGATCAAATACCATCCTTTCATCTCCCGTATATTCATGCACTCCTCTGCGAGAGCTGACCTGCATTATATCGATGTGGTGCCAGGTACTGGGTATGCCTTCGAGGACTGGCACTTCAATGCCAATGCGATAGCGAGGGGCTATACGTTTGCCTGTGCGGCGGGTACCATCCTTTTTTACAGGCAGCGGACGGCAGGGCTCCTGGCTCAGTTCTATGCCGGGACGGCGCGACAGATCCCGCCCTCCGACCTTTTCGTACCGGAGACCTTCCTCCGGGTCTGCGGGGCTGCCGCCGCGAACTTCGGCGGTAGATTCCGGGCCGTTGACTACGAAAACGTCCGGCGCATTTTCCTCGACGACCCCGCCTGCCGTATCGCCGCCCATGCCGCGAACCAGATCGATCCGTCGGTCGACTGGCGGCAGATTCAGCAAGGCTCCGCCTGGGTCAACTATGCCGGAGACCTCCGCGCCGGAGCCGCCTATTATAGGGCTTGTGCGCTGGTGCGGGGACACTCCTTCGACCACATCATCCTCTGCGACGACGCTTCGCAAAGTCGGCGGGTTCGGGACGTCGTCTCGGCAGTGGCAATCGTGCGCCCGGGGGCTAAAACCCTGGTGCTCACCATCACCTTGACCCAGCATGTCGCTCCGGCTCGGGACGGAAGCGTGCTGATCGACATCGGGGCGATCGGGAGCGGCCTCCCGGACGAGGATGTCGACCTTATCACACTGCGCCTGATCGAGAACGTTGGGCCGCGCGCCGTCCTGCATCTGTTCGGCGGTGCCTATGTGCGACGGTTCTTCAAAGCCTACCGAACGGTTTTGCACGCGCCTGCATTCTATTATCGGACCGCCGATCCGGTGCGGCTGGAAGGACAGTTGGCCTTCATCGACGGGACAGAAATCGAGTTCCTGTCTGAGGTGCTGCCCGCCTTGACCCGTGTCGTGAGCGACTGCCGCTACGGGGCCGACCGCGATCGGGCTCGTATCGGGTTCCTCGAAGACTGCTGGGACTTCTTTTATCCGAGTCCAAGCCGATCTATAGATGCGCGCGATACCCTGGTGGAAGTGCACCCACCGCCCTCGCGCCTGCTTTGGATCCAGGATCCCGCGTCCGACGGAATGCCGATGGCGCATCAGCTTGCCCCGGCTCTGCAAGCGTGCGACATGCAAATCGATACCGTCTGCCCGCAGTCAGCGGAGGCTTCTAAGCCGTTCGACTTGCTGACCTACTGGGCCGTACTGCATACGGCCTTGACAGAGCATATGCCGCCGATCCTGCTCGACGCGCTCGCTGCGGGCATTCCTGTGGTCGCTTTTGCATCGGGCGGGATCGACGAAATCGTGATCGACGATCGGACCGGATGGCTGATCCGCCCGGATACGTCGGACGACGTAGTCGCTGAAGTGGCAGCCGCGGTTCGCCGGTGCCGTCTGAAAGCCGATGTCGAGGTGGGATCGAGTGTCGATCAGGGATGTTACGCCGAAGACCTTCTGAGGCGCAACGACGCCGCGGCTTTCCTGGGCCGGACGCTTGATCCCGCCGCCACTGCTAGACGGGCATCTCTCGAAGATCGTACCCCCTGAGGGGAAATCGCACGGCAACATGGGCCGCAGCCCTCGGATTGATACTGGAACCATGAACCTGTCGTCCAACATGTTTGACGCCATCGCAGCGGTTTTCGCGGACCAGGGATTGGCGCCCGCGGAACTGTCGACAACCGAAGCGGGCGATCGCGCGGTTCGCAGGAAAAGCCGCCAACCCGCCCGGCGACCGCCGCGACCGGGCAGCTACGGCGAGCGCAGCACGAAGCGCGTCCTGACGTTGGTCGAGCCTCACGCGCCATTGCCCAACGCCGTCGCGCGGCGAGACGCAGAGACCTTGGTGGCGCCCTGTAGCCAGGACAGTTGGACGGTTACGCGGGCGCTTTTCGATGCCGGCTACGTCCGTTGCGGGACGGCGCGGTCGAAGAGTAAATCGTTCAATTGCTACCTGCGCTCGGATCTCGTGCGTCACCCGTCTCGCTGCGGCGGCGAAGCGCGTGGGGCAGTCAGCATGTCACGCCTCGGCACCAATGGCCGGTTCGCGAACCAGCTGTTCCAATATCTCTATCTGAAGCTCTACGCGCTCCGCCACGAACTGACGGCGCAGGCGCCCTCCTGGGACGGCGCCGCGCTCTTCGGCTTGAACGAACCTCCGCCTGCCGAAGGGCTCACGCCGCTCTGCTTTCACGCCTTTGATGACGATGACCTCGGGTTGTGGTCGGCGGATGATCCGCCCATCGACGTCGATCTCGACGGGTATTTTCAGGAGCTGCCGCTATGCTGGGAGCACCATCGCCAGTTGGTACGGCAGATGTTCAGCCACTCGCCGGAGACCCGTCAAAAACTCGATGCCTGGGTCGCGGGACTGACGGATGGTCGCAGCTTGGCCGCCGTTCACGTGCGGCGGGGTGACTACCCGGGCCTCTATGCCCAGGGCCTCAATTGGTACCGACCCCTGCCGATCGCGTGGTACAGAGATTGGCTCACCAAACGGCAGGCAGAGGCGGGCGACCTCGTGGTCCATTGCGCGACGGACGCGCCTGAGGACATCTTCTCTGCCCTGGCCGACTTCAGCCCGGTCGGGGCCGCGTCGGCCCCCGACGATTTGGACCTTCCGCCTCACCTCATCGATTTCGAGATCATGCGCCGCGCCGACCACCTCGCGGTCGCGAACAGCAGCTTCTCCCGCATGGCCGCGATCCTGGCGCCTGATCGCCAACAAGCGTCGGTCGCGGACTTCGGGAGTGAACGGTTCAAGCCGTTCGACGCTTGGTCGGACAGGCGGTTCTGGGAGCGGTTTGCGCCCGCAGACGGGAGATGGCCCACATTCGGCTCCACTTTAGAGGCCAGCCGTCAGCGGTCTGTGAGCCTCAGGCTTGAACTCGGGAAAGCTCGAAAGACCACCGCCGACATCCGGCGAGCTTATGACGATGCACACGAGGCTAAAATTGACGTGCATCGAGCCCTCGAGGATGCGCACAGGGCTAACGTCGACCTCCAGCGGGCTCATGATGAGGCGCACAGGGGTAACGTCGACCTCCAGCGAGCCCTTAACGGTGCGCACAGGGCTAACATCGACCTCCAGCGGGCTCATGACGAGGCGCACAAGGCTCTTGTCGATACGCAACGAGCCTATGACGCCCAGAGCAGCGCGATCGTCGACGTCCAGGCGACCCGATCAGCACTCGAATCGGGGCGAGCCGCGGATGCCGAACGCATCCGCGAGCTTATGTCGATAAACGTCACCCTGGAAGCCAAGGCGGCAGCTTTCGAGAGCGGCTACACTGAGCGAGGCGGCATCCTCGACCTCATGGAGGCGAAGGTCCGGTCTCTTCTGGCGGCAGCCTTGGAACGACATCACGCCCTCGCCTCCGCCCGCCAAACTCTGCAGATCGTGTTGACAGAGGTCGGTTCACTGCGAGCGGCACGCAATGAGATGCAGGAAAGGCTGGACGAATCGGACAGGACCGTCGCGGCCGCCCGAGCGGCGAGCGTCGAATGGGAGCGCGATATCTCGGCCCTCGAAGATGCCGTGCGCGCCGGGTCGGAGCGACAGAAGGAACTCGAACGAGCGCTCGACCTCGCCCGCTCGGCCCGTGCGGACGCGGAACTAGCTGTTCGGACCGCCGTATTCCTCGGCACACCGGCCGGCTTCGCACGGCGCGTGGTCTTCAGGCCGGTTATCGCGTCCATCTCCGCATCACGCAAAGTTGCGGGCGCGCTCGGCTGGCCTCTTGCCGACAAGCTTGCCTTCGACGAGCAACTGTTGAGGGAACGCCGGTACAGGCACTGGGCGGGGCTCATGCGACGGCGCGCGCGACGCCTCGTGCCGGGATCACCCAGTGCCCCCGAGATAGATCGGTCATCCACCAAGGGACTGGATGCTTCACATCCAGAGAAGCTGCTTGCCGAATGGATGCGGTTGGCCGAAACGCCTCCGGCGCGGACCCGCTGGCGGCCCTTCACAGGCAAGCCTTCGGTCGTGGTGGTGGTACCCTGGCTCATGCAAGGCGGATCGGAGACGGTGCTGCTGGACGTGCTCAAGGTGCTGTCTGCGCATGTCGACCTGTCCGTGGTGACGACAATCCATGCCGACCACATCATGACGGACACATTCCGGCCCTTGGTCCGCGAGATCCATCATCTAAACGGCAGCATCGAGGGCGAGGAGGCCGTCGCGTTCCTCAATGCCTTCCTCAAAGTGCGGGGCACTAGGCTCCTCCTGAGCAGCAACGCCTCGCTGGTCTATCGCGAAGCTCACCGGCTGAAGGAGGCAAACCCGCTCCTCAAGATCGCCGACATCCTGCACAACGATCTCCGGGAGGGTCACTTCGCGGCCGCCCTGGCGGCCTCGCCCTGGATCGATCACCAGGTCGTGGTGAGCCCGCTAATCGCGACGAGCCTGCGGGCCGAAGGCGTCCCGGACAATCGAATCGAGGTCATCGCGAACGGCATCGATGTTGCCGACGCCTTCAATCCGGACCGCGTGAAATCGCGCGAAAGCCGGCAGGCGCTCGGGCTCAAAGACGATGAGGTGGTGATCGGCTACATCGGGCGAATGAGCCCGGAAAAGCGCCCGCTGGCTTTCCTCGACATCGTCGAGAGTCTGCCTGATGGCCCCAGTTTGCACGTCCTGATGGTCGGCTCGGGGCCGCTCGACGCGGAGGTGGCGACCCGCATCCAGGAGCTTGCCGCGCCCGTCACCTGGCTCAGACACTTGCCGCGCGCGGATATGGGCCGGGTCTACGCTTCGCTCGACGTGCTCATTCTACCATCGACCATCGAAGGCATGCCGCTCGTGGTGCTCGAGGCTATGGCGATGGGCGTGCCGGTTGCCGCCACGGACGTCGGCAATGTCTGCGACCTCGTCGAGGACGGCACGAATGGCTTCGTTCGGGCGGTCGACGACTACCGGGACCTGGCGGGGCCCGTGGCCGAATTGATCGCCGATCCGGAACGTCGGGCCCTCATGGCGACGGCCGCACGGCAGGCCATCATCGACAAGGGCTTTACGTATTCGGCCATGGCGGAGCGATATGTGCGTCTCGTCCGCGACTGTGTCCAGGGAAGCTAAGGGGCGTCATGAGCAAACACTGCTCGATTTCGGCGTGGTCAACGTTACGTCGGCGGCAGGATTGGTGGCGACCCGTCCCCTCGGCTCGGGGCGAAGCTAGTCTACGGGCAAGTCAATCAAAGGTCCCCGATGCTGGCGAGATATGATGCTTCGAGGCCGCTCGCATTCATCCACATCCCCAAGACGAGCGGCGTCGCTCTCAGCGCTGGATTGACGAAGGCTCTGTCCTGCAGCAGTCTTGTTGGCAAGTTTGACACGGCGGTATTTGGAGATTTTAACAGTTTTGAAAATCTTGATCCTCGGCTAAGTGCGCATCTCTGCAAATCTTGGACTGAAATCCCGAAAGATGCTGGGTTTATAGCGGGTCACTTTTATGCATCCTCCTTGTTTAAGGCCTACCCGGAGGGACAACACATCACATTTTTGAGGGAGGCGCGCTCTAGGCTGCTTTCGCAATGGCTCTACTGGCGGCAGATGACGGATTTCGATCTGTCTTGGCTAGGTGACTTCGCTGATCGCTTGAAAACTGCAAGACAGCCGCTTGAAGAGTTCCTGGCCGACCCGAGGGTTGCATTTGCAACTGACAACATGATGGTTCGCGTTCTGGTTTCACCGCACGCTGATGTGTCCACCGCTGATTTTATCGACAGCGGATCCGATAAGCGCCTGCTGTCTGCCGCACTTGAGGTTCTCGACAGAATGAGCTACGTCGATGTTATCGAAAATCCGCATTTCAGGGTCAATCTCCAGACGTGGTTGGGTCGAGAGTTCGCATACGATGTTGCAAATCGAACGGAGCGCATGCCCGAAGGGGAAAAATCGCCGCTTCACACACACTTCACCGAGCGCGCGGAGGCCCTCCTTTATAATAGGACTCGCGTAGACCGAAGGCTATGGAGGATGCTGCTGCAGGCGAAGTTGCCGGGGTGCGATAGAAGGGCCATCGAAAGAGCATCTTTTTCTCGAACCATTGCACGTTTCTCGGCTTTGATGTCGGGGGGCTGAAACCGGACCGATCAGTGTTTGGGCTCGCGAGGGTTGTTTCTGCTCGGACCGGCCGAGCGCGCGATGCGCTACGCCAATTGATACGACAGCGAAGCCATGCGAGGGCACGTGAACGGAAAGGGGCGGGGGGAGCCGCGATCGATACTGGTTTTTGATGTCGGGGCCAATATCGGCGTCAAAGCACAGACGATGCGGGACAAGGGCGCCCGCGTCGTCTGCTTCGAACCTCAACCTGGCTGCGCAATTCGGCTCAGAGAGCGGTTTGCCCTTGATCCCGAATTGGTTGTCGTCGAGGAGGCTCTGGGCCGGGAGCCCGGCGCTGCGGACTTGTCGATCTGCGATCAAGCTAACACCATCTCGACGATGGCAGGCTCCTGGAAGGGTGGGCGGTTCAAGGGCTACGACTGGAACCGGACCATCTCGGTGCAGGTCTCAACCTTGGAGGCCGCGATTGCGCGCTTCGGGTCGCCAGACTATTGCAAGGTTGACGTCGAGGGGTTCGAACTCGAGGTGCTGATGGGCCTTGAGACGGCCCTGCCTCTCCTATCATTCGAGTTCACGAAGGAGTTCGAGGGTCGCGCCGCGGAGTGCGTGATGAGGCTGCGGGCGATCGGCTTTACCAAGTTCAACTTAAGCTATGGCGAAACGCAGCGTTTCAAGACGGATGTCTGGATGGACGCCGACGCCCTCATCGCCGAGCTGCCGAAAACGCGGCATGCCGAAGCCTGGGGCGACATCTTCGCGGCGCGGGGCGAGTTGCCCCAGGACGTCATGGCTCTCGTATCGCCCGAAGGATCTGCGGAAGCTGACGACGATACGCTCGCGGCCCTGCGGCGCGCGGGGCTGGCCTATCCGGGCTCAGCGCTTCGCCTTCATCTCACCTGCTAAATCGATATCAGCAAGAGATGCAGCCCGTCACGGCTCGCTGAGCCAACCCCGCCTTTTGAGAGAAGGAGAGTCGACGCGCGCCCAGCAAGTGCGGCCGCAGCGCCCTATGGGATGACTCCGGGAAACTGCCCTCGTCGCGATGTTTGTGACGCGTTTCGCATGGGCGGGCAGACACTATTTTTCGGGTACCTTGCCCATCGGCGCGCCGCCCGAATACCCGGTTGCTCGATGAGAGCATACGTCAATGACCCAAGAGCAACACAGATCGCGATGACTGAGAGAGTGTACATTACATAAACTGCGTCGTTTCCTTGTGGTACCGAAATACCGAATAAGGTACCAAGACCTCTGTTCAGAGTTGTCATCACCACAATGTGTAGAAGGTATATGCTGTAGCTAATCTTGCCGATGTAGCGGGAAACAGCGTTGTTCAGCGGGAGCGCTGGGCAAAGGATGACGGCGGCGACCGCCGGCAGCATGGCGAGGGTGAACAACGTTAGGTCCGTGAAGGTCCAAGTTGTTCCCCATGCGTCGAAATAGTAGCCCCTGTCGGTCGAGACGAAAAGCATCGCGCCCAAGGAGGTGAGGATCACTGGGACCGAGATCAGCCAAGGGAGACGAAAGCCCGGCCGGTACATGAAGAACAGCAGAATGCCCGCCGCGAATGCCGGCATTTGCGGCGGGAAGCTGATCCCGTGCGCGAACATCCAGATCAGGGAGGCAGGCGCCGAAGACCCCTCGCCACGATACACCCCGAACACGAATTCGCTGAGCGGGTATGCACCAAGAGCGGCGACGGCCAGGAGTACCGCGGCCATCCAAACGTTGCGTACAAGACATACCAGGGCAGGCACAAGTACATAGAAGGTCATTTCCACCCCGACGCTCCAACCTCCGGGCACCACTGAGTTGGCGGCCTCAGGCCACCACGTGTGAATCATTAGCATGTTCATCAAAATGTCGGGCCAGTGTACTCCATTTGGCGACCAATAGCCGCCTGCGCCGTAGAGCGGGAGGTAAATCGTAATAGCCAGCCAGTACATAGGTGCCAGACGTACAAAGCGGCGAACGAAAAAACGTCGCAGATCACTTAAGTCCTCAATCGGTTCTCGGCTTAAGACCAGAAACATCGAGAACGCGCTCGCCATGTAGAATAGCTGGACGCCGCGAGAGCCGTTCAAGAGGACGTTGAGGAAATTCTGTGACTCAGGGCGGGCTGCTTCGGTACAGTGAACGGCGACCACGGCAAGGATTGCGTAGCCTCGGATCGCGTCGATCGAACCCACCCGGCCCGGCATGTCTCGCGTCATTCGGTCCATAACTCCAGCCACGGCGGGATTATTGTCCTGCGCACTTGTGCGCGCTTGGTCCGGTTCGCCGCGCAGAGCGGCCGCCAAGGCCAGCTTGGGCGCAATGACGCCACCATGGGGTGAGCGGCCGGCCCTCCAACACGCCTTCCAGATTTCCGCTAGCAGATAATCTAGGGCGACGGGTGGAGGCCCTCCGGCCCCGCGAGCGGATCCTCGCATTGCGCGCGCAGGGTGAAGCGCAGCCTGGGAAGCCCGATCCTCATGCCTCCATTCAGATCCATCTTATCACGCACATTGCCCTCCGCGGCGCGATGTTGAACTGTGGCTCACCCTGCGGTAGCGTGATCGATGATCGGAAATCTTCAGCTTTTGCGGGGGCTCGCAGCCCTAGGCTGGTTTCTACCATTCCGATTTCAAGAGCCCGTACGTCGTCCATACAGACTTTCAAGGCGTTGCAAATTTCCTCGTCATCAGCGGCTTTATTATGACCTATGTAGCGAGGTCGGATGCAAGACGGTTCCTATCGGAGCGCCTCGCGCGGATCGTGCCGCTCTATTGGATCGCGACCCTGGTATCGTTGGCCTGGAACAGCCTCGGATTTTCTAATACCATGAGGGGATGTGATACGGTACTCCCCTGCACAAGGTTACCCACTTCCATGGCGCTCCTCGGCCCCCGTGGGCCGGCACTCTGCCCGGATGGGGAGTTTCTGCCGCAGGCTCCGCGCCGAATTGGGTGCAATGCCAGAGCGAGTGGGCGCTCTACCCCGTAATGGACAGCCAGCGCGGTAGTGGAGCTGACCCCGATCGCGATTGCATCGAGCAACGAACCGTCACGGTGGCCGCCGAAGCTGTCCGGGGACACTGGGGCGTCAAGAATCCGCTGCATTGAGTATTCGACGTCGTCGTTTTCAAATTCCGATCGCCATGATAGCCGGATGTGCTAGGGCAGGACTTGTGCGATTCCTTGACAGACTTCGTCCAGCAGCCGCAGTGTAGACCAGCATGGGGGCCTGGGTGATCGCGAAAACGGGAGAGGCATTGTGAGCGGGAAGCGCCGAAGTGAGATCGCCGTCCATGCTGGTTTTTGATGTCGGGGCCAATGTCGGCGTGAAGGCGCAGATGATGCGGCACAAGGGCGCGCGCGTCGTCTGCTTCGAGCCACAACCCGACTGCGCCATGCGGCTCAGGGAGCGGTTCGCCCTTGATCCCGAAGTGGTCGTCGTTGAAGAGGCTCTGGGCCGGGAGCCCGGCGCCGCGGACTTGTCGGTCTGCGATCAGGCCAACACGATCTCGACCATGTCAGGTTCGTGGAAAGAGGGCCGGTTCAAAAGCCACGATTGGAACCGGACCATCTCAGTACAGGTCTCGACCCTGGAGGCCGCGATCGCACGCTTCGGGTCGCCAGACTACTGCAAGGTTGACGTAGAGGGGTTCGAACTCGAGGTGCTGATGGGCCTCGACACGGCCCTGACTCTCCTGTCATTCGAGTTCACGAAGGAGTTCCAGGATCGCGCCACGGACTGCGTGCTGAGGCTTCAGGCCATCGGCTTCACCAGGTTCAATCTGAGCTATGGCGAAACACAGCGTTTCAAAACTGACATCTGGAGCGATGCTGACTCCCTCATCGCTGAATTGCCCAAAATGCGCCATGCCGAAGCCTGGGGCGACATCTTCGCGACCCGCAGTGAGGTCCCGCGGAACGTTCTGGCGCTCGTGTCGGCCGAAGAAGGCGCCGAAGCGGACGACGACACTCTCGCGGCCCTGCAGCGCGCGGGGCTGGCCTACCCAGGTTCACCGCTCCGCCTCCATCTCGGCTGCGGCGAGTCGATCTTTTCAGGGTACGTCAATATCGACTATCCCCAGGAGCGGCACAACGTTTACGCGGCCGTTGCCGATTACCAGGCCGACGTCACGACCCTGCGGTTTCCCGAAGGCAGCGTCGACGAGATCAGGCTGCATCACGTCTTCGAGCACTTCAACCGCACGGTTGCCCTGGCCCAGCTCATCAAATGGCATCACTGGCTGAAGATCGGAGGGAGGCTCGTCATCGAGACTCCCGACTTCGAGGCTTCGGCTGCGGACGTCCTTCGTTCGACGAGCCTGGACCACAAGCTCCGGGCCGTGCGACACCTCGAAGGCGATCAGGCCAGCGGCTGGGCCTATCACGTCGGACAATGGTTTCCGGACCGGTTCGTCGACACCCTGACCCGCCTCCGGTTCTCGGAGGTGGCCGTCAAACAGGAAGAATCGACGCATCGGCCGCCGCTCTTCAACGTCGTGGCGACCGCGACAAAGGCGAGGCCGGCGACCCTGGAAGACCAATATCGCTCCGGGCTGGGGGTGCTGAGGCAGTTCATGGTCGCCGAGGCCGAGCAACCGACCTTTGAGGTTTGGGCGAAGCAGCTAGAGGCCGCCCTGCAAGGCGAGAATGCCGTGCCCACCCTGTTGCATCCCGTACCGGCCGAAGCCTCGGGGCTGTCGGCCCCTGTCGAGGGGGCGGCATCCCCGTCTGCCATCGACAAAGTGCTCGAAGGCCTGGAGGCCAGGTCGACGCCTGACCTCGGGCGCGCACAGGGGTTCAACGCCCAGGCGCGCGACCATTGGGTTGAGGCCAGGGCCGCGAGCGTCGAACCAGGGTCGAAGGTTCTCGATGTCGGTGCCGGCACCGCGCCCTATCGGCACCTTTTCGGCCACTGCGACTACCACACGCATGATTTCGCGCAGTACGAGGGCTACCAGAACGGATGGGAGGGGGACTACGCCCACATCGACTACGTTTCGGACATCCTCGATATCCCGGTCGCGGATGCGTCCTTCGACGTCATCCTCTGCACCGAGGTCCTGGAACACGTCCCCCGGCCGGTTGAAGCCTTGGCCGAGATGGCCAGGATCCTGCGCCCCGGTGGCCGATTGTTGATCACGGCTCCCCTGGGGTCGGGGCTGCACCAGCAGCCGCACCACTATTACGGCGGCTACACGCCCCACTGGTATCGGAAGTTCCTGACGGAGTTCGGCTGCGACGTCGTCGAGATCACGCCCAACCATGGCTGGTTCGCGTTGCTGGCTCAGGAATGCGCGCGCTTCAGCTGGTCTTTCGACAAGCACAAGCACCTGCACGGAGAAGACGGCCCGCAACTGTCGATCCTGCTGGGCGACACGCTGGCGCGATACCTCTACGCACAGGACGAACGCGTTTTCATCCCCGAGTTCACCGTCGGCTACCATGTCGAGGCAAAGCGCCTGACGGAGCGCCCCGGCCTCCGACCAAAGCCGGACAGCGACACGCTTCGCCGTGGCCACAACGCAGTCGAATCCCACGAGGCTCGCAAGGAGCGGTTCCTTCAAGAATTTCGTGACGCCCATTACGTGCGGCACAACCAAAGGCGACAGGAGCATCTGGCATCGCTCGGGTTGCCGATCGAAGGTCGATCGGTGCTGGAGCTCGGCGCCGGCATCGGTGATCACACGACATTCTTCATCGATCGGAACTGCAGCATCTGCGTTTCCGATGGGCGCCCCGAGCTCTACGAGATCATCAAGGACCGCTATCACTGGATGCGGACGGAATTCATCGACCTGGAAACCGACAACCCGGGATTCAATGACGTCTACGACATCGTCTATGCCTATGGCCTGCTCTATCACTTGAATGACGCTGAACGCGCCCTGAGAGCGATGGCACGATGGTGCGGCGGTCTGCTTCTGCTCGAAACCTGCGTCTCGCCGCGTGACGACACCGGCATCAACCCGGCATCGGAAATGAAGGAGTATGGGTCCCAGGCGGTCAGCGGCACAGGATGCCGGCCCTCGCGGCCGTGGATCTTCGCCGAGCTGAAGCGGCATTTTCCCCATGTTTATTGCACCGCGACCCAACCGTGGCATCCCGAGTTCCCGCTGGACTGGGACGCCGTTCCTCCGGATGCCGGCCTGACGCGCGCCGTCTTCGTCGCCAGCCGGACGCCGCTGGACCTTCCGAGCCTCCTGCCGTCGCTGCCGGGCCGCCAGGTCAGGCATTGAATCCACGTCGGTCATCTGGGCGAGTTGATAAGCCCCTGGTGGCTCAACCTTGAAGGAAATACCGTCATGCGTCGGCCTGGGCTAGCCTACCTGGCTCAACACCTCGTGGAGCCCAGAACTTTGAACGAGCTTGTCGTGGATCGAGGTGTCCTCAAGACCGCTACGGGCAACGTCATTCCTGTTGTCGATAGCGTGCCGGTTTTCTCGGCACTGGAGCCCTCGCCACAGTTGCGCGACGAGATGGAGCAGACCAAGGGCTTCGCCCAAGAATACGTCAGGGCTGAGAAGCCCGACCTCTCGCGTTGGGCGGAGCCTTGGGTTCGCAATGAGCTTGTCGGCGACGACACGCGCGTTGTCTGCGTGGGCGGCTCGTTCAGCGATGATGTTCCCCACATGACCAAGGGGCATAAATTTAATGTAGACCTGTGGGCTCATATATACGCTCAGCTTCCCGCGGCCGTGATGGAAGCACAAGATACCGTCTTCGTATCATGCTGGGCAGAAGCGCTGCCGTTTGCAAGCGGTAGTGTTCAGTTCGTTTACACGCGGAATGCGCTCGACCACTTCGCCAATCCTATCGCTGCTGTCGTGGAAGCGCATCGTATTCTGGGCAGCGGGGGTCGATTGTGCTTGGCCGTTTATTACGATTCTAGTTGGTTCGACGCGCATGAAACCAATGTTGTCGACGAACAATTTCTGAACTCTGTAATCACGCCGCTATTCGAAACGGAGCATCTCGGCTTTGCGCAGGGTCACCCGACCGGCCCCGTTCTCAGAAGGACGCGAACGCGTTTTATGTATTACGTCGGGCGCAAGCGTGACGGTGCTGAACTCCGTATCGATAGAGATGTATCTCGGCGTTATGAGCTGATCGGAACGGCCTTCCAGAAAGCCCTCTATGAAAGAGAGCATCACAACGGAACTGCTGCCGCAGGGTTCTATCGTGACGTTATCAGCGTGCCGCCGGTCTGCCGAACTGATCCTTGCCGTCAGCTGCATGCATGCCTTGATCTTCTAGCGATGTCGGACAAGGACGCATTGGTGGCGGCGGCCTGGCAGATGCGGCATGTCGGGATCGCCCGTGACTGGGCGCCGGTCGCCAACCTGACGCTTGGGGGTTGCGAGGGATTCTCTGCAGCCTCGTACGTTAAGGGTCAACGCGTTTTGGGTGACGGCAAACAGTTGATTCCCGT
>JAABUK010004372.1_pt1 | contig 23025 bp, 23 predicted proteins | sample 5559141 | NCBI WGS metagenome assembly JAABUK01 (sample SAMN10711869, study PRJNA513367) | rock metagenome | isolation source: Antarctica rocks | place: Antarctica: Victoria Land, Pudding Butte nord | collected 2016-01-03
ACAACGGCGGTAAACGCCTCAAAAAGTTGCGCGGCAAAACCCCGTATGAATTCGTGTGCGCCGAATATGCCCAAAATCCTGGTATATTTATACGAGACCCAACCCATGACTTTCCGGGACTATACACATACCGCGTACATTCAGGTCGCAAGTAGTGTCGAATATTTCCTCCGTGATTTCCCCTAATTTGCCAAATTACGCATACTCAGCGCTGGCAAACACGCTAGCTACTTTGCCTTTTCCCTGCCGCACGGTTTGCCTATTCCCCTGGGCATCAGCCCAATTCACTCTGTTGTAGAACAAGACGCCAGAAAATGCAGGAGCAGGTCATTAACAATCTCCGGTGCTTCCAGATTGGTAAAGTGGGCCGAGCCGGGCACTATGTGCACGTGAGGCGTCCGCAGGGCCTGCGCCAGCTGCTGCGCAGCGGCAACGGGGGTGCTGGTATCCTGCTCCCCGACAATGAGGAGGGCGGGTACTTTGCTAGCCAGTAGTCCGGCCTGCGTGTCTAACGTGGCAATGAGGTCCCACAGGTCGGCGTGGGCCGCGGCATCTTGCCAGTAGAGTAGCTTGGTAATCCCGTCCAGCACGTCCGGCCGCCGTTGACTGAATTCCGGCGTGAACCACCGCGCCAGTGAGAGTGGGGCCAGGGCGCGCATCCCTTCGCGGCGTGCGAAGCTGGCCCGCCCGCGCAGGGCCGTCCGCCCCGCTTCGGGAAAGGTGCAGGCCGTGCCGATGAGCGAGAGGGAGCGCACCAGGGCCGGGTGCTCCACCGCTATCGTTTGGGCCACCATGCCGCCAAAGGAGATGCCAATCAGATGCACCGGTCCGGTGGCCAAACTATCCACGACCTGCACCACGGCGGCGGCGAGGTGGCTAAAAGACAGTGCCTTTCCTACTTCAGGGGAAAGCCCGTGACCGGGCAAGTCCAGCGCGATGACATCATAACTCTTTTGCAGGGCCTCCATCTGAGGTCCCCACATCGTCAGGTCCATTCCTACGGCGTGAAGCAATAGGATGGGCGTATTCCCCCGCGGGCCGGTGCGGATATAGTGCAGGGTAGTTTGGTCAGGGGCTGGTAACTGTGGCATGAAGCAGGTTAAAAAGCGTGAAATACCCCGCGGCCGGCCGTTCGCAGGTCGATACCCTTCACCGCGCCGGTGCCCCGAAAGCCGTAGATGAGACCCACAATGGTTGCTTTTTGGGCGGGTAGGGCCGACGCATACGCCAATTTATCGTTGACGTAGTACTGGATAGTGTCGTCCCGGCTCCGGCACGCCACCCGAACCCAGCCCGTGAAGTCAACCCCGAAGGCGGACAGGTCCGTTGTTTTGCCCGACACCGACCGCGCCCCATCGTCCAGCTTCAGCTCAGAGACGCAGCCTTTGGCCGAAAGCGGAATGATGATGGGCTCGCCGGTGGTCACCAGCGTCACCCACGCCCACTGGCAGGCGGCGGCCCCGGTGCCGTACTCGTTTTTGAGGTCGCTGCGAAAGGCGAAGTTTTCCAGGGGCACGGGGGTGAAATTGCCCACGTTGAAGTAGCGCACCAACGGGGCCTGCGGCTGCAAAGCCACGTGCTGGGCCTGGATAACGGCCACCGGCAGGCGGAGCTGGTCCGACTGCACAAAGTCCAGCGGCCGCAGGTACGTTGGCACCGGGCTCGTCAGGATGGCCCCCAACCAGCCGGCGGTCGGGATGAGCAGCGGGTGCGCTTTCACCGTCTGCCCGGCCACGACCAACTCGGCTTGGTAAAAGCCCGGCTCGTAGTAGATGGCGGTGTGCGTCGAGCCGGTTTTGGCGACGCGCTGGCGGCGGGTGGTGTCCCAGGACTGCTGGATAACCACCGAATCGGTGGGCGCGGCCGAGGCGTCGTAAGTGAAGATAACCGAGTTGGGAATGGTGCGCGTAACGGGCCGGCTGCTGAAGCGGTACGCGCCCGCCGGCCGGGGGCGCGGCCGCTGCTGCGAGACCACGAAAGCTAGCAGCAGGCCGGCAAGGACCAGGCTCACTCCCCAAGCCAGCCGCCGCCCGTGGCGCGGCGGCCTGGCCGGCGGGGCAACCAAGGCTTCATGCGGGCCGGGCGGGGGGGTAGGGCTGGTTGGGGCCTGCACGAAGCGCCGCCAATCGGGGTAGCCCGCGAACCGGGCCAGGGTATTGAGCGTGGTGGCGCTGGGCAAATGCTGGTAATCGACCCGGCCCCAGAGGCGGCGCAGCGTGCTGGCGCTGAGCGACACGCCGGTGGCCGCCAGCATCCGATGCTGCAAAGAGTCAAAGTCGGCGCTGGTCCAGGTGCTGGCGGCCCCCCAGCCGAGCTGCCGCTCAATCAGCTGCGTGCACCGGGCTAAATCGACTGAATCTGGCGGCATTGGTAATCAGGATGATACAACTTGACAAAACTTGACCAGGCCCTGAATTACCTGGTGATTGGGGCCGGGGGTAAGTTTGTCGGCCCCGGCGGCAACTCCCCCCGCCGGCCGGGCGGTGGGGTCGTCATCCCCCAATTTCTCTTTTTTAGGAAGCCGCAAGGTACGGCCCCGGTAGCCGGGGCCGGGCGGCTGCCAGCTCAAACCCAACGCCAAAACGTGACCAACATCGTCTGCTTAACCCTGGTCCTGTGGGCTAGCCTCGCCGGCGCGGCCCGCGCCCAAACCCTCTACGTGGATGCCGTTAACGGGCGGCCCGCCGGCACGGGCACCCCGGCCGCGCCCCTGGCCAGCCTGGAGCAAGCCGTGGCCCTGGCCCAGGAATTTACGGGCCAGGAGCCGGTCGTGCTCAAGCTCGCCCCCGGCCTGTACACCCTCACCCGCCCGGCGGAAATCCGCACCCGCGGGCTGGCCCCCGATACGGCCCGCTACACCGTGGAAGCCACCGTGCTGCCCGACGACCCGGCCTGGCAGCCCACCAAAATGCCCGTCATCCAGTCGGTGTCGGCCGATGGCTTCACCCAGCCGTTCGCGCACGCGGTGGGGTTTTTAGTGGCCCGCAGCAACGTGCGGTTCAGCGGCCTCAAGTTCGTGGGCAATGCCCATCCGGGGGTGCGCAACTACTACCCCATCAACCGCAAAAACGAGGCGTACCGGGGGCTGACGGTGGCGCAGTGCTACTTCATCGGCGAGCGAAATTCGGCCCCCATCCAGGGGGCCATCTGGGCGCACGGGGCGGGCGGCCTGCGGGTGGACCACACCATTTTCTACAACTGCAAGAATGCGCTGATTTTCGGCCAGCACTCGACGAGTGGCTTTTCTCTGACCCACTCGGTTATTTACGGCGCGTACGAAGCCGCCATCTGGTTCGACCCCACGGAGGCGAAGTTTACCAGCTTCACGTTCGACCACAACGTGATAACTAAGTGCGACTACGTCTGGATTAGGTCGGCAAAAACCTCCGCCAATTTTGCTTTCCGCAACTCGCTCATCGCTGGCAATGCGCACTACATCGGCCTGGACACCGACAAAGGCGTCGTTGAAAACCCGGAAAATAAGCACCGGGAGCAAAGCATCCGAAAAACGGGCAACGTGCTGCTTCGCGAGGTAAAGACCGAGGGCCTGCCCCGCGACTACCTGAATCTGGTGCCGCAGTCGGCCGGTTACGACCTGAAGGCGGGTCTCTTTGAAGTGCCAAAGCCCTAAAGTAGTGCTACTTAACCATCCTTCTCACGCCTTGCACAGGCTGCTTTAGCTGGCCCCGGTGGCCCTGGTAGCGGTTACCCCTTTACTGCCAGCCGCTGCGCCTGATAGGCAATCGGTCCCCCATCCCACTGCAATTTCCTTCAACCATCATGAACAAAAAAATACTGCTCCTTCTCAGCTTGTGGGCCGGCCTCGGCGGCGCGGCGCGGGCCTAGACGCTCTATATAGACCCCATCAACCGTAAGAAAGAGGCGTACCGGGGACTAACGGTGGCGCAGTTGGGGCATTATGTTCGGAGTTGCGGGCTAAGAGTTGCTCTCAGCAGTTAGCAGAGAATGGTCGCGTAGCGTTGCATCACCGCAAGGACTTCTTCGGGACTCGACTGGCCCTTGGCGCTCAGCGCTGCCATTTCGCGGAAATAGTTCACGTAGAAAGCGGGCGTGAAGGTGCTGAAGAACTCGACGGGCGCAGCGGATACGTTGGCGAAGGTATGCGGGGCCCCGATGGGAACCACGATATAATCGCCGACACTCGCGTCCCGATGGGTTTCCCCTAGGGTGAAACGCAAGGTGCCACTGGTGATAAGAAAAGTCTCATCATGCATCAGGTGGCGATGCTGTGGAGGCCCGGCGACGCCAGGGGGCATCATGGAGGCAATGGCACCGATTCGGTTGTCGGTGCGTGACCCGTCCTCCAGAACGCGGATGCGGGTTGGCCCCAACTTAAGCAGCTCACCGCCCGCGGTGGGAGTCAGATTGATATTTTTCATGGCAATTTTCCTTTAGAGGAGGTGGGCTTCAGGATTTGGGCGTAGGCACAGTAAAGGCATTGAGCAGGGCCGACGTGACCAGATAGTGCCCGATTAAGTGAACCAGCTCGACTACCCCGGTCGGCCCGAACGCCACGACGGCCTGCTGGTAGAGGTCGTCCGGCACCTGCTGCCGGGTGACCAGCGCGTGGGTGAAACGGTAGGCGGCGGCCTCCGGTACCGCCAGGTCCGCCGGCTCCCTACCCCCCTTAATTGCGTCTATCGTCGCCGGGCTCAGGCCCGCGCTCAGTCCCATTGCCGAGTGGGCGTACAGCTCGTAGGCCGCGTGCCAGGCGGTGGCCACCGTCAGGCTGACGAGCTGCCGAAGCGGCGCGGAAAGCGAAGTGTGCTGGCTTTCCGCGTCTATCCAGTTAAGGAAGCCCCGCCCCAGCTGCGGGCTGTAGAGGAAGGCGTTGAAGGGCCCCAGGAGCCGGCCATCGGGCAGCTCCGCCTGAAAGTCAGCCTTTTTGGTGCTAATCTTGGTGTCCCGCAGGTACTGGTGCAGGGCCAGTTGCTCCGGCGTCAGGTCCGCGGGGCGCAGCAGTGGCAGGCGGCCGCCGAGCCCGGCATCCGGGTCGGCTTCAGGAAAGGAAGTCATATAGCAGCAAAAGATTGGTTAGGCCCCGGTGAGGTAGCGCAGGGCCGGGGCGATGAACTCGGTACGCTCCCAGGTGGGGCGCTCGTGGCGCACGACGGGTTCGAGCTGCTCAACGGTCTGGCTGCCCTTGGCCGACGCCGCTGCCTGGCGCAGGTCGCGGAGGTAAGCGCGTATCTCATCGGCCAGTTCCGGCCCGCCCAGGTTGCCGTGGCCGGGCACCAGCAGGCGCGAGCCCTGCGCCTGGATGTCGGCCAGCACCGTGTCCCAGGTCTGCAAGTTGAAGTCGGCCTCGTCGCTCATGGGCGGGTAGAACGGCACGATGGGAAACATGCGCTCCTCAATCAGGTCGCCCACGAAGGTTATCCCCTGGTCGGGAACGGTAATGGTCTGGTCGCCCGGACTGTGGGCGATGCCCCACGTGCGGAACTCGACCTTGCGGCCGCCCAAATCGAGCACGGCGTGGTCGCCCTCGTACACCTCGTCGGCCAGCGTGATTTGAATGTCGTCGAGCAGCGCGCCGCCGCCGGGCGGCAGTATGTAGCGAAAGCCGGCCAACAGGTCGCTACCCCGGCGCGCCAGGTAGTCGCGCTGGAGCTTATTGTAGTAGATGTTGGCCTGCCCTTTAAAGGCCTGCGCCCCGAAGGTGTGTTCGGGGTGGGCGTGGGTGATGGTGAGCACCAGTTGGCGCTGGCCGGCGATGGCCCGCGCGGCGGCGAGCACGCTGCGGCCCGATTCGGACGTGAGGCCGCAATCAATCACGAGCACGGTATGGTCACCCTCCACGATGCCGATGTTGGGCACCAGGGGCACGCGCTTATCCGGGATAAGCCAGACGCCGTCGGCGATGCGGCACGGAAACCGGGCATCCACGATGGGCAGGGGCGACTGGGCAACGAGTTCGGGGGCTGGGGTAGGGGCAGCTTCTGTGGGCTGGCTCATGGTGGTTGAGTTAAGTAGGTTAGTCCGGCAAAGGTCCCTACTTTTGCTTCCCGAAAGTAAGTAGTTACCCGAACGTAAGTAGCTACCTAAACAAAAGCGCTATGATTTTAACAGAAGGTAAAACGAAACACGTGGCTTGTCTGGGCGAGATGCTCCCGATTCGGGATGCGCTGGAGGTGGTCGGCGGCAAATGGAAAGTCTTGATTTTGACGTCCATTATGCAGGGTAACCGGCGGTTTACCGAAATAGAGCGGAGTATTCCCAAACTCAATCCCAAAGTGCTGTCCAAGGAATTAAAAGACCTGGAAGAACATAAGCTGGTCGAACGGGTGGTCCACGACGACTACCCGGTGCTAATTGAATACATCGCCACCGACTATTCCCATTCGCTGAAACAGGTGATGCTGGAGCTGCACAGCTGGGGCGTCAATCACCATAAAAAGCTATTCGCCAAGTGAGCTGCCCGCCGCAGTGCGCGCCGTGGCTGCCAGGCGGCGCAACTGCCCAGCGCGCTTAGCAACCGGGGTCGATAAGGCAATCTACTCAAAAACAACTGATTGAGAAATCTGCTTGCCGTCGGCAACTCGCCTGTAAACACCAGTAGAGCCGGCCCGTGTGGGGGCACCCCAGTGGTACGGGTACCCGCGGTGGGCATGGACCTGACGTTATGGGGGCATTCATTCGGCCCGGCCACAGCCTGTCGGGCAGTTTAGCCGGTGGGGTAAGCTAGGGGAGGAGCTGAAATTGCTCCCGCAGGATTTGCTCGGCAATCAGCTGGCGGTTGCGGGCGAAGTCGGCCCCGGCCGGGCGGTGGGCGCGGGGCTCCATGTTCAGGGCGAAGAAGTAGGCCCGTCCTGCCTGTTCCACCCAGCCCACCCACCAGCCGTTGTTGTAGCCCGGCGCTTCCGACCAGCCGCCCTTGGCCCGCAGGACCCAGCCGGGGCCCCGTTTAACCACCAGCACGCCTTTGGTCAGCTCCTGACTGCGAACCGAAAGGGGCAACCGATTGGCTTGCAGGCGTTGCAGGAAAGCAACCTCCTCAAATGAGGTGATACGGGAGGTTCCCGTCAGCCAAAAGTTAGCGAGCGTCGCCGGGCTGACCATCGGGTGCCCGAAGCGCAAGCGGGGCAGCCACTGCTGGTACTGCGCCACCCCCAAACGCCGGGCCAGCTGCTGGTAGCACGGCACGCAGGAGCGGCGCAGGGCCTGCGCGTAGGTCATATCCTGGTTCCATTCGGCCCGCCCGCGGACTAGGCCATCCCAGTGGCAGAGGTCGCTGGTATCGCGCAGCACACCCGTTTCCAAGCCAATCAAGGTGTTCGGAATTTTGAACGTCGAGGCGGGCAAAAAGCCCTGCCGGCACCGCGGAAGGTTATAGGCCGTGAACCGGTTGGCGGTCGCATCCAGCACCAAAAAGGAGCCTTCTACGTCATGGGCCTCAAAGTAAGCCCGATAGTCGCGTTGCACTACCTGCTGCGCGCAAGCTAGCCGGGCAACGCATAGGACGCATAGAAAAACCAGAAAAAATCGCATAAGTAGCTGGGCATGCAAAGGTACTTCGCCTATCTGTCCTACCAACAGCGCGGAAGAAGTATCCTCGCCTATGCCTGTTACGTTAGGTAGCCGACCCGGAGCGGTCTATAAAGTCGAGTGTGTTGCGTTGGGCTGTTTTCCGTTTTTTCAGAGGAATTCTAGCTTGCAGTAATTTTATCCACCTGCTGCTACAAGAAGGCCAAGTTGGGCCGCGACGCACTGTCGGTAGTCGATGGTAGCCTGGCGGTGTACGGCATCGAAAATCTGCGCATTGCTGACGGCTCCATTATGCCCCGCATCACGTCGGGCAACACTACGGCCCCCTGCGTAGTAATTGGCGAGCGGGCGGGCGATATTCTCAAAAAGCAGCACGGCCTGTAGCTTGACTCGAAAAGTGCCGCCCTGCTCCTAGTGACTGTTTGCTTGCTGGCGGGCCGACGAGCGGGCGAAGCACTGCTCTAACGCACTATGCTAGGATAGGGCGGCTTCTACGGCTGGCCGAAATTGCCATTAACTTGTCATTTCAGCCACGCAGCCCGCCCGGTAATTTTGTGCATCACTTCACACTACATCGCCATGCTGCACACCGTCAACAACGTCCACTTATTCGTTCGAGAGCAAGGCCAGGGAGAGCCCACCCTGGTATTTCTCCACTTTTACGGGGGCTCTTCCCGAACCTGGCAGTTGGTAATCGACCAGTTGCAGGCCCGCCACCGCTGCATCGCCTACGACCACCGCGGCTGGGGGCAGTCCGATAAGCCGGCCACCGGGTACGCCATCCCGGAGCTAGCCGCCGACGCGGCGGCCCTGATTGGACAGTTGGGTCTCAACAACTACGTTTTGGTCGGCCACTCGATGGGCGGCAAGGTGGCTCAGTTACTGGCTTCGCAGCAGCCCGCCGGCTTAAAAGGGCTCATTCTCGTGGCTCCTTCGCCGGCCACGCCGACCAACCTGCCGGAAGAGGCTTTCCAGAAGGTGCTCCACGCCTACGACACCGTGGACAGCTCCTACGGCGCGCTCAACCACGTGCTGACGCACCAGCCCCTGCCCGAAGCCGTGCAGCAGCAAACGGTGACCGATATGCAGCAGCGGACCGAGGCCGCGTGCCTGGGCTGGACCACGGTGGCCCTGCCACAGGACGTATCGGCCAACTTGGCCCGCCTCAACGTACCTATCCTGTTGATTGCCGCCGAATACGACCAGGTAGATACCGTGGAGCGGCTGCAACAAGAGCTGTTGCCCCTCTTGCCGGGCGCGCAATTCGTGGTAATCCCCAATGCTGGCCATTTGGTGATGCTGGAAGCGCCGGCTGAAGTGGCCCGCCTCATCGACACCTTTGTGCAAGACCTTGACCGTCCCTGATTCCCCGCTCATCGTGCTCGTGGCCATGCCCGGTACGCTCCTGCTGGACCTGGCCGGCCCGCTGGACGTGTTTACCACCGCCCACGCGCTGCGGCAACCCAGTGCCGCCGCGCCGCAGCCCGGCTACGAAGTCGTGGTCGCGGCCCCCGGTCAGGCCAGGCAAGTGCGTAGCAATCTGGGGCTTGAAATCACCTGCTCGGTCTGCGTGACGGATATCCAGCGGCCCATCGACACCTTATTGCTAGTCGGTTTTTCCCCCACGGAAGCCGCCGAGGTCCACGCGGATTTCTACGAGTGGCTCCGGGAGGTAGCCCCCCGCGTGCGGCGCATCGGGTCGGTGTGCGTGGGGGCCTTCGCCCTGGCCCGCTCGGGCTTGTTGGACGGTAAAAAAGCCACGACCCACTGGGAGTTCTGCGACCGGCTGCAAGCCACTTTCCCCGCGCTGCGGGTAACACCCAGCCCGTACTACACGCGGGACGGGAAGCTGTACACGTCCGGTGGGGTTTCGGCGGGGATGGACCTGGCACTGGCGTTGGTCGAAGAAGACTACGGCCGGAAAATGGCCGGGCAGGTCGCCCGCAAGCTGGTGCTCTACCTGAAGCGGCCGGGCAACCAACGCCAGTTTGGGGCGGTGCTGCCCGGCTATGCCCTGGCGCAGCCGCTGGCGGCCGAAGTACGCCGCTGGATAATGGCCAACCTGGCCGACGCCCTGCGGGTGGACCAGCTAGCCGCGCAGCTACACATGAGTGAGCGCAACTTTGCGCGGGTATTTACCAAATCGGTGGGCATTACGCCCGCCAAATTCGTGGAGCAATTACGGGTGGAAGCCGCGCAAAAGTATCTGGAAGACACCAATTTAACCCTGACTGCTATCGCGCAGCAGTGCGGCTTTGGCTCGGCCGGCACGCTGCACCGGGTTTTTCAGCGGCACGTAGCTGTGGCACCAGGCGACTACCGCGCCGCCTTCCAAACCTCTCTCCTCAAGTAAGCACTGCTGCTTGTATAGGCACTGCTGCCCTGCGCCCACCTGCTCGCGCTGGCGGCCGGCGCTACCTGCCCGGCGCTTGCAAGGCGCGCAACACGTCCTTTTGGTAGAGTCCGCCCACCGGCAGTTCCTGGCCCGCGATGCCTACGCATTGGGCGGTGTAGGATTTGACATGGGCGATGGCGATGATATACGAGCGATGAATCCGCACGAATTGCTCGCCGGGCAGCAGGTCGGCCAGGCTGCTGATGGACTGCTTGACGACGAGGGGTGCCCCGGTGGTCGTCACGATTTTGACGTAATCCTTCAGGCTTTCCACGTAGAGAATCTCGCCCAGCAGCACCTTGACGGCCTTGCGGTCGGTGCGCACGTAAATAAACGCTTCGGGCCTCGGCAGCGCGGCGGGGAGCGGCGGGGCCGGGACCAGCGGAACCGGGGCCGTGCGGTTCGCTACTTTACCGACGGCTCGCAGAAACCGGTCAAAGGGAATGGGCTTCAGCAGGTAGTCCACCACGTCCAACTCGAAGCCCTCCAGCGCGTACTCGCGGTAGGCGGTGGTGAAAATGACGGGCGGTGGGTTGCGCAGGGAGCGTACGAAGTCGGTGCCCAGCAGCTGCGGCATCTGGATGTCGAGAAACAAGAGGTCCACCGATTGCTGCTGCAATACCTGGAAGGCTTGAATGGCGTTTTCGCAGCGGCCAACCAGTTCCAGGCTGTCCACCGCCCGGACGTACGACTCCAATACATCCAGCGCGGGCGGCTCATCGTCAACGAGTAGGCAGCGGAGTTTCATGATAGATAAGAGCTAGCGACGGGGGCCGGCACCGGGGGGCCGAGGACGGCCGGGAGTGGAGCCAGTTGCAGCGTGAGTACAGCCACGAATATGCCCTCTTCGGGGGCTAGCTTGAGGTCGGAACGGCCGGCGTATTGTGTTGCTAGCCGTTGCCGAAGGGCAGTCAACCCTCGGCCAGCCACGAAAGTAGGCGCTTGATTGGGGTCCACGCTATTAGCCAAGCTAAATTTTATAGCTTGGTCCGTGACGGCCACTTGCACGCTCAGCCAAGCCTGGTCGGGTGTGGTCAGGCCGTGCTGCAAGGCATTTTCCAGCAGCGGCAGCAGCAGCAATGGGGCAATGCGCTGGTGCAAGACTTCGCCCGTGAGCTGAAAGGACACGTCCAGCCGCTCACCCAGGCGGGTTTGCTTCAGGGCCAGGTACTGCCGCAGGGCTGCCAGCTCGCGGGCCAGGGGCACCTGCTCGGCCTGGCTTTCGTAGAGCACGTAACTCAGAAACTGCGACAACGCCAGCACGGCCGCCGGGGCTTGCGGGGCATGCCGGTCGAGCAGGTCCTGCAACTGGTCGAGGCTGTGGAAGAGGAACCGAGGGTTGACCTGGGCCTTGACTAGCTGAATTTCGGTCCGGATTTTTGCCTGCGCCAGCTGGCTCGCCTCCTGCTGCCGTTTCTGCCAGTTCGCCAGCAACTTATAGCTGGCCACCACGAGCAGGACGGTCAGGTACTCGTTAATATACACCTGGTTGATGAACAAACCCTGAAAATGCCGCGGGTCAAGGGGCTGCCGGGGCGCGTGCCGCAGCCAGGGGTCGAGCAGAGCCATGTGCAACGCCTTGAGCAGCCGAAACAGGTAGCAGATGCCGACCGTCAGCAGCGCAAATCGGCCTAGGCTTAGCCCGTAGCGGCCGGCCAGCAGCGGCGGCAGCACCCCCGCCCGAAAGGCATAGGTATAGAGCATCCCGACCCCTAGCGAGTAGCCAAAGAGCAGCGGCAGAAAATATGGCGAGCGCGCGTAGTCGAACCCAAAAAAATAGCGCCCAACCGTGTTCAAGTAATCGGGGTAAATGAGCTGCGGCACCCAGAAATACAGCCCTACGCCCACCCAAAACAGCAGGTGCCGCCCCAACCGATTAGCCGGTAAAAACGCCCGCAGGGTAAAGGAAATCACGCGTGAGCCAGCGCGGGCACCGCACTGGGGTCAGCAGTGGGCAATGGCGGCATCGAGGCCCCGGCCGGGGCCGTTCGCAAGGGCAGCGTCAGCTCAACCAGAAACCGGCGCGCCTCGGCCCGCACCCGCAGCGTGTGCTGACCCGGATACAGGAGCGCCAGGCGCTGGCGGACATTTTGCAATCCCAGGCCGCCGGGCTGGGGGGCCTGCACCGGCGCGAGGCTGGCTAGACTGTTGCCGATGCGCACGCGCAACGTATCGGCCAGGGCCAGGAGGTCGATGTCGATGCGGGCCGGGCCGGTTTGCGCCGAGACGCCGTGCTTGAAGGCGTTTTCCACGAAGGGCAGCAACAGCAAGGGGGCCAATTGCTTGCCGGCCAGTTCGCCTTCGCTGCACAGGCGCACGGTGAGCCGGGGACCGTAGCGCAGTTGCTCCAGCGCTGCGTAATTGCGCAGCAGTTCCACTTCCTGAGCGAGGGACACCTCCGGGGCGTCGCCCTCCCGAAACATATAGCGCAGCAGGGCCGCCAGCTGGCGCACGGCGGGGCCGGCCTGGGGCGACTGCCGCAGGGCCAGGGAATACAGGGTGTTGAGGGTGTTGAACAGAAAATGGGGCTGCACCTGGGCTTGCAGGGTTTTCAGTTCGATGGCAAGGGTTTCCTGGGCTAACTGCTGGTTGGCCCGCGTTTGCTGGTACTGGTAGCGGAAGAGCTTGAGCGCCGCCGCCACCACCACGAAGTTGTTGGTGACCATAAACGTGGCGTTGAAGAGCCCGCGCCACGAGTAAGGAGCCAGCGCCGCCGGCACCAGCCACGGCCGCGCCACGCCCGAGAGCAATACAAAGCGCAGCCCAAATGAAAACGCCACCCACCCCAACGCCCGTCCCCAAAACACGCCGTACTGCCGGTGCAGCAGCTTGGGTAAGACGCCGTACAGCAGCAGGTACGTAACGGGCAGGTACAGGGTCGCCACGTTGACCAGTGAGCACACCAGCGCTACCCGGAAGCTGTGCGCCCAGTACGCCCACGCGGCCGCGGTAGCCAGCGTGAAGCCCAGCCAGTACAGGCCGTGCCGCCGGGCCCAGTCTCCGGCCGACCGGTCCGGGGCCAGGAGTGCTTCGAGTTGCTTCATGGCAGAAAGTGCTTTTTTAGCTAACAGCTTTTTAGTCAACAACCGGCACTGAAAGTTAGCACCATAACCGGGTAGCTGGGGCTCTAAGTGCGGCTTTGGCGACCGAAAGGCAGCCGGCGGCGACGAAGCCGTTTCGTCGCCGCCGAAAGGGCCTTGATCGCCGACCGGTGGGTAAATCGCCGAAATCTGCCTCTCGGGCACCGGCGGGTTTGAGTTGAGCGAAAAGGCCAGCGGGGTGTTTTAGAGGCCGCTACCTTTAATTAAATGCTTCGGCAAAACGCCGAAAAAGCAACTTCCTCACTCCCTTAACAGACCAAAGCCGTGCAAGCTTTTCCTCATTTATTTCTCCCCCGCACTTGGTACTTGCCCATACTGCTGCTCGCGTTTATCGGCTTTACCGGCGGGGCGCTGTCGAGCCAGGCGCAACCCTTCAGCAAACGGCTGCGTGTCTCGCCGCCCCCGGCTGGTCTGCAAATAAGCATTACGCCGTGGCCTAACTCATCGGTGGTGCGCGTGCGCTACACCAGTGCTGATTACGGTGCCGTACGCTTTGAGATACGAAACGAGCGCGGCAGCGTGCTGTACGCCGACGTCCTGCGGGCCTCGAAGTTTGCCGGCGACTTCGACCTGGCCCCGCTACCCGCTGGCCGCTACACCATCGAGCTGCAAACCCCCGTCGACCAGAAGGAAGTGACTGTTCAAATAGGCAAGCCTATCCCCGTGGTGGCCACGTTGGTGGCGAAAGAGGGCAAGGGCCCGCTGACGGACGATTTGCTACCTTGAGGCTGCTTGCGGAGGCGTGGCGGGTCGCGTTGCTACGTTTCGTAGAACCCGCCTGCGAGCCCTGGGCCAACTCAGGCTGGGCAAAAAGTACCCGCAGGCTGGTACTCCCGTAGATTTTCTCACTGGTTTCTTTCCTACCTCATGGCTCAGTGTCACGTTCTTCTTTTGACTGCCCTGTCGCTTTTTGCGCTGGGTAATGCGCCGGCTCCGGCGCGGGCGCAAGCCCCGGCTGGGATGCCCGCCGCGGCGACTTCGAACGATGCCTTCCAGGCCAAAATCCTGCTAGCGCTGTCGGATGCTGACATGGTGCCCTCGGCCTACCTGGACGGCAAGCTGGGGCCCGTGGTGGGCAGCGACGTGCTGAACGTGATGGCCTTCGACGGGCACCAAGCCGCGCCGGTGAGCCTGAAGACACTGCCCGTCAGCAACTCGGTGACGGGGCCGCCGGCCGCCGTGACGACCACACCCGACGGGCGCTACGCCATCGCCGTTGAAACCCGGGGCCACCGGCCGGCCTCGGGCGAGGACGTGAAGCTGGCCGGCCTGCCTCTGGGACGGACTATCACGGTGGTGGACCTGGCTGACCCGCAAAAGCCCCGCGTGGTGCAGCAGGTGCAGGGACCAATGCAGGTCAACTCCGTGTCCGTCAGCGCCGACGGCGCAATGGTGGCGCTGGCCGTGAGCCCCCACGGCGACGGCACCGCTGCTCCCCTCTGGCTCTACCACTTTGCCCAAGGCCGGCTCTCGGGCGGGGCGGCCGTGCCCATTCCGGGCTGGGTGCCCGGCGATGAGTTGATGCACGCCCTCTTTCATCCCAGCCGCAACCTGTTGGCCCTCACCAACCTGAGCAAGCACCAGCTGCTACTGGCCGAGGTGCAGCCCGCCGGCGCGCAGTGGCAACTCCAGCCTTGGGGCAACCGGGTGGAGCTGGAGCAGGCCCCGTTTCTGACCTGTTTCAGCCCCGACGGGCACTATTTCTTCGCCAACGCCACCTACACCGGCGGCCCGGCGCGCCGGCCGTTCAACACCCAGCCGCGCGGGGCCGTGGTGTGCGTGCAACTCGACGCGCAGCCGGGGGCGGCCAACGCGCCGGTGCACCTGGTGACCTCGCACGCCCTCAGTGGCCACACCCCGGAGGGCCTGGCCATCAGCCCCGACGGCCGCTTTCTGGTGACGGTGAACCTGGAGCAGAACGCGCTGCCCGTCGGTACGCCGCAGCGCAGCCGCTACGCCTCCTTGTCGTTGTTTGCCTTCGACGCTGCCAGCGGCGAGCTGACGGCGGCCGGCGATTTTGCGTTTGATGGCCTGCTGCCCGAGTCGGCGGTGTTCGACGGCAGCAGCCGGCGGCTGGCCGTGGCCAACTTCGGCCGCCTCGACGACCCCGCGGCGGGCGGCAGCATCGACTTCTGGCGCGTAGTGGGCGACGCGCAGGGGCCGGAGCATCTGCAGTTGGTCAAGACCAGTTATTCCCTGCCCGTGCAGCGCGGGGTGCATACCCTTTCGATCGTGCGCTAGTCTTACCGACTATCCTAACTTTAGCGCCATGATTTCTCTGACCGTCAACAGTAAGGCGTACCAGGTGGACGCCAGCCCGGACATGCCCCTGCTGTGGGTGCTGCGCGACCTGCTGGGCCTGACCGGCACCAAGTACGGCTGCGGCGTGGCCCAGTGCGGGGCCTGCACCGTGCACCTCAACGGCGAGGCCGTGCGTGCGTGCGTGACACCGGTGCGCCGGGCGGTGGGCCAACCCGTGGTAACCATCGAAGGGCTGTCGGTCGGCAACGACCACCCGCTGCAGCTGGCCTGGATTGACCTCGACGTGCCGCAGTGCGGTTACTGCCAGTCGGGCCAGCTGATGGCCGCCGCGGTGCTGCTGCGCGAAAACCCCGCGCCGACCGACCAGGACATTGACAAAGCGATGGCGGGCAACCTCTGCCGCTGCGGCACCTACGGGCGCATCCGTCAGGCCATTCACCAAGCCGCCGCGCAGCCGCAGAAGGCAGGGCGCAATGGCTGAGCCCGACATCAACCGCCGCGATTTTTTAAAAGCCGGGGCCCTGCTGAGCGGTGGCCTGCTGCTCTCGTTCACCGTGCCCGGTAGCGGGCGGCGGAGCCAGCTCGCTTCGCCCCCCGATGCGGACCCCAGCGCGGGCACGCTGGCCCCCAACGCCTTTCTGCGCATCGCCCCCGATGGCCGCATTACCGTCGTCCTCACCCACGTGGAGATGGGCCAGGGCGTATGGACGACCCTGCCCTTACTATTGGCCGAAGAGTTGGATGCCGACTGGCAGGCCATTCATGTCGAGCACGCGCCCGTGGGCAAGGCCTACACCCACGCGGCGTACGGCATTCAGCTCACCGGCGGCTCCAGCAGCACCTGGTCGGAGTTTGACCGCTACCGCCAGGCCGGGGCCACGGCCCGCGTGCTGCTCACGCAGGCGGCGGCCACCCGCTGGGGCGTGGCCCCGGCCGCCTGCCAAACCCAGGACGGCTACGTCATTCACGGTTCGCGCCAGTTCAGCTACGGCGAGCTGGCGAGCGAGGCGGCCGTGCTGCCCGTGCCTAAAGAGGTGTCGCTCCGCCCCCCGGCCGAGTGGAAATACATTGGCAAGGGCCGCAAGCGCCTCGACGCCCCCGCCAAAACCAACGGCTCGGCCATTTTCGGGATGGACGTGCAACTGCCCGGTTTGCTGACCGCCGTGGTAGCGCGGGCCCCAGTGTTTGGCGGTAAAGTCCACTCGTTTGAGGCCACGAAAGCCCTGGCGGTGCCGGGCGTGCGGCAGGTGGTGCGGGTGCCGAGCGGCGTGGCCGTCATCGCCGACCATTTCTGGGCCGCCAGCCAGGGGCGCAAGGCGTTGCACATTACCTGGGACCACGGGCCGGGGGCCAGCCTCAGCACCCCGGCCCAATTGGCCCACTACCAGCGCCTGGCCGCCACCGACGGCCGGCCGGCGCAGCAACGGGGTGATGCCGTCCGCGGGCTGGCCCGCGCCGCCAAGGTGCTCCGCGCTACGTACACCTTTCCCTACCTGGCGCACGCCGCGCTGGAGCCGCTCAACTGCACGGTCCGCCTGGGCCCCGGCCGGTGTGAAATCTGGACCGGAACCCAAATGCCCGACGCGGACCAGGCGGCGGCGGCCAACATCTTGGGCCTCACGCTGGAGCAAGTCACGATTACCACGCCCTTTTTGGGTGGCGCCTTCGGGCGCCGGGCCGTGCCGGCGGCCGACTTTGTGTCCGAAGCGGTGCACGTGGCCAAGGCCAGCGGGCAGGTCATCAAGCTGGTCTGGACGCGGGAAGACGATATGAAGGGCGGCTATTACCGCCCCGCCTACGTGCATCAGCTGCAAGCGGGTGTGGACGAGCGCGGCCTCCCCGTGGCCTGGCGGCACAACATCGTGGGCCAGTCGGTGCTGCGCGGCAATAAGGAGTCGGCCGAGGGCACCATCCAGGACGGCATCGACCTGACCTCGGTGGAAGGCGTGGCCGGCTCGCCCTACCTGAGCGCCGTGCCCGACCACTTCGTGGGCCTGCACACCACCTTGGCCGCCGTGCCGGTGCTCTGGTTCCGCTCGGTGGGCAATACCCACACGGCCTACGTGATGGAAACCATGCTCGACGAGCTGGCCCACGCCGCCGGCCAGGACCCGGTGGCCTACCGCCGGCCCCTGCTGAAAAACCATCCGCGCCACCTGGCTGCCCTCAACCTAGTGGCCGAACAAGCCGGCTGGGGGCAGCCCCTGCCGGCGGGCCATTTTCGCGGAGTGGCGGTGCACGAAGCCTTCGGCAGCTTCGTGGCCCACGTGGTGGAAATCAGCTATCAACGGCAGCAGTTGAAAGTGGTGCGCGTGACCTGCGCCATCGACTGCGGGCTAGCCGTGAACCCCGACGGCGTGCGTGCCCAACTGGAGAGCGCCGTCATCTTCGGCCTCACCATGGCGCTCTACGGCGAGCTGACCCTGCACGAGGGCCAGGTGCAGCAAAGCAACTTCTACGACTACCGGCTGCTACGGATGCACGAGGCCCCAACCATCGCCGTGCATCTCGTGCCCAGCGCCGAAAAGATGGGCGGGGCCGGCGAGTGCGGCGTACCCTCCGTGGCCCCCGCCCTAGCCAACGCCCTGTTTGCCGCCACCGGCAAGCGCACCTACCACCTGCCGATTCTCCTCGGCAACGCGACCACGGTCTGAATTTTCGCAGCGGCTATGTTCTCTTCTCCTACTTTCGTAACTCGCGCCTACCTCCCGTGGCGGCCGGCCGCTTTACTACTAGCCGCCAGCACGTTGGCGTTGGCCTGGGGCTACCCGCCCCGGCGCTTAGCAGCGCGGCTCCCGGACGTCGCTTTCGCAGTTAAAAAAGACAGCGCGGCCTCTGTGAAAGCTTTCCAGGGCGTGTACCAAGTGCTGATGAGCCCGCGCTGCATGAACTGCCACCCCGCCGGCGACCGTCCCTTGCAGGGCGAGGACAGCCACCCGCACACCATGAACGTGCAGCGCGGTCTGGACGGCAAAGGCATTTCGGCCCAGCGTTGCGCCAACTGCCACCAGGACAAAAATTTACCGGGGTTCCATATGCCGCCCGGCAACCCCAAATGGGGCCTGCCGCCGGCCCGCATGAAAATGGTGTTTCAGGGTCGCACGCCCCGGCAACTGGCCCGGCAGTTGCTCGACCTCCGCCAAAACGGCGGCAAAACCCGGCAGCAGCTCCTCGCGCACGTCACCTCTGATTCGCTGGTGCTCGGCGGCTGGCACCCCGGCGACGGCCGGACCTTGCCCCCCTTGAGCCACGCCGCCTTCGCCCGGCTGTTCACGCAGTGGCTGGCGACGGGGGCCTATGCCCCCGGCCGGTAACATCGGAGATAAATGGTGGGGTTCTGCCCCCTAATTTGTCGCGTTGGCGGCCAATCGGTTTCCGGCCACTGCGGCAGCGCAAGCATTGCGGTAGCCTTGGCAACGAGGGCAGGCTGCGTCACCGCGCCCGGCCGTACCGAGGCCGTATCGGCCAACCTAGCGTGTCGGTTTGAATTCTGCGTCGTAATGGTCAAGCTGACCGGCGAATATGCCGAGGACCAAAAGCGAATCATCGGTAAGATGACCGTTCTTAGCACGTAACCCCGGGCGGGCCAGCGCCACCGGGCCTGCCAAGCTGACGGCACGGGGAAGGGTGACGGACGTAACGCGGGAACACGCGCGGTAGCGGCTGCTCTGCATCACCGCGGCGACTGCCCGAAAAGCACGTGGGGCTTCCTAGGCAATAGGACGAAGACAGAATACGGGATGACCGCCAGCGGGAAGGGTAGCCGTTGGATTTTGGACCAAACTTTCGTCAGACTCCCGTATTCCTTAACGTGCTATATTTTCCGTTTCCTGAGAGGACCCCTACTAACTATATGCTGCACGAACGAAAAAGCCCCAGCGGGGCGACCCAACGCCAGAAATTGGGCCGCCCCGCCGAGGCTTACGTGCGGCAATTCGTAGCGCGAGTTGAGTAATTTGCTAATCAGCCACTTGCAGCACTACCTTGCCCGTCTTTGATAAGCCGGCATCTACCAGTTCCTGCGCGTGCCGGGCCTCGCGCAGGGACAGCACCAATTGCACCGGCGTTAGGAGCTGCCCCGCTTCGATGAGCAACGTGAGGGCGCGGAGCGTGTCGGCGCTGGGCTGCACGAAAATCCAGTCGCCCCGCACCCCGGCCGGGGCATCGGCGGGCGGGGTGGCGGGCTGTACCGTGGAAACGAGCCGCCCGCCCGGCCGCAGCACCTGCCAGGACCTGGCCTGCACCTCGCCCCCCTGGGTGTCCAGCACCAGGTCGGCGTTCTTGACTAGGGTTTCAAATTGCTGCGCTTGGTAGTCAATCACCTGGTCGGCCCCCAGCCCGGTTACGTAGCCGGCGTTAGCTGCCGAGGCCGTGCCGATGACGTGCGCCCCGCGCAGCTTGGCCAGCTGCACGGCAAACCCGCCCAGGCTGCCGGCCGCCCCGTGGATGAGTACCGTTTGCCCGGCTTGCAGCTGGCCCAGGTTGTAGAGGGCCTGCATCGCGGTTTCGGCGGCCATCGGCACCGAAGCGGCGGCTACGTAGTCGAGGGTGCGGGGCTTGGGGGCCACCAGCGCGGCCGCCACCACGAGGTATTCGGCGTAGGCCCCGTCGCGGGCGTAGTCGGCCAGGGCGTACACCGGGTCGCCGACGGCAAAACCGGTTACGTCCGGCCCGAGCGCCGCCACGTCGCCGGCCACGTCCCAGCCCAGGATGAGCGGCAGCGGGTGCGCCATCGCCTCTTCAAACGCCCCACTGCGGATTTTCCCGTCAAAGGGATTCACGCCGGCCGCCCGGACTCGAATACAGACCTCGCCGGCCGCCGGCTCGGGCCGGGGGGCGTCTTCGTACTTCAACAACTCGGGGCCGCCAAAGGCGTGGATGCGAACAGCTTTCATAAGAGTAGAGAAAAGAAGAAAAAATGCGTAAACCAGCGCCGCCCAACCGCCGCCCGTTGGGACGGCGGGCGGCGGCGGCCCTACCGGGTAATTAGCAGGGAACCAGCATTCACCCTTACAGGCCGGGCGGCAGGGCCCCTACCTGGTGGAACATCCCGAACCAGTCTTCCAGGTGCCAAGTGTGGGTGAGGCGGCCGTTGGCGAGGTGGTGAAACTCGTGCAGGGCGATGCGCACGGGTTTATTAGTGGCCGGAATGCCGAACCACTCGCCCCGGTGCGTGCCCCGGATTTCGGCCCGCACGGCCGCCCGGCCCGCCGACCCCATGATTTCGTGGATGATAATTTCCAGGTCGGGAAACGCTTGCAGGAAGGCCCCAATCATGGGTTTGATGCCTTCTGGCCCCGGCCCCTGGCCCGGCCCGAGCGGAATGTCCTGCCAGTCGGGCACCACGGCCTCGTTCAGCAAGTGCGCATTGCCGGCGCTGAAGGCCCGGTAAAACTGGTGAATAGTGTGGATTTCCGCTTCGGAGAGCGGCGTGAGCGAAGTGTTGGCTACGGGAGTCATTAGTTGGGTTGAAGTAAGTAAGGGATTAATTAAGCATCTTTGAGCTGCTGCATAAAGGCCGAGAAAGCCGGTCTGAATGCTTGGAACAGCGCCTGCTGGCGGTGGGCCAGCAGTACTTCCGAAAATAGCTTCAGCCCGAGGCCGAATTCGGCGGCTTGCTGGGGCGTGTCGAAGAGGTCTTTGGCTTGCAGCCGGTCGATGATGGTGAACAGCTCGTCGTGGTTTTCGATGGTCAGCCGCAAAGGCTCGCGGGTGGCGGCGGCCCCGCTGGCCAGCGTTAGCGGCTCCAGGGTGAGCTGGTAAGTGTTGGCGCGCTTGGCCATGTGTCAGATTTTAAGGAAAGAATTAAGCGTCCAGGCACCTGGGCCTGGTTGTAGGAAGCCGGCAGCCAATACGAAAGCCAACTTTTATATGCTGACCATCAAGTATTTAATAAATCGAGCCGCCGTTTACTTGGAGGTGGTGGCCGTGCACGAACGTGCCCTCGTTGGAGGCCAGGAAGGCCACTACGTTGGCGACATCGGCCGGCGTGCCCAGCCGGTTGAAGGGGCTGCCCGCCCGCATCTGTTCCTTCACGTTCGCCGGCTGGTCGGTGATGACCCCCGCGTTATCGATAATGCCGGGCATCACCGAGTTGACCGAAATCTGGCGGCTACCCAACTCCTTGGCCAGCACGTCGATAAAGAGCTTTCCCGCCGCCTTGCTGGCCGCGTAAATGGCCGCCCCAGGGTCGGGGTGAATGCTCATGGTCGAGGAAATCAGCAGCAGCCGGCCGCCGTCTACCAGGTGCTGGGCTGCTTGTTGCAGCACGAAGAATGTGCCCTTCACATTCAGGTTGAACACCTTATCGAAATCGGCTTCCGTGGAGCCTAGAACCGGAGTTTCAATGAGTTCGATGCCCGCGTTGGCCACCACGATATCCAGTTGGCCGAACCGCTGGAGCGCGTCGGCGAACATTTTTTCAATCGCCGCCGGGCGGGAGGCATCGGCTTTGAGCAGCAGGTACTCGACGCCGTAGGGGTCAATGGCCTGCCGGGTGGCGGCGGCCGAAGCCTCGTCCGCCGCATAATTCAGCACCAGCTTGACGCCGAGGGAAGCGAGCTTTTCGGCGATACCCCGGCCGATGCCCTTCGTGGAGCCGGTAATCAGTGCCACCTTGCCTTGCAATTCAGGATACATAGTTTCAGTCTTAAAATATTGAAAATCAGCTTACTGTAACGGAGCGCCGGGCCTACTGAAAAAGAAGTGGTCCAAGCTGTACCGACCGGCCCCCGCCAGCAAAATTGTTAGAAACCCGATGGCATAGACGTAGGCTATTTCGCCGTCCACCGGCTGCCAGGAGCCGCCCCACACCAGCAAAAACGCCACGCCCACGTTGACTACCACGCCCAGCGCGGCCCAGCGCGTGAACAGGCCCAGCGCCACCAGGGCCGCCCCGCCGACATCGGCCGCGAGCGCAAACCCTAGGCTGAACGTCGGGCCGAGGTGCAGCGGGTCGGGAAAGTGCGCCTGCATCGCCCCGAAACCCGTCAGTTTCTCGTAGCCGTGCCGGGCAAACAAACTCGCGCCCAGCCCTAAGCGTAACAGCAGCAGCGCCCCGTCCCCGCCAAGAAGCCGCCGGGTTGGCGGTAATAGCTGCTTTATTTTCATGGCGTTACGAGCTTTAGAAAACGTGGGTAATCGCGCCCCGCCGCTGATTTTGGGGGGCAGCGGAATTAAATTTAGCGCGCCGTCGGGGCCGTGACGCGGATGCTGGCCAGGCCCTTTTCGAGGGCCGTGTCCTGCACGCTGGACAAGGCCGTGCCTTCCACCCGCACTACCTGTAGGTCGGTGATGCCGATGAAGCCGAGCACCGTTTGCAGGTAGGGCACCACAAAATCATAGGGCTTCATAAAGCCCTCCGAGTAGATGGCCCCGCTCGCCACGGCCAGGTAGGCCTGCTTGCCCGTGACCAGGCCCTGGGGCCGGCCGTCCACGTACTGAAAGGTGTGGCCGGCGCGGACTACGTGGTCAATCCAGGCTTTGAGCGTGGAGGGAATACCGAAGTTGTAGAGTGGGGCCCCAATCACGAGGATGTCGGCGGCCAGCACTTCGGCAATGGCGTCGTCGGAGTGCTTAGCCGCGACCTGCTGCTCGGGCGTGCGCTGCGGGGCTGGGGTGAAGAGTGATTGCAACTTGGCTTCTTCCAGGTGGGGGAAGGGGTGGGTGGCGAGGTCGCGCACCCGCACCGTGCTGCCGGGGTAGGCGGCCCGGAGCCGGTCGATGATTCCCTCGCTGAGTTGAATGCTGGCGGAAGCCGCT
>JAABUK010004373.1_pt1 | contig 23020 bp, 25 predicted proteins | sample 5559141 | NCBI WGS metagenome assembly JAABUK01 (sample SAMN10711869, study PRJNA513367) | rock metagenome | isolation source: Antarctica rocks | place: Antarctica: Victoria Land, Pudding Butte nord | collected 2016-01-03
CATCGAGGAGGTCGATGGGCCAAGCGTGGAGGGGGACCATCACACGTCACCCAGGTACCTATCGATAAGGAAGGAAACATGATGGATGTCGTGGATGACGAAGTTAATACGCCGGAAGACCCAGAAGGTGAGAAGAAGGTGGATAGGCTTGGTTATCTGCAGGACGGAAGGGAGTATCGAGTTCGAACTTTCACCATCCTAGGGCGAGGAAAACGGTTGTACATGCTCTCGACCGAACCAGCTCGGTGTATCGGCTTTCGGGATTCATATCTGTTCTTTCAAAAGCACAGACTGCTCTACAAGATTATAATTGACGACGAGGAGAAGCGCGATCTGATCGAACGTAACCTTATACCACATTCATACAAAGGTCGAGCCATTGGCGTGGTGACTGCTCGTTCGGTCTTTCGTGAGTTCGGAGCCAGAATCATCATAGGAGGGAAGAAAGTCGTCGACGAATATGGTGTTCAGGCTGCCCGTGCTCGGGGTGATGTTGAAGGTGAGTTAGCCGTGCCTGATGACAGATTGCCTTTACCTGGAGAGCCGTACAACAGAAACCAATACGTGGCATGGCACGGAGCAAGTGCGGTCTATCACTCTGGAGCGCCTTCAGTCCCACTACCAAGTGGTAAGGTGGTTGACGGCAAGAAGCGAAAGGTTGCAGTGACCAGTGGCAACTGGATGCTGGAGCATGCTAGAGAAGCCAGGTAAGCCAGTTCGATGGGGCACAATATGGAAGTCTATATCTAACACATCCAGTCGCTTTAACACCATACTAACAAACGCCCGGCGGGAGAACAACAAAGGCCACTACGACATTCACACAAACACCTTTCAGTGGCCAAGGACGATGCAACCAACACATGCTCGATGGGAGAGGCTTGAGCGAGAACGAGCTGATGCTGATGGAGAAGGAGACGGAGACGGAGACGGACAGAAGAAGCTTGCCAACGGGATCAGTGGGGCTGAACATGATGTTGATGAGGAGCTCTCCTCAATTTTCAAGAAGCTTGACCCTATCTATCCGCGAAACTTCATGATAAACGATCTCTCCCTGGAAGGTGCACCAGAATCGAAATTTGGACCACCTGGACGCGACAATAATCCTCAAAGTCTTTCCGATCTTCCACGCGATGTCTTGGACGAACTTCCAGCAGATTGCCGCCAGGCTTTCGAGGAGTCTAAGAAACGGGAGGTGTCATGGAGGGCACAGTGGGATACAGAAAGTACGGATGGTAAGAGAGCAAGGTTCATGTCCACAGTAGAGTGGTTTCCATGAGCATTTGTCTGCCCTCATCCATTGCATTACCTTCATTCCAGCCCAGAGTTGGGATCATTTCAAAGGGGAGGAGCTATGTCGCTGGTGCTGATAAAGCCAGTCTCAGCATAGACGACTCGTCCTGCCTTTGAGACGCAGGCCGAAGGATGACCTTGAATTTGCACTTCATCTAGAAGCGTTCCAATTCAAACCGCGCATGACGAAAACCGCTTGTTTGCCACAAGGCTGAAGGGCGTCTGTCAAAGATTCAGTATCTGACGCCTAAGGCTAAACCTCCTGTCCTTCGAGTATTTTGGGCCTATCGTCATCTTTCTGCTAGATGCATCACCACGTGGCCATGGCTATGCTTCAATGTTGTGTAACAATCCATGCCTTCAGCCTCCAATTTCCTTCTGTTGTGACGCAGATATGAGAACACCGTCAACTCCTCAGATGTCACTGCGTCAATTGTTCACGCCCATTCAGTGTCTCTGTCATTCGTTTCGATAATGTCCGTGATCGCATTTAGGAAATCACTTTGGGTCATCGCTGTCCTCGCACATGGCTCCTCCGTGGAGTTCTGGATAAATTTCTGCGTTGGACGATTGCACGCTAGACCGCGGTAGCATACAGTGTGCCAACAATACAGATTGAGGAGGTCTCTGCGGTGTTGTCCGGCACCCGACCGTATGTGTGGAATGCCTTCTGGACTGGGAGATCGCCGCAGCTGGCGTGTTGGACCTTTGGCCACGACTACAGAGATGGCTCGCCGGCAGCGCCCAACGCTGATCAGATATCCTGTTCAAATCAAGGTGTTCGTATGTGATCCCATCGCCGGCCTGCTCACGCTTCACCACAGCTGAGTCTTCCAACACAGAACGGTGTTGCAGTAAGGAATACGAAATCTGCTCTCAGAAACCGGATCAAGTCAACATCTGCAGCACCAATTTCGCGAGTGCAAATGAACATTTTTCAATCGAGCAAGCCAATTCCGTCGAATCTGCATCGTGATCGATATTGACACTGACGTCCACATTGGTTACCTCGACTACATTGACACTGACATCGACACTGCCGTCAGATAGTATGAGTACGAGTCCCGTAACCAGATCCTCTCAAAGTCCGAGCACGATCCAAAGTAAGCACGATTTACCTCTCCCGGTATCACGCACGGATCTGGTAACAAAACGCAAGCCAATAAGTCTTCCCTACGCCAGCCTCCTCGGCCCTGTCTAGTGCTTCCACATCTTCCTCAAGCTTGGCTCCTGGCGCCATCGCAGGAATCGTTATTGCGGGAGGCGTCATTACAACGTTAGTCTTAGGGCTTGTCGCATACACATTAATCAGAAGACGACGGAACACCAGGAGGAAATCAACAGTGACTGGAAACAACCAGCCTGCCTCTAGCCATGAACACGATGTCGTAAAAATGAAACCAGATGGAAGCCAGCCGGCGTCGCAATTACCGGTGGAAGAACTGGGACATGAGTTACCGGGAGGATAACAGGAAGGCCGAACTTGGACGAACGTGCTGTACATCAATTAGCTGGGGAATTACGGCTTTTCAAATCTAGGACCTTGAACCCGGAGCGCACTCTTTGAGTAGGAGTTACAGATTTCACTTTTCAAACAAAAATACCTAATGCATCGCCATCATTTGCATAGCTCGCGGGTCTCGGATCAATGTTTTTCTGGAAGGCAAATGAAAGTAGGAATGGTCTCTACGAAAGCACAGAGGTTATCTTGGTCGGCAGTGAAGGAATATCAGGCAGTCGGGAACTGTCTCTATCACCTGTTGGAGTTGCTAGCGGAAGTTACCTCATCCCAACGTTGGTTCTGTAACTTCATAGCACATTATTATCAAGATGACTCGCATTATTCCACTCCCTGGAATGGTGTTCTTCTTCGACTCTGAAGGCTTGCCCTTCTTGGATGGCGGGACTGGCAGACCTGTACCGTACTGGTAACTGGGGCAGAAATTTTCATTCTTTTTCTGGAGCAGCATTGTGGCATCAATTCTGTCACCTGGATACACAGGACAGTGGTACTTTGGAAACGCAGAAGCACTAAAATCACCCTGTCCACTACCGAGCCTGTCCACTACCGGCCACTCCCGAGTTTCGATTATCATCTGATTTGATCAAGAAGGAAGCAGGCTCACAGCGCTTGGAGAATGGTTTGGCCTGCTGGATATTTGTCCGAGGGTAGCCGTGTCCAGATGCCTCAAAGTAACCCCACCACGCGAGCAAACGGATTTGGCCTCGGATAAAGCACCAAGGAAAGGTCTTCATTCACGATGGCGAAAACACCGCAGGCGACAAAGCCACGGGTGATCGAGCGTCCAAGCTCACAAGCCACGCAGAAATCATCATTCGTGAGCAATCACAGTTGTTGGGCAGTGCAAAGTCTACACTCGTCAATGCAGTGCATAGGCTGATCATTTTCTTCCATAATACTTGCCACGCCGTGGCGACTACAGGCCCTGAAGCAAGCCACGCTCGAGGCAGACACATGTGAGTTCAACTTCCCATCATTCGTAATACGCACACGAATGACCAAATTTCTGCCCAGACGGAGAGACTCAGGTGGCAGCATTTGAGGCAAGCGACCCGAAGATCTCACAGCGTCACACGATTCTCACCACTTTTTTTCCCTCTTCATACGGCACATCTACCACTGAGCCGAGGTCGCAAACGAGCAGTCAGCGGTTGAAATGGGATCATGGATCCGAGATCAAGCACTGGAAGGTGGGATATGCCTCGTCTACTCGTTATTTTTCCTGCAATGGTGACGTCTAGGTGCACTCTGGTAGAAAAAGCACCCACTCTTACCCTACCTTGCGGCATTCGAGCCGGACTGCTTGTGATCATTGATGATGCATGAATCCTCAGATTGCTTGTGTGTCTGCGCGCATGTGTGGCTCTCCAAGTTGCATGGCGGAGGCCGGTTGACTCTTCATGTGCCGCAGGGTGGCCAGCACCGACGACGAAGGATTCCAAGGCCTGGAGAATGGACATAATCTGAAGCCGTTTGACTGCTGTTGTTCCTCCAACGAGCAACGAACAAATTGGAATTACGGATAATTAGTCTGTTGGTAGTGAGGAGTAGCACATCGTCAAAGCCGGTGAGGGGTGGGGGGATTGGACGTTGCTGAGTGGTGGGCAGGCAGCCAAACGGGGTGCCAGAGACTTTCATCTCCCATCCCGCAAGTTCTGGCACCTTTTTGGCCTGCAACGTGCGCTACTGGGTAGTCAGAAGCCTGCCCCCGGGCTGTCTTCCTGGGATTCCTGTTCGTCGTCCAGCTTCCCTGTCGGCTCCGAATGACCGCTCCGCTCGCCATCTCGTAGAAACGAATAGGTGACACTTCATGTTGGCTGAGAGATTAACCATTACGAAGGGCTTTGGTGTGGTTGCCGGCATACAGCCGTGAAGCCCCCAACTCCGGCGCCATCCAAACCGGGCTGTCTCCTCGGTCCTTGTAACTAGGCCCTCCTCCGGCTTTCTCCTGTCTCCTGTTCGCCCCTACACTCACTCTCCCGCCAACCGCACACTCCCAATCTTCAATCCTCCTGCATCCACCTGACCCTCTTCCTTTTCACCGCCCTCTCTACAACAGTCATCCTTCCCCTCAACGCCCTTCCTTGAATACCCACTCTTGCGAATCCCTCTCACCAAAGCTTTACAAGTGCTGGCGTCAGGCACTTCGAACCTGTTCACACGATTGGCATTCATTGTCGAAGTTTGACCCCGTGAGACTCTTCCTATCCCCTCTTCGACATCGGCGAAGACTCGTGCCTATTCCGCCTATGATCATTTTTCTCTCAAGGCAGCAATCTTAACTGATTGCTGGTCGAAAAGGCCCAGAGGCGAAGTTGACGTGGTTGAAGAAGCCAGATTCGTGGCCTCTTACATGTGGTGAAGTGGCTGTGGGGGTCATCAACAAATGCAGCTTTTCTACTGCTCTGCACTCAGGCTACACAATCGGGGTGCAAACCAACATCTTGTACTGAGGTTCGGATACTGAGCAAGTTCTTTAAAACCGTATGGATCTCTGTGCACGATCCTTTCCGCGACAACCCAATTTCTATCCTGCTCCCCGGACAATACCTGACTATATCTTGCAGGCTTCAGCCTGCTATCAACATTGCCACCGAACACCTCACCTCGTTCCAGCGAACACTCGTGACGACCTTTTAACTAAGTGTCGTCCTGCACTGTGTGCGTCTCGATCTTAACGCACTTGAACGGAACACCCAGGCTTTTGCAAACACTCTCAGGTGCTTAAGCCACCTTCACTGATTGCAAGAAACAACTGTCACCTCGCTTTCTTTTCTACGCCACTTTTTAGCCACGCACACCGCAAATGTCACAATTGTAAAAGCACCAAATCGAACAATCTACAAAGCCCGGCGTCATTGCGCTTCTGGTGCCTTCCAGTGCTCCAAGAGCTGACAGCTGGTACTCCCGATCTTCTCGATCTCACCTTAGGAATACTGATTGCTGAACCAAGGGTTTCGCTGTCGGCTCTGGCTTTACAACCTCTGATCACCATGCCTAACTTTCAGCCATGGGGTCCGCCTGTGCAGGCATCGAGATTTCCGCCGACACCTCCCGAGTACCAACCGACTTACCAGACCCCGGCAAGCATGATGTCCGAGCAAAGCTACTACACTGCTCAGCCTGAGTATCCAGCTCGCCGGGTTCATTCTGGTCGTGATTTCATTGACCGCTACTCGCAAGGGCCTACCTACGCGTCACAGCTTTCGATGAACGCCCAGAGCCAAGCCCACGTCTCTCAAATGCAAGGACCTCACGAACATAGCAAAATTCCGCCCTATGTCCCTCAACCCGCCGCTCATTATCAGTATGGCAACATGGCGGCAGCTCCAATTCTCCCGCCTATACGCGCACGAGAAAATCTGGTTGACCCGGCCGCACCGCAGTATCGCATACAAGACACCCTGGTCCAGAAGCCGAAAGACGATGCTCCCAGTGGTGGCGTTGCAGCTCATCTGGACTATGACATGGATTTAATGGCAAACTTTGTTGCCGAAATGGCCCAAGGAATGTATGCAAAATTCACCTCCGGCATTCATCTGGCAGATATTGACCTTATGCGAAGCGTCAACCCAGGTTCCCGTCCTACTCCACAATTTCTGAAATATGTTCTCCAGATCTTGTCGTCCACTCGCCTCCCGAGCTCGACCATCGTTCTTGGACTATTTTACCTTGCTTCGCGCATGAGGATTGTCTCAGAAACCGGTGCAGACACCCGCTCTTCGGGCACCGTCTACCGGATGCTCACCACTTGTCTTCTCCTCGGCAGCAAATTCCTCGACGACAATACGTTTCAAAATCGTTCTTGGGCAGATGTCAGCAGCATACCTGTGCTTGAATTGAACCAGATGGAACTAGAGTGGCTCAAGGGCTTCGATTGGACCCTTCATGGGCCAATGTACCATGAGATTGACGGATTCTACATGTGGAGGGAGCATTGGAAAGCGTACCAGGAAGATGCTCAACTTGCAAGAGCACGAGAGTCGCAGAAGTTGGCTTCGATCGACACCACGACTGCACGTGTCCAGCAGTCTGCTCGTCAGCCACTCATGTCTCCAGAGGGGCCCATTCCACTACAGTATCAACGCTCAGCTCAGTACGACACGCAGTGGGTTCGTCCTCTCATCGCGGACTATTCGCCGCCATCTGCGCCTCACAGTGGACTAACCACGCCGGATTATTACAACAATGGTAACTGGCCTCAAGCACCTCCTCCTTACTCGAAGCAGTCCTGGGCATCAAATAACACGACCCCGGTCTACGCGTCTCATCGATCTCAGCCGCCTTCCTATCAACACACACCATCCTATATCCAGGGTTACTCTCAGTCCGTCTGGAACAACCACGGCCCCTCCTGTACCTGCTCGTTGTGTCCGAAGCACCACGAGCATTATTTCAGCCACCCTACTGCTTATGGCATCCAGTCGGTTGTTGGCTAGCCGTACGACACAGCATCAGTGGCGTTTGCCCAAGATCTTCGAAGCCGGTCTACCTTCACCTTCGATTTTAATTGCCTATTTCATCAGCGACGGCGATACGGCTTATCAAAAGTTTTTTTCCGGACTCCGGGAAATTCAACATGACAAAATAACAGGGAGTGAGTGTGCCTTTAGCGCCCTGTTCATGGTGGTCAACCTAGTTTTCTTCGACATTCCATTTTAGCACAGCTAGTTTCGCGTTACGACGTTGCACGACAAAATTGCTTTCATTCCTTTCTTCGAGCATCAAGAGCGAGCGATCTCAGTCCAATAGACTTTATTCACATATTATCCAGCGGGTTGGCGTACGGGAGCTTCGAATTAATGGGAAGATTGGCCTACCGTCACCTTGTCCCATAGGCTTGACGGTCTTCGTGCTATTCTCTTCTACAAATCGTGTCTACGTTTTTCATGCTCTTGCAGCAGATCATGCAAGAGTCTTGCTCAATATGATGAGGGTGGGTGGTTGGCTGGCGGGATCATACATCAACGTCATTCGTTGAGTTTGGCGTCTTGCATACAGAGTTCCTTGAAGAGCTCCATTCTACGAGATGTTTTGTAATATGTTTTATCACGAATGGTTGAGTGATGTTGCTTGTCTCAAGAATCGACATGTTGATGCTCCACAGCGGTCGAAAGCTAGCAACCTCGCCAGCCAGCAATCAGAATGATGGAAAGGTGATGATCATGCCATCTTGATTTCATTCGTGGAGCTACTGGTGTGATACTCATTCCGCACTAGACTACCTCAATCAAAGACTTTCCAGACGTGTTGGGTGGTGATAAAATTTCTTTGAATCATGATTGTCTTCTGTCATGATCTCCTCAGCTGACCCACCTCTCTTTCTCTCTCTCAAGCCCAGAATTACCATTGGGAACGTTGGACGTGGCTAATGTAGTTTTGCCAGACTGTGACAGGCAAATGGGTGCGGAAGCCAGGTCAGGCAGAGCAGCATACGCACGGCTTGGCAAAACCGAGTAACCTGTCCGCCGCAACCACTAATGTTCGCGTCTGAGTTTCTGGACATCATCACCACATCTTTGATCTGCCTGATACTTGCTCACAGGTCTCGCACATTTGACGTTCCCACAGAGATATAGATTCTTGTAGCTTGTGTCATCTCTGCCCGCCTCGTCTTTCTTCATCGCACCACCACAATGTCTACCCTTGAAGATCTCGACGACCTGGAGCGCGAGGGAAAGGATCAGAAGAAGGACCAGGATGGCCATGATAAAGAGACGGCTGATGGAGACGGCTCGAAAGACGCCGTCATGAAAGATGCTGATGGCGAAAAGAAGGAAGAAGAGGATGTGATAGACCTTGAGATCCTGCGATCAAGCACAGTGGACATCATCAACCGACGGCGGATGTTGGAGAATGAGCTCAAGATCATGAAGTCGGAATTCCAGAGATTGAAGCATGAAGAGACAACGATGAAGGACAAGATCAAGGACAACTCGGATAAGATTGAGAATAACAGGTATGCTGGGTATTTTATTGTGCAGAATACGAGTGGCTGATGTGTGGTTTACAGGCAACTACCATATCTTGTCGGCAATGTCGTCGAGCTTCTGGATCTTGATGTTGAAGCTGAAGCTGCTGAAGAAGGTGCAAATATTGATCTGGACGCTACGCGAATAGGCAAGTCTGCAGTTATCAAGACTTCTACAAGACAAACCATATTTCTACCCCTGATCGGCCTCGTCGACCACAATGCCCTCAAACCAGGAGATCTCATTGGCGTCAACAAAGACTCATATTTGGTGTTGGACACATTACCCGCGGAGTATGATTCGAGAGTCAAAGCTATGGAGGTGGACGAGAAGCCTACGGAGAAATACGGCGACGTTGGTGGCCTGGATAAGCAGATGGATGAGCTTGTCGAGGCAGTTGTCTGGCCCATGAAAGAAGCTGAGCGTTTCACGAAAATTGGCATCAAAGCTCCAAAGGGTATGTGCAATTGCTTCCCGGCTGACGTCCACTTGCTGACATGACCGAGGCGCACTCATGTACGGTCCTCCTGGAACAGGCAAAACCCTTCTTGCCCGTGCTTGCGCCGCGGAAACAAACGCGACGTTCCTCAAACTTGCCGGGCCTCAACTCGTGCAAATGTTTATTGGAGACGGTGCTAAACTAGTACGAGACTGTTTCGCACTCGCAAAGGAGAAAGCACCATCCATTATCTTCATTGACGAACTCGATGCCGTTGGTACCAAGCGATTTGACTCTGAGAAAAGTGGCGACAGGGAAGTGCAGAGGACGATGTTGGAACTTCTCAATCAGCTTGATGGGTTTGCATCAGATGATCGAGTCAAAGTGCTCGCTGCTACTAATCGAGTAGATGTTCTTGACCCTGCACTCCTCCGATCAGGACGTCTGGACAGAAAGATCGAATTTCCCCTTCCCAATGAAGAGGCGCGAGCGCAGATCTTGAGAATCCACAGCAGGAAGATGACCGTGGATGATGCAATTAATTGGGGCGAGCTGGCGAGATCGACAGACGAATTTGGCGGAGCGCAATTGAAAGCTGTCTGTGTCGAGGCGGGCATGATTGCGCTCAGGCAAGGCAAGAACAAGATCAACCATGAAAATTATGTTGACGCTATTGCGGAAGTACAGGTGAGTGTTTTCCTTACTATGGATTCCCCGTGCTTCAAAAGTATCATCGTACTAATGCGTGTGTGTTTTCTCAGGCCAAGAAGAAAGACACTGTCAACTTCTACGCATAAGGGAGTGGAAGTCAACCTTTGAATATGATTGAGGATACCATTCCGAGCTGCAGACCTGCATTGCTGGCGAAGGAGGTACTTGATAGACGATGATTCGAGCGGTCTGCTTCCCAGCAGGCTTTTTTGAGCATTCACCAAGCAAGCGAGCAATCCACGTGGCAGAGCTATAGAACCGAAATCAAAAGGCTTCAAGCAACATCACCTGGACATGGGCTCAACTCAAAAGGCATCCATGCCTTGACTACCACTCATATTTTACTCAGACATTCTTTCACTGAACCTGTCGCCTCTTGTCCACCAAGGAATAAGACCAGAGAAAGCCCATCCTCGTAATTTTACCTCCTGTCCGGTAGCGAACTTCTTCATAACACCCCATCCAAGCTTGATGGATATTGACCCCCCTCGGCCTCCAGCAGACTCTTTATCCCGTCACCTTCCCTGCCGCCATTCTGGATAGAGACGGTTTCGCCCTGTCTGCCTCTCCAGGTAAAGGTAGACTGTCCTGACTTACCTTTCCTCTTTCCTCCGCTATCCGCTGCCATGCCATACCGCGCCAGCTTAGGCCATGCTGGCTCCCACCATGTTTTTTCTCCCTCTGCTCTTGTTTTCTTATCGCTGTTCTTCCTCTTCCTGTCCTCCTGTGTCCTCTGTTCCCTGCCTACTTCGCGAAGCCCAATCGCAGAATCCCCGCGCTTTTCACCGCATGGGAGCAACAAGTCTTCATTTGGGCTTTTTGTTTCCCCTAACTCAAAACTCATGTCGCTAGCTCATCATAACGTCCTCTTGTCTACCTACCCTGTCTCTCTTTCTTCTCTTGGTCAGCCGGCAATGTCATCTGTGATACTCTCATCACCTTCCCATCCATCGACAGTTGTGTCTAACTAACTAGCCTGTACTCAGATTCCTTGCTTCGTGGATCCAATTTTCACGGTATCATTCTTTTCAAACGTAGAGACAGAAGTAATAAGTAGGTATGCAAATTCATTGTTGTCTATTGTCCCTGGCACCGTGGCCTAATGGTAAGGCGTTGCTTTCCGGTGGCAAAGACTTGCGGGGTGGGTTCACCCTCTCTGCCAACCTCGAATGTCAACCTTCATTTCCCTAATGGGTTGATATTTTATATCTTGCCATGCGTTTCTGACGATATTTGCGCAGTTCGAGTCCCGTCGGTGTCGACTTCTCTTTTTTTTTGTTGCTCCACCGGGAGATGGGATTGGATTGGATTCTTTTCGGTAGATTCGTGCACTGGAACTGGTGGGGCGTAGATGCTGGCGATGTTCTATTGTATCAGTTTTTTAGTGGAAAATGTACTGTAGGATGAAAGAACGCGAGAGGGAGTAAAGCATTCAGCAGTGAAATCAACTCCGCAATGGGATGAGATAGGATGGGGAACAACTGTAAGGGTCGATGTTGGTTCAAGGCCTTGCCCAATAAGTTAAATCAGGTATACAAAGTTCATTCATCCATAATTACGTCCATCCATGACACCTACAGAGAGATTTCGAATGGATTGATTGAAGGGTGTCGGTTTTGTGTTATCTATTCGTACATCGGGGTGCTCTTTCTGCGCCTCCCATCCGCCTTTCACCTTTCAGCTGTCAAGCTTTTCTGCTCCTTGACGAAGGGAGAAGAAGAAAGATTCGCTCTGAAAGAGAGGATGGGAATCGAAAAGGCAAGTCGGGATCTGCTGTGCTCTCTCGCTCTCACTCGCCCTCTGGACACTCTCTCAATCTCTGCCCTTCAACGCCTCCCATATCCATCTCCATACCTGGGATCATAGCTGCCTCGATGATTCTGAGACCCAGATCCACCTCTCCCACCTGCATTTCCACTTCCACCGTATCCCCCTCGATCCTGACCTTGGCCTTGACCGTAGCTCTGTCCGCTTGCGCTTCCGTAGTAGCTGTCGCTGACTGAACGGCCTCCTGCACCGCCTCGTCCTCCTTGAGATCCACCGTATTGCTCCGGCCCGCGGCCATATGCTCCTCCTCGCTGCAAACCACCACCACCACCGGAGCCATTCCCATCATCTCTCTGTCCATATCCATACCCGTGAGCATTCGACCCCGCGCTGGGCGGCCCACGTCCATGCTGCTGCGGCGTAGGAGGTGGAGGGACCCTCCCATTCGCACCGATGGGTGGAGGCATGAACTTGGGGTCTAGAAACGCCGCAAACGGATTCGATGGATCAACATCCCCTCCACCCCGTCCACCTCTCTGCTGATCATACTGCGGCGGCGGTGGTCTATCAGCCTGAAACGAGATATGTCCACCACCTCTACCGCCTCTCCCACCTCCACCTCCGTTCCCATAACTGCCGTTCCGATGCCCACCGTCAAGCGGTGCACCCCCATGACTTCGCCCTGAATTCCTGGCCTTCGACTTTAAGATCGCGATGTCAGTATGATCGAGCTGTTTCGTCGGCTCTTTGACACCGCGAAGCAGCATCGATTTATGCACGTGCTTCGACGTTGGCATCGTGTACAGCGCGCTCATGCTGCGATCGTCATCGACCTCTGGTTCGAGCTTGATGTCATCTTCCGGACCTAAAAGCGACATGTGGGGCAGGTACGTAGAGTTTTTCTCTGCTAGACCGGCCAGACCGCCAGTGCGGACAGGGAGTGTGACGATGTTGGGGGAGTCGTCTCTTTTCTGCTTCTTGGAGTAGAACTGCGTGGCGAGGATGTCGTAGAGCGGATGGCGGTCTGAGACGAAGAGAGCGTCTTTGCCCAGTTCATTGCGGGCGTGCTCTTCGGCCGTTAGTAAGTGGTATTTTCTATCCATGGCCGAGAGGAGGCGCGTCTCGTCGATGAAAGGGAGTAGGACGACGGCCTTCCAGCTTTGTTTCTTCCCATTGAGGTCTAGGTCGAAATATTCCGGGTAAAAGTCAATTATCTCGCTTTCTGGATCTGTCATTAAGGGATGAAAGATGGGTGGAATGGCATGATTGGATGCTGCGGGGAGGACTCCCATGAGCTGCTCAAATGGTTTAAAGGGGTTGCCTTTGTTGAACTTGAGGTCCATTTTATCGAGGTCGGTGAAATCGGCTGCGAAAGGAGCGTAATGGTAAGGGTAATACCAAGTCCATGAAGCACATCCTTGGAAGTAGTAGAGCAAGACCCAAGCTAAGCCTTCCACATAGGATCGTGCCACTTTATGTCGAAATTCGTAGTCGTCAGGCGCAACATGGAACTTTTGCTCGTAGTATCGCTCTGCATAGCCTGTCTCCCACAAGCGGACGGTATCCGGTGGTGGATCATCGGGATTTGCACCATCTGGCTTTGTGTCCGGTTGAGTAATCGGTGTGCTGCGACCTGGAGTGCTGATTTCATCATCATCTTCCATAAGCTCAGCCTTTCGCTTTCCTAGTGCTGAAGGTGGAGTCTGCTCGACGGCCTCAGCTTCTTTCGATGGCGTCTCTGGACTCTCTGCAGGTTTGTTCTTCTGCATCAATTGAGCTTTCAAGGCGGCAGCAGCACTCTTGTTGGCAGCATTGGCTCTATCTACAGCACCTCTATTCACCACCATGTTGTAGTCCACTTCGATGCTGGAGGCGGAGATCAAATTAATCGGAGCATTGGCTGGTGCGCGATCATCGCTTCTGCCTTTAGTGTAGCCGTTGGATCCACCACGGCCATAATCCGGAGAGCTTCGTCGTCTTTTTGCATCGCGACCTTGGTCTCTTTGTTCGCGTGCTTCTTTCTCCTGTTCTCGGCGTTTTTGGTTCCTGTCTCGCCTCTCTTCAGTCTCCCTTCGACGCCTGAAAATCGCATCCTCCTGCTTTGCCAGGCCCTGCAAAATCATTTTAGCTCGACCCAGGTCGACTTTGCCATCGCAAGTCAGGTAACCACCCATGATAGGAATATTGTCACGCCAAATTGCGATCAAAGTATCAATGCCATCTTCATGAATGTCAAGACTGGGAAGATGAGGGAGGAAATCGTTGCCAACGAAAAAGCACATGAAAACCCAATCATCAAGCGCTCGTTCAAGATCAAAACGGAACGGCTGCCCAGGAATAAAGAGCTCAGCACCAAGGTATTCTCGCAAGATGGGCACATTGAGCCAAATGAACGGCTTCAATTCAGGGGTGGCTTCCTTCTCGTCATAATCTCCAGCTTTATCCTTTGTGTTGCCTTTGCAACTGTCGGCGTAATGACCTTTCTGTCCGCAAAGATTGCAAGTCTTGGCTTTGGCATCTCTGATCTCAACGTCTTCTCGAAGAATACGGAAATGAGGTTCATGGGTAGCAATACCAAGCATTATCAAGTCAGCGTCTAGACCATACATGACATGTCGTGTGTTGGGATCATATTCTGGATCTGCTCGTTGAGATCGAATAAATTGCATGATCTTGTGTTCTCCTTCTCCAGGAACAGTTGCATCAGAAATGACGACCTTAAGGTTTTCCCAGGCAGGATCTGTGTTCAACTTCCACTGAACCCAATATCGTACAGAGGTGGCCAGAATCACCATGAAAGGTGTACCAGGTGTAATGACATTATGATCCCAGGTCTTTTTAACAACATCTTCCATAGATTCTGGTTCTCCTCGACTTTGCTTTTGGCTTTTTAAAAGCGTTTGGAATTCCGCTTTTTTCTCGTCAGCCTCCTGAGCATCTCTGGCAGATCGGAAACGTCGCGCTCGCTGTTGATTCATCTTTGCACGAGGTGCAACACCATCTGATTAGAATGTTAGTCAAGTCCGTAACGTCCAGAGACAAAGTGCGAGAAATGTAAAACCCCCTTGGCGACCCTGGTTCCTCGAGGGATCGAATAGCCATGTGCAGGGGTATCCATATAGCATATCCTACCATGTCAACGTACCAATTGCAATCAACAGTAACTTTCTAGGGCGCACCATGTTGACAACTCGATCTGTGTACTTAAAGATCTCCATCATCATTTCGTTTTCGGTGGCAGGAGGCGGCTTGTTCTCGGGGTGAGAACAAGGATGAACAATGCCATTGAAGTCAAGGTACAGATTGTCCATCTCCTCGCCATTTGGATTTGGTCGAGTTATATCAACCGGATATTGTCGACCATCCACTTCATATGGTTGCTCCTCGACCACAGGTGTGATGATCTTCGGGTACTTTTTATGAAGCCATCGGAAGAGCGCTGGAACACCCATTGCGGCGTCAATGTAGATTTTGTGAATAGGGAGCCAAGATTTAGATCGCGGTGGAACAGTAAGGCTCGTACAGCGACGAAGTAAAGAGGATTGTGAAGTACTATTCTCTGTAAAAAGATGAGAGCCACAGCAGGCAACTTGGACAAGACCGCGCCGATGAAACAGACTCTCGAGCTTCGAGAAAGCAAGCCCAGACTTGTCGCTTCTGAGGGCCTGGGAAAACTTCACTCAGTCAGCGGAAACTTTGATTCTATAGCAACCTGTGAGAAATCCAACGTAGTGGAGTTGAAGAGCGAAGGTAAGTTAGGTATCAAAGTGTGTGGTTGACGAAGAATCGCGGAGCCTGCGATCTGCGACCACCCTCGCCGTCCACTTCATTCTCCTGGCAAGCTGAGGACCAAGGGCCAATGCATGAACCCACTCACGCAGCTTCACTGTAATGCCCTTGGAGGAGACCTTAGGAGTGACATTCGAGCGGTCCGGATGACCTCTCCAGCCATTTACGAGCCGCTACTTCCAACCTCTTCTTTGCTATGATCATGCATCTCCTGGACATTCTACCATGCTACGAATCCTCGAGTCCCAAGCCCCGGCGAAACAGACAGCCACGGATACGATCAACATCTTGAGCAGCCGATTGCAAAGTGCGACGCTTTTGGAAGATCGTCGAGCTGCCATACTCGGACTACGAAGCTTTGCAAAACTCTACCCAGCCTCAGTGGCATCTGGAGCTCTCCGGGATCTCATCGCTTGCCTCAGAAGAGATGGAGATGACTTGGATACAATTAAGGTCGTATTGGAGACCTTGTTGATGCTGTTCAACCCAGATGAGAAGAGTCCAGAAGCGTCAGACGAAATAGCTTTGTGGCTTGCAGACGAATTTACCCAACGTCAGGACAATATCACAGCCCTTCTAGACTTGCTCGAGTCGAAAGAATTCTACCCCAGACTCTACTCTGTACAACTGGTATCGCGAATTGCCACAGCCAGACCAGAAAGGACACAAGACAGCATCTTCACAGCTCCTTTGGGAGTATCTCGCCTTGTAGCAGTGCTCGACGACAAAAGGGAAGCTGCTCGAAACGAAGCGCTCCTATTGCTGGTAGCTTTGACTTCGTCATCGCCCGAGTTTCAAAAGGTCGTTGCATTCGAGAATGCCTTTGATCGTATATTTGCTCTTATTGATGCCGAGGGTTCTTTGACCCATGGCTCTACCACAACTCAAGATTGCTTAACGTTACTAGCCAATCTTCTGAAGCTTAACGTTTCCAACCAATCGTACTTCAGGGAAATTGGCTGTGTAGCCAAACTTGCTCGGCTTCTTGCTGGAGTCACTCAGGATGAAGAGTCGCAAGATGGTGTCTCTGAGTGGGCCAGGCCGCAAAGGGATATAAATGTTTGGGGCTTACTAGCAATTGTACAGCTCTTCCTGGTACCGGGCGCTCAAGGCACCCCTTTGAATCAAAGCGCGTTTTGGAAGAGCGGTATTGTGTTGCAAGTACTTCACCTCGCTTTCAGCTCGACCTTTGAGGTTGGCATTCGGGCCAAAGCCTTCTCGACCTGTGCTGATCTTATCCGCGGTAATGCTGCTCTACAAGAGAAATTTGGGGATTTGAATGTTTCCAAAAGCCAGGCCGAAGCTTCGAGGGCGCCCAGCAGCCCGCCACTGACTAATGGTCATCCAACCACTAACGTAATTGAAGCTCTCCTCAAACTGACGCTTGAGCCTGCATCGACTAGTGTCTTCGATGTTCGACTGGCAGCTTGTGAATGCGTGAAAGCATTCTTCACAGGTCATTCGGGGATCCGTAGTCATGTTCTGCGCAGGGCGATCGAGGGCCACAAGAGTGGCGAGGATGAAATCCCGAATATTCTTACGGTGTTGATTAGTCCGCCGGACTTGAGAGCGACGCCTGATCCCTATCAAATATGGATGGCATCAGTCTTGATGTTTCATTTGTTGTACGAGGAATCGGACGCCAAGGCCATTGCTTTAGCTGTATCTGAAGGCAATGCAGGTGAAGGCGAAGAGGTTATCACATTTGTACAAAGCGTTGCCAGCAATCTGATCTCGGGGTATCAGCAACAAGACGACGAAAGGATATTGGTTGGCTATCTAATGCTCCTTTGTGGGTGGCTATTCGAAGACCCTGAGGCTGTCAATGACTTCTTGGGCGAGGGCTCTTGCGTACCGAGTTTGATTCAAGCTGCGAAGGTGAACAGTCTCAGTATGCCTCTTGCGGCCGGCTTGGGTACCTTTTTACTTGGTATCATTTACGAATTCTCGACCAAAGATTCACCCGTCCCAAGAAGTAAGCTGCACAATCTGCTTGTTACGAGTCTTGGTCGAGAAATATACATTGACAAGCTTAAGAAGCTTCGCGAGAACCATCTTTTACGGGATTTTGAGGTTCTTTCGCAAGGCTCCAGGACAGCCTTGCAAGGTGGACTTCCTGAGGTGTTTTTCGACAAGAATTTTGTGGATTTCCTCAAGGATCAATTTAGTCGCATATTACGTGCCATCGATCGTGACCCAGGCTTCGAAGTCTCTGTGATGAGCAATGGAGTCCACAAGGGTATTTCAAGGGAATTAGTAGACAGTCTAAAAGCACAAGTGGAGGAGAAGGCGAATACGCTTCGAAACCTTGAGTCAGAGATGGTGCTTTGGAACCGCAAACTAGAACAGGAGGAGCTGGACCATCGTCGCACAAAAGACTCGTCGGCAGTTGAGATGGCAAGAATCAAGCAGATCAATGAAAGTCTTCATAAAAACCACGGGGAAGAATTAAGGAAAGCCAAGGGGGAACATGTTGGCCAGCAGGACGGAATGGTCAGACAATTTGAAGAGCGACTGCGAGACACTGACGCTCAATGTAAGCAGTTAAGTGCTGAGAACGAGAGGAAAGCAGCGAAGATTCGGGAGAGAAACCAAGCCGAGATTACAGAGCTCAAAAGCACGGTACAGCGCCTGGAAATACAGCTTGAAAAGGCGAGCAAAGACCATGTACAGGATCTTCAAACAGCTCATGAAGAGTACGTCAACAAGGAAGGGACGCTGCAAGCCCGGGCGCATCGCGCCGAAGAGAAGGTTGAGGAGCTGGAAGACATGATCAAGACAATCAAGGCGGCTCTCGAGGGAGCGAGGTCGGAGCGGGAGAGTCTCAAGGCTCGAGTTGACGAAAAGGAGACGGCGCGAAGAGAAGCGCAAACTGAGCTTGATGATCTCTTGATCGTTTTCGCCGACCTGGAAGCCAAGCGATCACAGGACAAGAAGCGGCTCAAGGCACTCGGTGAGGCTGTCTCAGAAGGGGAAGAATCTGACGAAGATGGGCCTGAGCATGACTGAAAATCTATCAATACAAAAAGATACCCTGTACGAATGAAACTAGTCCCATGTCCACATGGTCTTCGTGACCTGACCAGAACAATCAAATGTGCCGTATCAAGATACAAGCAAACTCCGTTGGCTATGCACTCCCTCTCCAGCAACTGTGAAATCTCATCCAGTGCTTGAGATGCCGGAGTTGTACCATCTTGTCCTCGTATCTATTGCGGATGCGAGGCCCTCAGTCACAGTTCGACGAGACCACCGCAAGACTTGCGAGCCAGTCTAACGAGACTTTTCGCACCAAGTACTATTGTGGCATACGTATTCTGTGAATTTATTGTTCGGAGATATTGCACGGCCAGTTGGGTGGAATCGACCGATCAAAAGTGAACAGGGCGTTGAGGATCATCCGGATCGCTTGCACAGGGAAGGAGAAACTGTGCTCGGTGGCGCGGATTTCCAGCCCGAGGCCCCACAAAGTTACAGCAGGAAGCGTGGAATTCACGACCAATTCGAAGTTTGCTTTCCCACACCCATTTTCGAGGGCAAGCATCCGCAGGTCCAACCCTTACGCTTGCACATCCTCCGCTCTCCCAGCCCTTCGTGGTCCTCGTAGCTAAGACGGCTCCGATCCATCTCCTGGCCTGAGCAGTACAAACTTAGAGAGGTGTATGGTGGAGGGCCTCTTCCTCACGGGGTCACGTGGAGAAAAGAGTGTTGCAAAAGTTCGACGTGTAAGATTCTATGGAGGGATCGCCTCTGCAGGCTCTTGAACAACCTGTCTCTTCTCTTGGACGGCCAAGGGTGGGCAGAATCAGATGTTGCCACCAGCAGAGATCTGGAGGTCGACAAGATCTATAGGGTTGCCGGAATTCTGGGGAAGGGTTGGGTAGCATAATCGCGCCTAAGAGTTGAGCTGCCAGACAGATTGTAGAAAACGTTGGATGAAAGGTACAGAGCTGTCAGTCAGTCGGGAACCTTTTGTATCCAGCAGTATCTTCCATGTTTTCCTCTCAACATCGGCCTCACTCTCAACTATCACTCTGTCTCCAACATCTCTCACTCCCTCAGATCCAACAGTCCCCATCTTACCAATTTACTTGCGTATCCTTCCTGCACTTCCGGGCCTCAGACCCCAAAACAACCACATCACTATCAGAATGGATTGAGAGGGTATCGTCTGGTACCAGTTGATCGCGGTAGAGGTCATGTCGAAGTCGAAAGTTACCCCGATATCAAAAGCCAGCTCCGCGGGACTTTTCATCCTTGCCCAAAACTGCCCCCTCAACCCCGCCGGTGTAAGAGTCCCGGTACATGAAAGCAGTATGGTGAAGTCTAGAAATTCGATAATTACTGAGAGCAGGATGGAGATGATCGTCACTAGGAGCCAGGTCTTCTGACGTTTTCCGGGTGTGTCAACAGGTTTGGGCTTTTTATGAAAAGCAGCGTGGAGGCTGGACGGCTTGGGCGAGGAAGAGAAGGAGGCATACTGGGGGGAGAATGCGAGGGTGGTGGAGGGTCTGCTGGGGAAGTATGGGTGTGCTCATAGAGCATTTTGAGTTCACTTGATAAAATTCGGACGTTATATCGTATCAGACCGGAGCTCATATTCCTGCGATTGTGAAAGCGAAACGAAAGGCTTTCACGGCGAGAGTAGATGATCATGGCAATGCCAGTGGCGGCGGCAACACATATGCTTAATGTGCAGGCCTAGCTACGGAGGGATTCTGGTCGTGCTGTTGAACGAGGTACTAGGCAAGCACAAAACCGCATCAGAAAGATGGGAATACAACCGCACGCCACGTCTCATCAGTATACCCCTGATCAACCTCCCTCGCGTCGAATGCATCCGGTCCCTCTCTGTCCGTAACATGATGATGCGCCACCGTCCCAGCAGTCGTCGTCCTCGTTTCTGTTACACGCCCATCTGTACACTCTGGCAAAGGCCACGGCCCAACTTCCATAGCAGCATTGTGCTCAACAGTCCACCCTGTCTCGATGGATGCGCTAGAGGCTTGAAGTTTGATGATTGAGTACGGAATGCGGAAAAGGGCTCGTATGCTAGGGACGACGTATTCTCCACCTGTCACCCAGGACTTGGCTCTGAGGGAGACTATATCCTGTAAGCCAGTAGCTTGGACGTGGGCACAGAAATCCTTATCTGGTATGCCAGAAGGGGAAACTGCTCTTCGCAGCCTTAACGGGCTGTCTATATGCTTCTGAATTGGTGTAGAATATTTGGTGTGGGATCAGCTTAGACGAGCTCTGCAGCGACGTATTAGACGAAGTTCAGAAAGTACGTAGATTATGTTCGGGCTTTGGACTTTGGCGACAGGCCAGATTATTCTAGATTGCGACACATGTTCCGTGCTCTGTTTGTTCGCCTGGGGTTTGAGTACGATTACATCTTTGACTGGACTGTCCCGAAGTACATGGAGTCCTTGCAGGAGCAGCCAACAGAAATCGGATAGTTCCAATACAACTTGCTCTCTTCCAACTGTCATCTTGGGGAGTCCTTATCATTTTCTGACTTTCCTTGTCTTGTGACTTTCTTCACGGTAGTCCGAAAATCCGAGCCGATTACTTTCCTCCTGGTGCGGGAAGTCGACAGTGTTGCGACAGCAATGTCTGTAGTCAACAGGAGGTACGCGGCGCAGTCTCTTCCGGTATCGAACAAGGCATTAACGGAGGCAGAGTCTTTACGAGTGGTTTCACCCAGTTTCTTGTTGGATGGAATGAGGTGCTATTTTTCTTATACACAGAGCCAGTTATACATCACTCGCCCGTTCTAGCGTCCTCCTTGGAGAGCCGGACACCAGGAGCCCACGAAGCTTCCGTGCGTCTTGTACACGAAAGCGAAGCGACATTTTCGAGATTCGCCGAGTTCATCCTTGCGACTGACTACAACGTGGTAGATCCGACGCCGCTACTTCCTGTAGTTTCTTCTGAGGACCGTCTTCCACAAAACGCCAACGATGAAGCATTCGATGCACGACAAGACGTCGGAGATGTCGCCGGCGAATGCTGCAACTCTATTAAGACGACGGGACTAACGCAAATGTGGAATCAGATCGTCGTGAGGAAGGATACGAATCCCCTGGCCTCGTGACGCCGATCAAGTGTCCAACGTTCCAGACTCTTCCATTTCCATCAGTATTGGATTCTACCACCCCGTCATTGCCGCAGCTCAAGTACAACTATACAGAGCCACGTCGCAACTACGTCCAACTGTACGCGTTTGCACAACGGTCCAATGTCGACAGCCTGAACGCGCTAGTTCTACTAAAGATATGGCGCATCATAGTTGAAAATCGTGATAAGGGTGGACTTATTGGAGGTATCATAAACCTGGTCATATACACGTACCAGAATACACCTAAAACTCAAGATGAGCCTCTGCGGGATATGCGCACGCAATACACGGCATCTGAGTTCGAACTGTTGATGTCGCAAGAGACATTCCGGACCTATCGGGCAGAAGGCCGACAGTTTGTCCGCGATACAAGCGTCAAGCTCGGTCGGTCCCTTTGATGAGTTCCTCAATAACCATTACATGCCAATGTCCAGTCCAACAAAGATAGTTTGGGAAAAGTTTGAGCGCGAAGCCTACAACTGGAGCAAATGTCGTACAAGCTGGAAGCTTAGTCCCAACGGTTAGTCGAAACGCTTGACCTGAGCTTCTCTTTGCAGTGCTTGCACGCATGCAAGCAATTGATTAAATGGGCACTGGAATGACCTAGATTCCTGGTTGGACATGAGCACCAAGGCCTGTCAGGCGCTGGAGCTTTGTCTCTGGCTCACTAAGTGCTCACTGCTTTCTGTATCGTTGATGTGGGTCATCTGGAACGTCTTCCTCGGCCTCGTCCGCGTCAAAGAAATCATCTTTGGGAATCTCGTCTTCTAACAACATTGGATCGGTTGACGACATCGTGGAGGGACTTTAGACTTGGGTTGTTGGCGACGCAAAGATCGAGTTGGCTTGGAAAGATGTGTCAGAAGGGCTAGGAATATAGAGACAAGTAGGCCGTGTGGAGAATGAAATGCCAGTTGAGAATGGCTTAGAAATCTGAAAATGCAAGCCCAAGATTTTGAGATATAGGTTCTACGTCATCGGTGTAAACTGTCACGTGCACTAGCGCAGAGGGTCCTCATCTATCAGTTCTCCACGTAGCTTCTAGAGAATCAAATCAATTTACAACCTACGTTACATACAGACGCAACATTCGTTGAATAAACAAAGCGATTGATATCCAGAGTACTGTCAATTAAAATGATACTAGATGGTACTTGCTATCTGACGGGCTTGGTCACGACCCAATGCCCATCAAATCGTAAAGAAATGATGATACTAGGCCAATGTACATCCGTCTATATACGGACCGGTGCAATTTGCTTAGAAAGGAGCGGCCATGGCACGTCGATATTTGGATCCACCTTTCTGAGCACGTCAATCACCTCCTTCCAAACCTTTTCCCTTGTTTTAATCTCCTCTAAGCTCGTGACGATCGTTCCAGGACTGAGATGAATCATCAGTTG
>JAABUK010004374.1_pt1 | contig 23016 bp, 22 predicted proteins | sample 5559141 | NCBI WGS metagenome assembly JAABUK01 (sample SAMN10711869, study PRJNA513367) | rock metagenome | isolation source: Antarctica rocks | place: Antarctica: Victoria Land, Pudding Butte nord | collected 2016-01-03
AGTCGAGCGCAGCCGAAGGCGCGCGCAGGCCGTCCCAGCCCACGCCCTGGATCGAGATGCTCTCGCCGTCGTCGCGGATCGGCACGCCGAGCGCGTCAAGTACTTGCAGCGTGCCCAGCGTGTCGCCGGCGCGCAGGAAGTTCCAGATCGTGGTGCTGCCTCTGGCCAGCGCGCCGAAGAGGGCCGCGCGGTGCGAGATGGACTTGTCGCCTGGAATCGACACCGTCCCGGAGATTCGCGGCGCGGCAAAAAGGCGCAGTTCCATAAGCAACTCGGGTTCACCACAAAGTTCACGAAGCACCACCGAGCCACAGCAGAGACAACGAGAGCGAGCAAGTACTTCAAGTACTTGTCGAGGCTTCCTCTTGAATCTTCCGTGGTGCTCCCGTGGTGCTCCTCGAACTTTGCGGCGAAGAATTATTTTCGCGGCAGGTAGCCCTGAGCGCGGCGCACCTGAGCCGCGGCCTCGAACCACTCGCGCAGCTTGTCGCCCTCGCCCGCGCGCACCCAGCCGCGCACCTGCTCCAGGTCGCCGATGAGCTCAGCTAAGCTCTCCTCGATGGCGCTGGAGTTGGCCAGGCAGATGTCGCGCCACATCTCAGCCGAGCCCGAAGCCACGCGCGTCGAGTCGCGCCAGCCGCCCGCGATGAGCCGGTCCGCCAGCTCAGCGCCCTCGCGAACCCTCACAAACTGATGCACCAGAGCCGAGGCCGAGATGTGCGGCAGGTGGCTCGTGGAGGCCAGGATCGCATCGTGCGCGCCCGCTTCGAGCAGGAGCGGCGTCGCGCCAACGGCTTCGACCATCGCGGTCAAGGTGCTCAGCACCAGAGGCGGCGTCTGGGGCGAAGGCGTCAAAATCCACATCGCGTGCTCGAACAGGTCGGCGCGCGCCGCGCCGACGCCGGTCTGCTCGCTGCCCGCCATCGGGTGCCCGCCCACGAAGTGCGCGCGCTCGCCAAGTACTTGCTCGCACTCCCTGACAAAGCTCGACTTGGTGGAGCCCGCGTCGGTGACGATGGCGCCCTCGGGAACCACGCCCGCGATCCTGCGGCACAGCTCGGCCATCTGGCCAACCGGCGGCGACATGAAGATCAAGTCCGACTGCCGCGCGGCTGCCAGCAAATCTGTGGTGCCTTCGTCGATGGCTCCCAGCGCCACGGCCTCGGCGATGGTCGCCTCGCGCCGCGCAACCCCGATGACGCGCCGCGCCAGCCTCTTGTCGCGCACCGCCAGCCCGAACGAGCCGCCGATAAGCCCCACGCCAACGATGCAAACCGTGTCGAACATAACGAGGAGCCTGAGCGCAAGGCCAAGCTGAGCTGAGCTGAGCCGCGAGCGGCTGCAAGTAGCTGCAAGTACTTGCGACGCCCTCAGCATGGCCTTGCGCTCAGGCTTTACAGCGCGCGCCCCACGGCGGCGGCGATTGGCTTGAGCTCGTCCATGAGCCTGGCGAACTGCTCGATGTTGAGCGTCTGCTGGCCGTCGCTCAGGGCGTCCTCGGGGTGGGGATGCACTTCCAGCAGCAGGCCGTCGGCTCCGCAGGCGATGGCGGCCTTGCTCATGGCGGCCACCATGTCGCGCCTTCCGGTGCCCTGGCTGGGGTCGATGAGGATCGGCAGGTGCGAGGCTTTCTTGATGGCCGGAACCGCCGACAGGTCGAGCGTGAAGCGCGTGCTCGGCTCGAAGGTGCGGATGCCGCGCTCGCAGAACATCACGCGCTCGTTGCCCCCGGCCAGCACGTACTCAGCCGCCTTGAGCCACTCCTCGATGGTGCTCGACAGCCCGCGCTTGAGCATCACCGGCGTGCGGAACTTGCCCACTTCGCGCAGCAGGTCGTAGTTCTGCATATTGCGCGCGCCGATCTGCAAGACGTCCGCGTATTCGCACACCGTCTCAACCAAGCCCGGCGTCATCACTTCGGTGATGATCGGCAGGCCCGTCTCGCGGCGCGCTTCGGCCAGATATTCCAAGCCTTCGACGCCCAGCCCCTGGAAGTCGTAGGGCGAGGTGCGCGGCTTGTAAGCGCCGCCGCGCAGCATCACGGCGCCCGACTTAGAAACCTCACGCGCGATTTCCAGCGTCTGCTGGCGCCCCTCGACCGAGCAAGGCCCGGCCATCACGACGGCTTTGTGGCCGCCGATCTCGACCTCGCGCCCGCCGCCCGCGCCGCCGACTTTGTAAGCCGTGTTCGCGGGGTGGCTCTCGCGCGAGACCAGCTTGTAGGACTTGGACACAAACAGCACCTCGGCCACCGCGTCCAGAGCCTGCAGCTGCGGCGCGACGAGCTCCTTCTCGGACAAGTTGGGCGTGCCGATGGCGGCGATGACGGTCTGGGACACGCCGCGCGTCACGTTGGGCGCGTAGCCGTGCTCCTTGAGCTTTTCTGAGACGGCCTCGATGCCCGCGTCCCCGGCGTCCTGCTTCAAGATGATGATCACAAATCCCTCTTTTTCAATGAGCTTTTCGGCCAGCGAAAAGCGTGTTTCTGCGCGCACAACAAAGCCCTCGCTTCAGGGAAGCAAGGGCCGAAGTCGCCACGCCATGCTGCTCCCCGCGCGCACTCTCTCAAGTACTTGCAGGGCCTGAGCGCCACTGAAATCGTCCTAAACGCTCAGGACATCGCGCAGCGACGACGTAAATCGCTCGTTCATCTCGCGCGTCCCGATCGTCACGCGCAGCCACGAGCCAAGCCCCCACGGATCCCCCGTCCGCACGATCACGCCGCGCTTGAGCAGCTCGGTGAACAGCTCGCGCGCGGGCTTCTTCGCGTCCAGAAACACGAAGTTCGCCTGCGTCGCGCAGTAGCTCAAGCCCAGCTTGCCCAGCTCAGCGCACAAGAACCTGCGCCCCTCCGCGTTGACGCGCCGCGCCCTCTCGACCTGCCCGGCGTCGTTGAGCGAGGCGATCGCGGCGGCCTGAGCCAGCGTGTTGACATTGAACGGCCCGCGCACCTGCTGCAAGTACTTGATGAGCTGAGGCCGCGCGACGCCGTAGCCCACGCGCAACCCGGCCAGCGCGTAAGCCTTGGAAAACGTCTGCAGCACCACGACATTGTGCTCGGCGATGTAGTCCAGTCCGTTGGGCGAGCTTGGATCATCCACGTATTCGAGGTAAGCCTGGTCCAAAACCACCACAACATGAGGCGGCAGCCCGTCGAGCAAGTTCTCGAACTCAGCCTTCGTCACGACCGTGCCCGTTGGATTGTTAGGGTTGGCGATGAAGATCAGCTTGGTGCGCTCGGTCACGGCGGCTTTCATGGCCGCGAGGTCGTGGCGCATATCCGAGGTCAGCGCAACCGAGCGGAAGGCGCAGTCGGCCAGCATCGCGGCGGCTTTGTATTGCACAAAGGACGGGTGCGCGAAGACAACCTCGTCGCCGCGAGCCGAGTCGAGGAAAGCTAAGCCCAGGAAGTGGATGACCTCGTCCGAGCCATTGCCGATGATGAAGTGGTCGGCGGGCAAGCCCCAGAACCTGGACAGCTCGTGCTTGAGATCGAAGTTGGCGTCGTCGGGATAGAGCCAGATCTCGCTCCCGACTCGCTGCATGGCTTCGAGCGCGCGCGGCGAGGGCCCGAGCACGTTCTCGTTGGAGGCCAGCTTGAAGAGCGAGAAATCTTGGGGCAGCCCCAACTCGCGCTTGACTTCCTCAATGGGCTTGCCGGGCACGTAGGGCCGCAGCTTAGCCACGCCGGGCCGGATGAGCGCCGACCGAGCGGAGGTCAACTCGTCACGCAGAGCCTCGGCATCGAGTGGCTGCTTCTTCTTTTCGTCGAGGGCGAGCGAGGGCATGAGCAAGTACTTGCGGGCGTTTCCAAAAGAGCGAGGCGGTAGTGTATCATTGGGGATGAGAGCGCCAACCATTTCGCGCGTCCTTTGAGTTGTCACCATGAAGGAACATTCGATTCTCGCCCGCACCAGAAGCCGCGCCTGGCTCAAGATCGCGCTGCTGGTTCTGCTTCCGTTGGGCTTGGCGCTGGCGATTCGCGAGCGTGCTTCATGGCGGCCTCGTGTGATGCCGGGCGCGCGGGCCAATGTGTTCCAGGTCGCGTTCTCGCCCGACGGCAAGTACCTGGCGGTGGCGGCGCAAAGCAGCGAGCCGCCTAAAATATTCCCTGATGGCCATGCTGACGCCTCGCGGAAGTTCGATGACGGAGTTGATGTGTGGGACGCGCAGGGGCGCACATCCCTGCGCAAGTTCCGGTTGCCGGGGCAGTCGCTGGGATCAATTGCCTTTTCGCCCGATGGCCATGAGCTGGCAGGGCTGGCCTCCTGGCCCGAGGGCGACGGGCAGCAACACGCGGGCGGCCACAACACGGTCAAGGTGTGGGATGTAGGCACGGGCAAGCTGAAGCGATCGCTGCCCGTTGAGCACGCTTACTCGCACCATCTGTATTGGACAGGCGATACCTTTACCTTCACCAAAGGGCAGTATGTTACACAGTGGGACGCTCACACTGGCAAGCACTTGCGAACCATAGAAGACACCTTCAGCGGCCCCTCGGGAGCACCTGTGTCGCCCGATGGGACACTTATAGCCACGCGATTGGCGGGCGTCGAGCTGCGCCAGGTCGGAAGCGGCAAGCTGAGGCGCACGCTGCTCAAGTCCTCCACGCTCTTCGCGAACCAGCTCACCTTCTCGCGCGACGGCTCGCTGCTCGTCGGTTGCCTGGGCGATGTAGACACAAGCACGATCAAGCTGTGGGACACCGGGAGCGGCGCGCCGAAGCAGACGCTGCGCCGCTCAACCTCGCCGCGTGCTCTGGCGCTCTCGCCTGACAACAGCACGCTGGCCACAGCCGACGAGGACAACGTGATCCGTCTGTGGAACGTGGCCGATGGAACCTTGCCGCGCACGCTCGCCCACAGCCCGGCGCACACGCTGGCCTTCTCGCCCGATGGCTCCACGCTGGCTTCTGGGAGCGGCAACGGCACCTTCACGCTGTGGCGCATCAAATAAAGCCGCCTCAAGTACTTGCGATACTTCACCTGCTTTTCCTGGGGAGGATTAAGATTTTCATGCAACACTTCACTTCAGCTCACCGCGCTTGCAAGCGCCCGCTCATCCTGCTGGCCGCTCTGCTCGCTTCGTGCGCGGTTGCCCTGGCCTCACCGCGCTCGGAGGCGTGGAATCTGCGCCGCTCGAACCCAACTGAAGCCGCCAGCCAGCTCGAATCCATCACGCGCAACGATCCCAGCGATGCCAAAGCCTTCTGGTTCCTGACCTTGATTTACAAGGACCTGAACCGCGACGACGAGGCCCTGCGCGCTCTGGATGGCGCGCGGCGCGCCGATCCGGGAAGCTCGTTCGCCACTGCGGATTCGATTTCCAAGACCGAGCGTTCGCTGCGGCGGGGTTCAGGCGGCTCCTCAAGTACTTCGGCTTCGGACGCGGGCAGCCCTTCGGTTCCTTCGAGCGGCGGCACGCGCACGCAGGGCACGGCAGGGCTCAACCAGCAGGAAATCGCGCAGGCGCTGCAGACGACGGGCGTCTACGTCTCGCCCGGCATGGCTTCGCAGGCCGACGCCGGTGCTCTGGCTCAGGCGGTGCAGAACCAGCCCGACGGAGCCAAGGTCATCGTGCTGGACGCTCTGCCGCGCGGCGCCAGCATCGGGCGCGGAGCCCGGTCGCTGCACGACGCCTTCAACATGGGCAAGGGGTTGCTCGTGCTGGCCACGGGCTCGCCTCGTGAGGTGGCGGCTTACGGCGGCAGCCGGGTCAGCAGCCAGGCTGAGCTGAACGCCATCGTCCAGGCCAACGTGGGCACTTTCAACGCTCAGGGCTACACCCAGGGCATCATCGGCATCCTCAACCAGCACGCCGAGCAGGAAGGCAGTTCCAGCAAGGGCGCCAACACCTTCTTGTTCTTGCTGGTCGGGGTGCCCGCAGGCGCGGGCTATTTGCTGTGGAAGCGCGCTAAGAAAGGCCGCGCCGACCGCGAGGCTCAGCTCCGCGAGGAGACGCGCGAGTTGGCGAACAAGCTGGCCCCGGCCTACGAGAAGCTGGACTCGGAGTTCGAGTTCGCCATCGTCGCGCAGACCGACCCGGCCAAGCAAAAGGAGCTGCGCCAGGCCAGGGCTCAAGCCGGCGAGGCGTTCTCGAGCGCCATGAAGCAGCTCAACAACGCGACCGAGGCCAACTCGCTGACCCAGGCGCGCTCGTCGCTGCTGTATGCGCGCGACTCCATCGAGAACGCCAACGCGGTCCTCGAAGGCAAGCCCGCGCCGCACATCGCCTCCAATTCGCCTCAGCTCAGCTCGGGCGGCTCGGGCGGCCAGATGGCGCAGCCTCCGGGCTTCGGGCAGGACTTCGACGTGGCGCCGCTGGGCACCAGCTACCCAGGCGCGCGGCCCGGCTACGCGCTGGACTTCTTCACCTCGCAGCCCACCGCCATCGCCGACATGGTGCCCGTCGAGATCAACGTCAACGGCCAGAAGCAGCGCGTGTGGGCCTCGCGCGACTCGGCTCAGCGCGCCCTCTCGGGCCAGCCCCAGGTCGCCTCGGTGCAGCAGGGCGGGCAGATGGTGCCGTGGTATAACGCGCCGCAGCAGTATAATCCGTGGAACAACTTCGGCTCGAACCTGGTGCAGATGATCGCCATGAACGCGGTCATCAACTCGATTTTTCAGCCCTCGCAGTACCACGTGTACTCGGGGCCCGATTACTACGGCTACAACGGCTCCTACTACGGCGGCGGCTACGGCGGCTACTCGGGCGGCTACGATTCGGGTTACAACGCGGGCTACAGCTCCGGCGCGAGCGAAAATTACAACGCCGCGCCCGACAATGGCGGCGCGGGCGTGGCCAGCCTGGACCTGTTCGGCAACAACGCGAGCAGCTCCAGCGCGAACGACAACTCGTCTTCGAGCCTGGATATGTTCGGCGGCGGCTCCAGCGGGGGCAGCGACTCTTCGTGAGCCGCCGCGCGAAACCAGGAAGCGCCGCAAGTACTTGCCAGTACTTGCGGCGCGCTTTGTTTTGGGTGAGCTACAGTAAAAGCATGAAGCGGACAGGAGGCATGAAGTGGAGGCGTCCCAGAAGAATGCAGTGGAGCCGGTTAAAGAAGATGATCGAAGATCGCTGGTGCAACAAGCTCGCGGGCCGCGTGCAAATTTACATGGCGCGCTACACGCCCGATGAAGAAGTTGGGCGGATGTGGCTCGTGCTGGACAAGCAGCAAATCTTCAGCGCGGGAGACAACCCGAGCCCAAGCCGCCCCGACTGGTTCGTGGAAGGCGGCTGCGTCTACTTCAACGCATCGTGGGGCCGCAGCCAGCTTGAGGTACGCTTGAGGCACGCTTGAAACCCTTTCTTAACTTGCCTATCGAAGAAGCTCTGGCTTTGTTCGATAAGCGCGTGGGCGAGCGGCGGCTGCAGCTAATGGCCACGCAGATACACAACGAGCCATTGTTGGTGCAGCACTTCTACGCGCTCCGCTGCCAGGCCGAGCAGCTATGACGAGCACTTCAACTGAAACCATGCGCCACCGCGCCGAGCTGCCTTCGTATCAGACCAGGGATACCTCGCTCATCTGCGAGATCGCGCACCCTTCGAGCAGCGCAGCCCGCAACCAGAGCCTGGCCGAAGCCACTTTAGCGCCGGGATGCTCGACTCTGGCGCACTTCCACGTGCGTTCCGAGGAGATCTACTACATCCTGCGAGGTCAAGCCCAGGTCAGCCTGGATGGTGCTTCAAGTACTTGCGAGGCGGGCGCGGCCATCATCATCGCACCCGACGTCAAGCACCAGATTCGCAACGTGAGCGAAGAAGATCTGGTCTTCCTGTGCGCCTGCGCTCCGCCCTACGCGCACGAGGATACGTTTGAGTGCGAGCCTCTGCTGTGAGTTCAAGAGTCAAATGAAACAGCCTGTGCAAGTACTTGCACAGGCTCCTTGATTGGGCGGCTTCAGTTGATGGAGACGAAGCGGGCGAAGGGGCCGTCCTCGTCGCCCTCGTCCTGGGGCTGGCGGCCACGGCGGGCGTAGGCTTTTTGCACGATCTCGCCGCGCAGCAGAAATTCCTGCTCGGCCTGCAGGCGGGCCTGGGTTGAGCTCAGCTCCAGCAGCTTCTGCTTCTGCTCGTTGGGCAGCGTGATGATCGAGGCCACCCACATCGAAAGCTGCAGCGGGTCGCGAGGCACGTCCAGCGCGTCCAGGTCACGCGGCGACAGGTTGGCGTTGCGCGCCAGGGACGCCAGGTAAGTGCCCAGCAGCATCCGCACCCGGCGCGCCAGAGCCGTCGCAGGCTCGCGCTGAAGGCCCTCAGCTTGAGCGCCCTCAGCTTGAGCGCCCTCAGCTTGAGTGCGCTGAGCTTGAGCGTGCTGATCGTCGAGCCACTCGCAGCTGCCGATGAGGTAGCCGTCCTGGCGGCGCGTCGAGAGCACGCGGAAGCGGCGGCGGCCCACGGTCATCAGGTTGATGCGCCCGTCGGGAAGGCGCGTCGCCTCGGTGATCTCGGTGCTGCAGCCGACTTCAGCGGGCACCGTGTCCGGCTGCCCCTCGTGCCCTTCGACTAAAAGAGCGACGCCAAAGGTCGAGTCGCCCGCCAGCGCGCGCTCGGCCATCAGGCGGTAGCGCGGCTCGAAGATGTGCAGCGGCAGCTGCATTCCGGGGAACAAAACGACGCTGAGCGGGAAAAGCGGAATCTCGAAGGACATGGCGTGCTCGGTTGACGGTTGGCCGCCTCAGCTCAGCTCGACTCGCGCAAGCTGGCGCAGAGCACGGAGCAGGCACAAGTACTTGCCGCTTTAGCCGGGACGCGCGGGCTTAGCTCACGGCGGGCTTAGCTCACGGCGGGCTTAGCTCACGGCGGGCTTAGCTCACGGCGGGCTTAGCCCTCGACGATGGCCGCCGCGACCTCGGCTGGCTGCAGCGCCTGGCGAGGCACGATGCGGTTGGCCTCATCGACGAACACGATGCGCGGTTGCAAGGCGCGCGCCTCCGCCTCGTCGCACAGCCCGTAGGCCACCACGATCACGATGTCGCCCACCCGCCCCTTGTGCGCGGCGGCTCCGTTCAGGCAGATCACGCCCGAGCCGCGCTCGCCCGCGATGGCATAGGTTTCGAGCCGCTCGCCGTTGCTCACGTTCACGACCTGGATCTTCTCGTAAGGCAGAATTCCTGACGCTTCAAGCAAGTCGCTGTCGACTGTCAGGCTCCCGATGTAGTCCACGTTGGCCTCGGTGACGCGGGCGCGGTGGATCTTGCTCTTGCACATCTCTCGCAGCATCAAAGTTCCTCTTGGTTCAGCTTGCTGGTCCCAGCTCAGCTCGGTGGCGCGCGCCTGGCTGCCCGTGGCCTCCAGCAAATCCAGCACGGGGCGCAGCACGAAGGCCCGGCTCAGGGCGCGGGGATGCGGCAGCAGCAAGGCCGCCTCGCACGAGCTCTGCTCACCAAAGCTCAGGATGTCCACGTCCAGCGTGCGCGCGCCCGGCCTGTGCTCGCCCTCGCGCGGCGGCTGGCGCCCGCAAGTACTTTCGATGCTCTGGCACAAGCTCAGCAGCTCGCGCGCCGAGAGAGCCGTCTCGATTTCGAGCGCCGCGTTCAAGAAATCGCCCTCGCCGCCGCTCCCGACGCTGTGCGACTCGAAGATGCGCGAGCGCCGCAGCACGCGCACTTCCGCGCCCGCTTCGAGCAGCTGCAGGGCGCGCCTCAAGTGCTGCAGGCGCGGCTCGATGTTGGAGCCCAGCGCGAGCACAGCGCGCTCAATCGCCATCGCAAACTCGTGCGCGCGTGATCTCGACGCCCAGAAATTCGAGCGGGCCGGGCACCGCGACGTGCGGCTTGCGCACCGAGACCCAGGCCGCCTGCACGCGCTGGTCCTGCAGCGCGAAGTCGGCGATGCGCCCGGCCAGCACCTCCAGCAGCTGCACGCTCGGCCCCTCCACAACCTCGCGCGCGTGGTTGTACAGCGCGACGTAATCCACGGTGTCGTCCAGGTCGTCCGAGCGCGAGGCCGCTTCCAGGTCGCACTCCAGCTCGATGTCGACCAGGAACTTCTGGCCCAGCTCACGCTCGGCCTGGTGGCAGCCGTGCCGCCCGAAAAAAGACAGCCCCTTCAAAAGAATTCGATCCATAATCTACTCAAGTACTTGCAGCGCCTTCAGTTCCCCTGACGCCTCACGACAGCATCGCTCATGCGCGCGACCTGGCTCATCGCGCTCACATCGTGCACGCGCACGATGTCGGCTCCGTTGGCGATGGCCAGCGCAACCGTGGCCGCGGTGCCCCAGATGCGCTCCTCGACGGGCAGCTCGCCGCGCGCGTTGCTGAGCGAATGCCCGAGCACGCGGCCAATCGTCGATTTGCGGCTGGTGGCCGAGAGGACGGGGAAGCCGATGCGCAGCTCGCGCCCGCGCCGCAGCAGCTCCAGGTTCTCCGAGACCGACTTGCCAAAGCCAAAGCCCGCGTCCAGCGCGATGCGGCTGCCTTCAACTCCGGCCTCGCGAGCCGCCTGAAGCCGCGCCCGCCAGAAGCCCAGCACCTCCTCGATCACCTCAGCTGAGCCGCTTGAGCCGCCCTGCCTGCGGCTCCACTCCATGTGGGCCGGAGCGCCGCGCAGGTGCATCAAAACCACGCCGCATCCCGAGGCTGCAAGTACTTGCAGCATCTTGGGGTCGAAGGTGGCGCCCGAGATGTCGTTGATGATGTCGGCCCCGGCTTCGAGCGCGGCCTGGGCGACGCGCGACTTGGTGGTGTCAACCGAAATCGCCACCTTTTGCAGCTCAGGACGCTCGCGCAGGGCGTGAACTAAAGGCACCACGCGCGCCAGCTCTTCTTCTTCTTCAACAGGCGTGGCTCCGGGCCGCGTGCTCTCGCCGCCCAGGTCCAGGATGTCGGCCCCGGCGCGCGCCTGAGCCAGAGCGTGCTCAAGCGAAGTCGAAGCACTTGCGGGCGCAGTTAAGGAGCTCAAGGTGCCGTCGCCCGAGAAGGAGTCGGGCGTGGCGTTCACGATGCCCATGACGAGCGTGCGCGAGCCGAGCTCGAAGCGCAGCCGCCCGCAGTGCCAGAAACTCATCAGTCGAGGGCAGCTCAAGGCTGCAAGTACTTGCGCGTCCGCCTGGCGTTCTACTGCACCCGTGGCGCGCGTGAAAGGTCGGGGCGTCCATCGTCGATCATCTGGCGCAGCGATTCGCGCCCGCTTTCGGAGAGGTAGAAGGCGTGGGTGTCGAGGGTGTCGTCCATGTCGCGCTCCAGGCGCAGGCCGAAGTCGCGCTGCTCGCCGGCTCGCGTCAAAATCTGCTGGATTTGGGCTTTGTCCAGCAGTTCGAGCGCGGCCTCGGCGTCGCGGGCGAAGAAGCTGTTGGGCACCATTTCCAGCACCCGCTCGAACTCGCGGCTGGCCTCGCCCAGCGCGCCGTGCGACTGCAGCAGCGAGGCCAGCCGCATTCGGTGCAGCGGGTCGCGCGGCGACAGGCTGAGCAAGCCGCGCATCGCCTGCCCCGCCGCCTCGAAGCGGCCCTCGTGCGCGCGCGAGGTCGCCAGCATCTCCAGCAGCTCGTGCTCGCGCAGCCGAACCGCCTTCAGCTCGCCGCCGCGCGCCCAGTCGCCGGGATTCAAAGACACGCCTTCGGCTTCGGCTGAGCGCGGATTTTTGACCGCGCGAGCCAGCTCGCGCGAGGCATCCAGGCCCGCTTGAGCCGCCTGAGCCGCCTGGCTCCACTCCTGCGACTCGAAGAGGTGGCCGGCCAGCGCGTGCCACAGCGCCGCCAGGTTCGAGAGCCGCCCTGAGTTGAGCTCGATGGCGTGCCGCAGCGTGGCCTGAGCATCTCCGGCGCCGCTGCCCTGGCGCTCCCACTGCGCGATCTGCAGCCACAAATCGACCGCGCCCGGCACCGACTCAGCTAAAGGCCGCAGCGCCTCGCACGCCCGGCTCCACTGCTCCGCCTCGCCCAGCGCGCGCGCCCGCGCGATGGCGGTGCTCGCCTCCACAAAAGCCGGCCCGCATTCCGGCGCCGCGCCCGCAGCACCTTTCTTCTGCTTCTTCATCTTGGTTCAGCTGCTCGGCTCAGCTCAGCTCAGCCTGCGCCGCACGCTCGCAACGCCGCGCCAGCTCGTAAGCCACGATGCCAAAGGCCACGCTGACGTTGAGCGAGGACTTGAGCCCGCGCATCGGCAGGTGCACGCAGCCCTCGCAGTCCGCGACAGTCTCTTCGTCCAGCCCATCCGACTCGTTGCCCATCACAATCGCGAGCGGAAAGCGCAGCTCGAACTCTTCGAGCGCAATGCTGGCGGCTGTTTTCTCCACGGCAAGTACTTGCATCCCTTCAGCTCGGCACAGCGCGATGGCTTCGCGAGTTGTCGCGACGTGCTGCCAGGGCACGACTTCCACAGCTCCCAGAGCGGTCTTTTCGAGGTGCCGATGCGGAGGCAGCGGAGTGTAGCCGCACAGCAGGAGCCGACCGATGCCCGCGCCGTCCGAGGTGCGAAAGATCGAGCCCACGTTGTGCGCCGAGCGAATGCGATCCAGAATGGCGCAGATGGGCAGCCGGGGCAGCGCGCGGGCTTGGCCTGAGCTCATCTGATCGGAGCCGCTCTCGTGGCGCACCCAGAACTGCTCGGCCAGGCGCTTGTTGCGCGGAATTTCCAGCTCCATCGCAAGAGAGGATGCAAGTACTTGAGCGAGCGCGCAAGTCCTGGCGCCTCAAACCAAGAAGCGCCGGGAGAAATTTCTCCCGGCGCTTCTCTTCGTTCAACTTTAGGCTCCGGCCAGTCCGGGGCGCAGGCCGCCCGGTGCGCGCAGCGTGTCGCCCGTCTTGCTCAGGTCGGGCGGCGTGGTGGGCGGGGTCGGCGGGTCGCTGGGCGTCAGGGTCGGCGGCTCGGGCTCGCCCTTGATGAGCCTGTCCAGCTCGTCTCCCGTGATCGTCTCCTTTTCCAGCAAGGCGTTCACGATGCGGTCCAGGGCGTCGCGGTATTCTTCGAGCAGGCTGGTGGCGCGGGCGTAGCAACTGTCGACGATGGCGCGCACTTCGGCGTCGATCTTGGCCGCTACTTCTTCCGAATAGTTGCGCTCCTCGTGGAAGTCACGCCCCAGGAAGACTGGGCCGGTGCGACGGCCCAGCGTGAGCGGGCCCAGGTTCTCGCTCATGCCGAACTCGCAGACCATGCGGCGCGCCATGTCGGTGCAGCGTTCCAGGTCGTTCTGGGCGCCGGTCGTGATCTCGTTGAACACGATCTGCTCCGAGACACGCCCGCCCAGCATCGAGGTCATCTCTTCGAGCATCTGCGACTTGCTGGTCAGGAACCTGTCCTCGGTCGGCAGGTGCAGCGAGTAGCCCAGGGCCATGCCGCGCGGCAAGATCGTCACCTTGTAGGTCGGGTCCACGTTGGGCAGCAGCTTGCCCAGCAGAGCGTGGCCGGCTTCGTGGTAGGCCAAAATCGCCTTCTCACGCTGCTGGATGATGCGGCTCTTGCGCTCGGGCCCGGCGACCACGCGCTCCAGCGACTCGTCCAGCTCGCTGGTCGTGATCTGGTTCTTGTTGCGGCGCGCCGCCAGGAGGGCCGCCTCGTTGACCAGGTTGGCCAGGTCCGCGCCCGAGAAGCCGGCGGTGCGCTTGGCCAGCGAGTCGATGTCCACATCGGCAGCCATCGGCTTGCCCTTGATGTGCACGCCCATGATCTCCTTGCGCCCCTTGGAGTCCGGGTTGTCCACGATGATGCGCCTGTCGAAGCGGCCCGGACGGGTCAGAGCCGGGTCCAGCACGTCGGGCCGGTTGGTGGCCGCCATCAAGATGACGCCCAGGTTGGGGTCGAAGCCGTCCATCTCGACCAGCAGCTGGTTCAAGGTCTGCTCGCGCTCGTCGTGGCCACCGCCCAGGCCGGCTCCGCGGTGGCGTCCCACGGCGTCGATTTCGTCGATGAAGACGATCGCGGGCCGGTGCGCCTTGGCCTGCTCGAACAGGTCGCGAACACGAGAAGCGCCCACGCCCACGAACATCTCGACGAAGTCCGAGCCCGAGATATGGAAGAAGGGCACGCCGGCCTCGCCAGCCACGGCGCGCGCGAGGAGCGTCTTGCCGGTGCCGGGGTTGCCCAGCAGCAGCACGCCGCGCGGAATCTTGGCGCCCAGAGCCTGGAACTTGTCCGGGTTCTTGAGGAAGTCGATGATTTCCTGCAGCTCCTGCTTGGCCTCATCGACCCCGGCCACGTCCGCGAAGGTGACTTTGGCGGAAGAATCGGTCAGGCGCTTGGCCCGGCTCTTCCCGAACGACATCGCCTGCCCCGCTCCGGCCTGGCTCTGGCGCATGATGAAGACCCAGAATCCCAGGAAGAACAAGATCGGCAGCAACGCGCCGACCACACCGGCCAGAGGCCCGGACATGAAGGAGCGGTCGTTGTCGAGCTTGAGGCCGTTGGTCTTGGCCGCGTCCTGCAGCGCCACGTTGAGCGACTCGCGGTCGCGCGTGGGCAGCTTGACGTTGTAGACCTTGGCGGCGTCGCCCTTGACCTTAGCCGTGGCGTCGTTCTCGATCACGGTCACTTCGGCGAGCTGGCCCGCCGTGAGCTTGGAGTAGAAATCGCCGTAGGCCATGTCTCCTTGCTTGCGAGAGTCCTGCATGGAGTGGCCAAACAGCAGGACGGCCACGAACACCAGGAACATCAACAGGATTATCGACTTGAAAAACTTTTGCGCACCCAAAGCAATCCTCCTCCATCCCCGCTGCCTTCCCCAGCAAGCGGATCACGACCCTTCCATTATAGCCCCGGAGCCTCCCTGCCTTCGCCTCAAGTACTTGCGCGAGGGCAAAGGCTCCGGGGCCCAATTGTTCTCATTGAAACTACCGCGCGGCCCCAAGCTCAACGCGGGCCAGGCGAATGCGGTTCCCGCTTCCCGGCCCGCACCACTCGACGCGCAGGTTCTTTTTCCACTGCCACACCCGCCGCGCCCGCCCCGCAGCCATCCACAGCCGCGCCTCCTCGATCTTGAGCGAGGAAACTTCGGCTTGCGCATCACTCTCGCCTTCTGACAACTCGCGGGCTCCCAGCCGCAGCACGCGCCGCTGCAGAGCCGCGTGCTGAGCCCTGAATCTATCGCCATCCAGCACGAGCAGGCCCGGCGAGCGGCGCGTCGTCAGCGATTCCAGCTGAGCCAGCGCCAGGCTGTCGAGCAGGTCCAGGTCATCGGCCCACAGGCGAGCGGCGCGCGCGCTCTGACGCGCCATGCGCTCGCGCGGCCCTGCGATCACGCCGCTACCCGCGCCGCCGCCCGCGCTGGCATCCATGAGATTTCCTAATAGCGGCACCAACTCATGGCGCACGCGGTTCCTCAAGTACCTGGGGCTCGCGTTGGACGAATCCTGGCGCCAGGGCCAGCCCGCTTCCTGACAAAGGGCTTCGCACTCGGCGCGCGTCACGTCGAGCAAGGGGCGCAGCAGCAGGATCGGCGAGCCCCAACCGAGCGCGCGCGCGGGCTCGATGCCGCGCATCCCCGAAACTGTTGCGGCCCTCAGCCAGTGCAGCAGGATGGTCTCCAGGTTGTCGCTGGCGGTGTGCCCGGTCGCGATGGCAGCGCAGCCGCGCGCGCACGCCACCTCCTCCAGAGCGGCGTAACGCAGCACGCGCGCCTGAGCCTCGATGTTGGAGCGCGCAAGTACTTGCACGCGTCGCGCGTCAAAGTCCAGGCTCAGCTCAGCACACAGAGCGCGCACGTACGCTTCATCGGCTTCGCTTTCCGCGCCGCGCAGCTGGTGGTTGACGTGCGCTACAGCAACATCGCGCCCCGAGGCGAGCAAAACGCGCAGCAGAGCCAGCGAATCCGCGCCGCCCGAAACCGCAGCCAAGATGCGGCCCGCAGGCAGCAGCTCTCGCAGGCTGGCGCCGCTGCGTGCGAGAATCGAGTCGAGAAGTGGAGAATCAGCAGCCATGCAAGTACTTGAGGGGTGTGCACAAATGCTCAGCGAGTTTTCTGCAGCTTTTTGCGGGCGAAGTTAGATGACTGCTGGATCGCTTTGTGGCAGTCGGCATCGGTGTATTGATACTCCTCCACGGATGCGGACAACGCACTCGCCAAAAGTCCCTGTAGGCGCTCCTGGATTTGTGCACACCCCTCAAGTACTTGTGATGCGCCACGGCCCGGCCCTCAGCCGCGAAGATTGGGCGCAAGACGACGCTCTGCGCCCGCTTTCAAAAGCAGGCCGGAAGAAGACACGCCGCGCCGCGCGCGGCCTCAAGTACTTGTGCCCGCGCGTTGATTCAATTGCCGCCTCGCCGCTGCTGCGCGCGCGGCAGACGGCGAAAATCGCGCGCCAGGAACTCGAAGTCGAGCCCGAAACCCAGGCCTGGCCTGAGCTCGCGCTGCTGCTCGCAGAGGACGCCGGCCTCGCTCCTCTGGTGGCGCGGCTTCAGGCCGCTGCAAGTACTTGCACCCTGCTCGTCGGGCACGAGCCGGGCTGCAGCCGCTTGCTCTCGCTCTTGCTGTGCGGCGACACGGAAGCGATGCGCTTCAACTGGAAGAAGGCTGCCGTAGCGTGTTTGGAACTGGAAGGCGAGCGCGCGGTTTTGCAGTGGCTCGCCTCGCCTAAGCTGCTGCGCGGCCTGCCTCGAAGGGCTGGCCGGTGATTTTCTCGAAGGCCTCGAAGTACTTGCGGCGCGTCTGCTCGACAATCGCGGGCGGCAGCTCGGGAGCGGGCGGCAGCTTGTTCCAATCTAAAGATTCGAGATAATCGCGCACGAACTGCTTGTCCCACGAATGCTGGGCGCGGCCCGGCTCGTAATTTTGCGCGTCCCAGAAGCGCGAGGAGTCGGGCGTGAAAATCTCGTCCACGAGGTGCAGCGTGTTGTTAACCAAGCCGAACTCGAACTTGGTGTCGGCCAGGATCACGCCGCGCTCGCCCGCCAGTTCCGAAGCGAAATCGTAAAGCCGCAGCGACGCCTCGCGCACGGCTGCGGCTCGCTCGCCTCCAAGTACTTGCGCGGCCTGCCCGAACGAAATCGGCTCGTCGTGGCCCGCTTCGGCTTTGGTGGTGGGCGTAAAAATCGGCTCAGGCAAGCGGTCGCTCTGGCGCAGGCCGGGCGGCAAAGCCACGCCGCAGATGCTCCGGCTCCGCTGATATTCCTTCCAGCCGCTCCCGGCCAAGTAGCCGCGCACCACGCACTCAACCGGAAGCACCTGGGCTTTCTTGACCAGCACGGCGCGCCCTTGCCAATCGGGAGCTGAGCTAAAGGGCGCGGGAAACTCGCTCGCGTTGGCGTTGAGGATGTGGTTGGGCACCATGGATCGTGTGCGCGAAAACCACCAGTTGGAAAGCTGAGTGAGCACACGTCCTTTGTCAGGGATGAGCGTGGGCAGGATGCAGTCGAAGGCCGAGATGCGGTCGGAAGCGACGAGGACGAAGGCGTCTCCGGCGTCGTAGATGTCGCGCACCTTGCCGGATTTAAGGGGAGGAGGCAGTTCCATGCGCTTGATTTTACGCCCTCCGAGTGGCTTGCTGAGCTTAGCTAAGCCTCAGCCGGGCCTCAGCGGTCGCACGGTCAGCGGTCGCGCTGCAGGCACAAGATGAGCGCGGCCACCAGCATCAGCATGCCGCACCCCAGGCCCCACAGCGACGGGGGCGTCGCCGACATCACGCGATGCACCACGGCTCCCAGCGCGGCCAGCCCGCCGGCGGCCAGCAGGCCCGCGAAGAACCAGAGCGGAAAGCGAGAATGGTAGTTCATGTCACCTCGGGTGCTCAACTCAGCGCGGCGCGAGCGGGATGAAGTTGTGGGGAGCCACGAAGCCGCGCTGGCCGCCGTTTTTCCAGCGCGCGAAGATTTCCTCGATCAGGCGCACGCCGTCCTGGACTTCGCGCGCCGAAATCTCCAGCGAGCCGGCCTCGCCGCTCAGGTGCAGCTTGCCGCCGCGCACCTCGCACGACTGAATCTGGCTCCACGCCAGGGCTTGCTCGCGGCTGCCGTCGCTGAGCTTGACGCCCTCGTCATCGACCTCGACGCCGCCCAGCTGCGCGCGCCGCGCCTTGAGCTCCAGCGCCCACGCCGAGCGCGCCACCAGGTAAGCCAGGCCCAGCCCCGAGCCCAGCAGAGCCGGGCGCAGCGACTCCAGCCGCCAGAACGCCACGGCTAAGCCCAGCAGCGCGAGCAGCGAGCCCACGAACTGAACCGCGAAGGCGCGCGCTTCCTCGGGCGCGGGCGGCTGAAAACGGAAGGACATCGTGATGATTCGCCAAATGAACAGAGCCAAACCAAGCTGAGCCGGGCTGAGCTGAGCTGAGCGCGCTTGCGAAGCTGCAAGTACTTGCAGCTTCGCAAGCGGCGGCAGTTAAACGCCCTGCACGCGCGGCGAGCGCCGCCCGGCGTTCACGGTGAAGTCGCGGGCGGCGCCGTCCTGCCACACGCGCAGCTTGACCGGCGCGCCGGGCGCCACATCGCCGGCCAGAATCCTGAGCTGGCCCGGCGAGTCGATGGGCGTGCCGTTAAACGAAAGCACAATCGCCGTCCCGTTTTGCGCCCAGGGCAGCGTGGCGACGGGGCTGTTCGAGTAGATGCCCGTGACCAGCACGCCGCGCGAATCGGCCAGCTGCAGCTGCTCGGCCACGTCTTCGGTGATGGGCTCGACGACCATGCCCAGCCAGCCGCGCGTGACCTGGCCGCTCCTGGTGAGCTCAGCGGCGATTTTGCGCGCCAGGTTCGCCGGGATCGCCAGCCCGATGCCCTGGTTGCCGCCGCTCTCGCTCAAGATCGCGGTGTTGATACCGATCAGGTTGCCGTCCACATCGACCAGGGCGCCGCCCGAGTTGCCGGGGTTGATCGCGGCGTCCGTCTGCAGAAAATCCTCGTAGGCCGAGATGCCAAGATCGCGCCGCCCCTTCGCCGACAGGATGCCTTGAGTTACCGTCGAGGCCAGGTTGAAGGGGCTGCCGATGGCGAGCACGATCTCGCCGACCTGCAGGCTGCTGGTGTCCCTCCACTTGAGCGCGGGCAGGTTGGAGCCGTTGATCTTGAGCACGGCGACATCGGTGTCGGGGTCGGTTCCGACCAGGCGAGCCACGAAGCGGCGCTTGTCCGAGAGCGTGACGCGGATAGAGGTGGCGCCCTTGATGACGTGGTTGTTGGTCACGATGAGGCCGCTGGGCTCCATGATGACGCCCGAGCCCAGGCTCTGGCGCTTCTGGTCCGGCTCGCGCATCATGCCGCCGTTGTCGCCGTTGAAGAAGTCGCCGAAGGGGTCGCGCAGCACCCGGCCCGCGACCACGCTCTGCGACTGGATGTTGACCACGCACGGCGTCACCTTGCGCGCGATGTCGGCGAAGGTCGTCGAGAGCCGCTGCAAGTCGCCCGCGTTGCGAATCGGCGCGCTCTGCACGCTCGCAGCCGTCGCCGGGCCAGCCGCCGCCGGGCCAGACGCCGCGACCTCGCCGAAGCCGGGCTGCTGCGCCTGAGCTGAGTCCAGGGCGCTCGTGGTCTGGCGCGCGCAGGCTCCCAGCGCGAAGGCCAGCAGAGCCGTGCCGAGCAGAGGCTTCCACAGAGCCGGGCCAAAAGAAGAAGGTGCCATAACTATTTCCGAAGCAGTACTCAAATTCGGCGCGAGGGTATGAATTTTGTAACTGAGCCGAAGCCGTAGTATAAAAGAGGCAGCCCCGCCTTCGTGCTTGCGCAGCGCACGCCTGCAAGTACTTGAGCGGGCCGCCCAGGATCAACACGATCAAGGAGAGATATGGCCCACGAACTACCGCCGCTGCCCTACGATTACAACGCTCTGGAGAAGAGCATCGACGAGGCGACGATGCGCTTGCACCACGACAAGCACCACGCGACCTACGTCAACAACCTCAACGCCGCTCTGGAAAGCGCGCCCGAGCACGCCTCCAAGACGCCCGAGCAGCTGATCCAGAACCTGGACGCGCTGCCCGAAGGCATCCGCATGGCCGTGCGCAACAACGGCGGCGGCCACCTCAACCACACCATGTTCTGGACCATCATGTCGCCCCAGGGCGGCGGCGAACCAAGCGGAGCACTGGCCCAAGCCATCACCGCTTCGTTCGGCTCCTTCGCTGAGTTCAAGAAGCTGTTCCAGGAAGCCGGGACCAAGCGGTTCGGCTCAGGCTGGGTCTGGCTGGCCAAGAAGGACGGCGCGCTGTCCATCGTGAGCACGCCCAACCAGGACAACCCGCTCATGGCCGAGCACGGCGGCGGCTTCCCCGTCCTGGGCAACGATGTGTGGGAGCACGCCTACTACCTGCGCTACCAGAACCTGCGCCCCAAGTACCTGGAGGCGTGGTGGGATGTCGTCAACTGGGAGCAGTGCCTCAAGCGGTTCCAGAGCGCGCCCTGACAGCCCACTAACGCCTGCGCAGCGGCTCGAACTCAGCTCAAGCCGCGCCGCACGTTGAACAGCCAGGTCGCCGCAAGTGCTCGCAAGTACTTGAGCTCAGCTAAAGCGCGGCCAGGCTCCGACCGCACGGCTGCGCTCTATCTGAGCTTTGGCTGAGCTCAAGATTCGCGCCCGGCTTCGTGTGCCGGGCGCGGCTTTGCTCTTGGCAGCTTTGCTCTTGGCGGCATGGAAGCAGCGTTTGTGGCAGGTAACAAGTACTTGAGGGCAGGCTGCTGGCCTGAACCGTGCGACACTGGGACGAGTTGCGGCGCTGGCTTCGCGCGGCTCAAGATGTGGCTGTGTCTCTTATGAACGCTTCCCGACCCGACCTGACCTCCGACCAACCTGCGGCTGCGGCTGCGCTCGAACCTTCGGCTGCGCTCGAACCTTCGGCTCTTGAGCCATCCGCTCTCGCAGCCTTCCGTGACGCGGGGCCGCCCGGCGTGGCTTCGGCTGCGGAGGCGGGCGAATCGACTTCGGCGCTGCCCATCGCGGCCCTGTCTTCGCTCGTCGAGGCTCAGCGCCTGCTCAGCGCGTGGGGCGAGGAGCAGGCGCAGGAGCAGGCGGGCTTGAGGAGCCAGGTCGAGGGGCTGCAGGCTCAGCTCGATCATATGCACGCCAAGCTGGGCCTGGCCTACGAAGACATCGCGGGCCTGCAGCGCGAGCGCGACGAAGACCAGCGACAGCGCGACAGCGCGGCGCAGGAACGCGACCAGGCGCTGCAGGAATTCCACGCCGCCCGCGAGCGCGAGCAGGCCGCGCGCCAGGAAGTCGCCCAGGCCGCAGCCGCCCACCAGCAAGCAGTGCAGGCGCACCAGCAAGAAGTCGAGGCCCACCAGCAAACGCAGCAGGCGCACCAGCAAGCTGTAGCCGAGCGTGAGGCCGAGCGCGCCGCGCGCGCCGAGGAGCAGGCCAAGCGCCAGGCGGAGCAGCAGGCGAGGCAAGCGGAGCAGCAGGCGCGCGAGGCTGAGCGCGAACGTGAGCGCGCCCAGCTCGAAGACATGGCCGAGCGCAACAAGAAGCTGCGCGAGCGGCTGCTCGATATGTACTCGCAGCTGCACGCCAAGGACTTGCCCTCGCTGATTTTGCAGGTCTGCGTCAACCTGACCGGCAGCGAGTGCGGGCTGTTCGTGGAGTCGGAAGGCGACGGCGTGCTGGCTCACGAAGGGTTCGAGGAGCTGCCCGAGTTCATCCGCGAGGCTCTGTTCGGTTGGACGCGCCGCGTGGCCGACGAGCAGGAGCCGGTGCGCGAGAACGACTCGTCCAAACTGCCCGACCACTCCAAGCTGGTCAACCTGGCGGCGCTGCCGGTCTCGCTGCACTCCGAGCTCAAGGGCGTCATCCTGGTGGCCAACAAGCGCGCCAAAGACGGCGAGCCCCAGGATTACAGCGACGACGACACCGAGCTGCTGGTCGCCATCGGGCGGCACGCGAGCCTGGCGCTGGAGAACAGGCAGCTGCACGCGGAGTTGGGCGAGGCCTTCCTGAGCACGGTCGCGGTGCTGGCCGACGCCATCGAAGCCAAAGACGCCTACACGCGCGGCCACTGCGAGGGTGTCTCGCAACTGGCCGTGGACGTGGCCACCAGGCTGGGCTTCGAGGGCGACGAGCTCAAGCAGATTCGCTACGCCGCCCTGCTGCACGACGTGGGCAAGATCGGCGTGCCCGACGGCATCCTGCTCAAGCCGGGCCGCCTGCTGCCCGAAGAGTTCTCCATCATCCAGCGCCACTCGCAAATTGGCCGCGATCTGGTCGCGCGCGTGCCCTCGTTCTCGCAGATCGCGCCCATCGTGATGCACCACCACGAGCGCATCGACGGCACCGGCTACCCCAACGGGCTGCTGGGCGATTCGATCTCGCTGGCCTCGCGCATCATCTGCGTGGCCGACGCCTTCGACGCCATGACCACGCCGCGCCCCTACCGCGAGCCCGTCTCGGAAGCCGAAGCCGTCGAGGAGCTGCGCCGCTGCTCAGGCACCCACTTCGACCCGCTCGTCGTCGAAACCATGGCCCAGGTCCTCGCCGAACGCACCTGAAGCACGCCGCAAGTACTTGCAGCGCCTTACCTCCGCTTGCCTCACATCATGCCTGCCTGGATCGAGTGGCGCCTTGAAGTCGCGCCCGCGCAAAGCGAAGTCGCCGCCCTGCTGCTGCACGAAGCCGGCTGCGCGGGCGTTCAGGTCGATGACGTGGCGGTTGTGCTCGACGAGTCCGAGGACGCTCATTTCGTGCCTCGCCCCCACGCTTTGCTCACCGGCTACGCCGATTTAGACGCGCTCAAACTGTCGCGGGACGAGATGCGCGCGATCCTCGAAGCCTCGCTGCGCGGTGCCCAAATCGAGGCGTCGCCCCAGGCCGTTGCGGTGCATGATGCGGACTGGGCGACGCAGTGGCGCGAGAATTTCCCGCCTCTGGACATCGGGCGCTTCCGCATTGTGCCTTCGTGGGAAGCGCGCGAACCAAGCTCCGAGCGCATCGAAATCTTACTGGACCCCGGCTTGGCCTTTGGCACGGGGCAGCACCCGACGACGCGGATGTGCCTGGAGCTGCTGGGCCAGGAAATGGCGCGTCGCGAAGGTTCGAGCGGGGCCGCAAGTACTTGCAGGCTGCTCGATGTGGGCTGCGGCAGCGGCATCTTGTCGATTGCGGCGGCCAAGCTGGGGGCGCGCGTCACGGCTTCGGATTTGGATGAGTGGTGCGTCGCGGCCACCG